>CABEDA010000287.1_pt1 | contig 19434 bp, 20 predicted proteins | sample 3422771 | NCBI WGS metagenome assembly CABEDA01 (sample SAMEA5534329, study PRJEB31848) | metagenome | biome: tundra; feature: field; material: soil | place: USA | collected 2013-05 | depth 0.15 m
CTCCACCGCTGCGTTCCCATTTCGCCGAGACGTTGCCGGTTCGTTCTGGCACGCCGACAACTAAACTTCGCCGGCGAGGCAGTTCATCATCGGAGATTTCCCCAACAAACTGCAGGTTGAGGCCCAGTCGCTCGCATTCCTGACAGGCCGCGTCGTTGAGAAAGTAGACGATGTCTCCCCCAAAGCGATCCTTGAACCGGCGGCGTTCGTCGAGGTCGAACGGGCTCACCGAATACACTTTGATCCCGGCGTGTTCGCGCAGCACCGCGCTCAGTTGGCGCTGGAATCCAAGCGCTCCTTGCCGCACTTGCGCCATGGTGAAAGAGATAACGCGATAAGGCATAAGTTGAAGTCGAGGATGGGGTGACGGGCGAGAGCGCCCGTCGCTCCACCAAGAAACGAAGCATAGCAGCCTTTCCCAGTGGGCGAACCGCGAACGACCAAAGACTACCGGCCAACGGCAGTTCTCCCACGGAATCCCTTTCTGCTCCCGAACATCTAAATGGTTGCGATCGTCGTTACGACGACTAAGGAAACTCTGATTCAGTAGCATCGAAAACCTTGAACCACAGGGTACACAGGGGTGCACGAAGGACCCCAGAGACTTAATCAGGCTTTCCCGAACTAGGAGCGAGCATCCATGATGACCATCCGACCGAGCAATGAGCGCGGCGGCGGCGACTACGGCTGGCTGAAGACGCGCCATACTTTCAGTTTTAACGATTACTCCGATCCTAAGTGGATGGGCTTCCGCTCGCTGCGCGTGATCAATGAAGATTGGGTTGCGCCCAACGGCGGTTTCCCGACGCATCCTCATCGCGATATGGAGATCATCACCTATGTCTTGTCGGGCAAGCTTGAGCACAAAGACAGCCTGGGCACTGGCTCGGTGATCTTACCGGGAGACGGGCAACGCATGACCGCGGGGCGTGGCATCCGCCACAGCGAGGCGAATCCGTCCTCGACCGAATCCGTGCACCTGCTGCAGATATGGATCCTTCCCGAGAAACAGGGGCTTGAACCCGGTTACGAGCAGAGAAGTTTCCCCGAAGTCGAGAAGCGCGGCAAGCTCCGGCTGATTGCTTCGAGCGACGGAGCCGAGGGTTCGGTAAAGATCCATCAGGACGCGAAGCTGTTCGCCACTCTGCTGGCACCCGGAGAAGAGGTTACACAACCGCTCGATGACCAGCGCCACGCCTGGCTGCAGGTTGCCAAGGGCAACGTCGAACTGAACGGCCGGAAATTGCACCAGGGGGATGGTGCGGCCATCAGCGAAGAAAAACAGCTGACCATCAAGGCCACGGAGGCTGCGGAAGTATTACTGTTCGACCTGGCGTGAACAGATCGGGTCATCTGGCGATCGGGTTATCGGCTCATTGAAAATCTCGAAAATCGGCGCGGGTTTCTCGATCGCCCGATGGCCCGATCTCGTTCATTCCCGCCTGATCCCTGCCGCGCCCATCAGCCTCCCCGTCACACCCTTCTCCGCCCGGAAGCTGAACAGCAGCTCGGGATGGCACGCCGTGCACGGCGCCTCCGCGTCGATGTTCTTCGCCAGCACGCCCGCATCCAGCAGTTGCCGCCGGTTCGCGTCGACCAGATCGAGAAAAAGTTTCGCGGGCAATTCGCCGTGTCCCGGGGCGCGCGCCGTCAGGAACAGCAACGGATATCTCTCTCGCACCGGGTCCGATTCCTTGACCTCGCGGAACAAGCTGCTGGCGTAGGAAAACTGACCTTCAAACCTGGTGCGCACTTCTTCGCCCACTTCGTAGCAGCATCCGTGCACGCCCGGCCCAATCGCCGCCACCAGGTTGCGCGGATCGCTCTTGAAGTGTTTCCGCATCTCGCCGACACCCTTCTCGACGATGCGCTTGACGGTGCCGCGCCACCCGGCGTGAAAAACGCCGACCGCCCGCCGTTTCCGATCCGCCAGAATGATAGGCAGGCAATCGGCGGTCAGCACGGCTAAGACCAGCCCTGGAGTGTCCGTGACCATTCCATCTGCGGCCAAGGGCTGTTCCGGCACGCGGTCGATGCGATGGATCAAATCCGAATGAATCTGGCGCAGCGTAACCAGCGGCCAGTGGTTGCGCCCGGTCGTTGTTGCTGCGCCCAGTTCCTTGAGGAAAAGCTCGCGGTTGCGCTCGACCGCCGCGCGCGAGTCATGTTGCGTGAACCCAAGATTCAGCGCATGTCCGCCGTAGACGCGCGACACCCCGCCCAGCCGCGTCGAGAAGCCATGCACCAGCCAGGCCAGTCTGCCCAGCTTCTCGGAACGCAAGAGTTGTAGTTTGTTGGTCGCGATGCGATGGGTCGCCACGGTTCGATAATACCGGAGCCATCGGGTGATCGGGTCATCGGGTCATTGAAGATCGGCGGGCAGTTCTTGATCGCCCGATGACCCGATGGCCTGGAATTACCCGACAAAGATGCCGATAGACGCGCCGCCCGCGCGGCCGGCATTAGTGCTCGATATCGAAATAGATCTTGGTGGTGGCGCGGTATTCCAGGACCTTTGCTCCATCCAGTTGCATGTCGAGTGAATCGACGTGCGCCCACTTGATGCCGCGAACGGTCTTCGCAGCTTCTTTTACGGCACGCTCCGCCGCCTTGGCAAAACTTTCTTTTGAAGTCCCGACTACTTCGATCACTTTCTGGGTCATCGTACTCTCCTCGTTACTCGTCGAAGTTACTCGTCGAAGATTGTACTCCCGTTACCCAGCTTGCGGCCGGGTTGGCGCCGGCTTAGGGAAACTCTGATTCAGTACCATCGAAAACCTTGAACCACAGGGTACACAGGGGTGCACGGAGGAACCCGGGTACCTAATCAGACTTTCGTTAGGGGCAGCCGCGGGGAACGGTTTTGACGCCAACGACAAGGGCCACGCGTGCAGTCCGCGTGGCCCCGGCCTTCTTCGCTCGCTGAGAGCTATTTGCTGTCGGTGATGCTGGCTGTGGCTTGTTTCGCAACCTGCTCCTGTTCGACTGGATTGATCTTCACCGTGGCCAGGATCTTCTCCAGCTTGGCAAAGACTTCGTCGCGGTTGACGGGCTTAACGCCGTCTTTCGTGCCATATCCGGCGGTGCCCACACTCAGGACGTATTCGTAGCAGGCTCCATTGTTGTAGCTGTGGTAGTACTGCGTTTCGGTTTGCGTCAAGGGGCTGGCGGTAAAGTCGGAAGTCGTCTCCATGTCGGCGGAGCCGACTTTCACTTTTTCGGCGTCCAGCGGCGCGCCGTTGACATGGTGCGAATCGACCAAGGCGAAGTGCCCGCACTCCTGCTCGGAGACGCTGCGATGGACGTTCACGTTGAAGAAGCCGGACGCAAAGTCAGTGCCGGGATACGAGCCCCCAGGCAGTTCGACGGTTGCGACCGCAACTCCGCCGGGCTGTACGAAGTTCATCGACGCATCCCCCAGGCCAGCAAACTGCGGCAGGGCCTCGTCGCCCGAGGTCAGCACGAATTTCCGCGGATAGCGGAACGAAACACCGAAGTTGGGGTCGCTGTAGGTTACATTCGCGGGGCGCTTTTTGGGCGTTTTCTTTGCGGGCGCGGCGATGGCGGTTGTGGTGGCCACTGGCGCTGTCGCGACCGTTGCCGGACTTGCGGCCGGGCTGGAGATGCCGGCCAGCGGCGGCTTTGGAGATTGCTTCGAGCACGCGCTCATCGCGAGTAACAGCCCGAGGATCGCGAAGCCTGCCATCATTGCTATTGCCAGCTTCTGCTGGCGCGACCAGGACGACAGCATCGTCCCGCAGATTGTGTTGTTGCTCGTTGCTTGATTCGTGGATTTCTTGTCACCGGATTTCCAAATCGTTGTCATATTGTCACCTCCTCTGCGGCTGGGCGCAGTCGGAAAGGAGAAGGGCAGGAGGAGGGCCAATTAAGAATGCGCTGATTTGGTGAGACTTAGTTCGATCATCTCCGGCGCGAGCGTGACGGGCGAACACGGTGTGTTCGGGCAGATACATGCGGGCTCGTTGCCGTTCTGAGAAACCCGCTCATCACAAAGAACGCGATGAGTGGTGCACCCACGGTCCGGCTAGAATGCCTTTGTGACGAAGACCCCTTCTGGTTATCGCGGACGCCTGGCGCCTTCGCCTACCGGGCTGTTGCACGTTGGTCATGCGCGGACGTTCTGGATCGCGGCGCAACGGGCGATCGAGAATCAAGGAACCTTGATATTGCGAAATGAGGATTTGGATCCGCAGCGCTCGCGGGCGGAGTTTGTCCGCGCCATGACCGAAGACTTGCGCTGGCTGGGAATTAGTTGGAGTGAGGGACCGGATGGTGGCGGCCCGTATGCCCCTTACTCGCAGAGTGAGCGCCGGGAGCACTATCTGGAGGCATGGCGGCGGCTGCGGGAGGGCGGGTTTCTGTATCCGTGCGTTTGCTCGCGAAGGGATCTGGCGCAGGCCGCAAGCGCTCCAAATGATGCAGATGATGAACCCGTGTATCCGGGAACTTGTCGTGAGCGCCAGGATGTGGCCGAGTTCCGGGAACCTGCGGGCGTGAACTGGCGGTTCCGCGTTCCCGAGGGCGAGGCAATCGAATTTGCGGATTTGAATTTGGGGCGGCAGCGCTACGTCGCCGGCAGTAATTTCGACTTCGGCGATTTTCTAGTCTGGCGGCGCGACGATGTTCCGGCCTATCAACTCGCGGTGGTGGTCGACGACCGGGCGATGCGGATTACGGAAGTGGTGCGGGGCGCGGATTTGCTGAAATCGACCGCGCGGCAACTGCTGTTGCTGCGTGCGCTGGGATATGCCGCTCCCGAGTATTTTCATTGCGAACTGATGCGGGACGCTGCGGGCATGCGGCTGGCGAAACGGCACGATGCGCTGAGCATCCGTCATTTGCGGGAGAGCGGGATGACGGCGGAAAGCCTGCTGGAGCTGGCCTTTTCGGCCGAGTCTCGGCCGGGACTTCAGTAACCTCGGCGGGTTACACGGGTAATCGCCACCCTGCTACAAGCGCGCTACTATAGCATCAACCGCGGGTTCTTCTTCTTTAGAGGGGGCGATTATGCTCCGAGTCTCCAGCCAGCGCTTTCACGCTAACATCATCCTAGAAATATCGGCATTGCTGTTCCTGACGGGCGGTGCGGGTTACAGCCAGTCGCTCGGCGACGCTGCCCGCGAAAACCGGGAGAAAAAAGCTGCCGAGACGTCTACCACTCCGCCGAAAGTAATCACCAACGCAGACCTTCCCAAGAATCCTAACGGGTCCACGGGCGCGACCGAGGAAAACAACATGCCTGCAACACCGTCGTCCGCGGATGCGGCCGCCAGCCGGAAGGCTGCCGAACAGCGTGCTGACGACCAGCGCGCCGCGCACCACTGGAAGAAACAGATTCTGGCGCAGAAGAATACGATGGCGAATCAGCAGGCGAGGATCGACAAACTCAGGGCATCCCTTCATTTTTTCGATCGGAACTACTACTACGATTACTATGGTCGCGTGGAGGACAACCGCCGTCAGGCGCAGCGCATGGAGCGTTTGAAACAAATGGAGCAACAACTCGACCAGCAAAAACAAAAGCTCGAAGAGATGCAAGAAGCCGCTCGCCACGCCGGGATGCACACGGCGGTGTACGACCCGTAGCGAAGATTCCGCGCGCATAGGATCGCCTTTTTTCCTGCGCACCCCGCCATTTTGGCGTTCTCGGGCTGCCCGATCCTCATTTTATGCCGAATTTCAAGGGGGTACCTTACTGGAAACCGCATAAAATCTGCATAAAGTGCTACTTTTCCACAGCGCAGTGCGTTATTATGCGCTGGATACACGCAAACTTGTAAGTTCTGAAGGAGGATTCATGGCTTCTGGTATGACCAAGACTCAACTCACACGTCACCTGGCCGAGAAGCTCGGCTCCAACAACAAAACTGCCGCGACTTTTCTGGAGCACCTGGCAGACATTGCAGTTAAAGAAACGAAGAAGAACGGTGTGTTCGTTGTGCCCGGCCTCGGCCGCCTGGTGAAGGCGCATCGCAAGGCCCGCATGGGACGCAACCCGCAGACCGGCGAACCGATTCAGATCAAGGCAAAGACAGTGGTGAAGTTCCGCGTGGCGAAGGCCGCGAAAGACGCGATCGCGCCGAAGAAGTAGTGTGTGGCGCGGACACTCCTGTCCGCGAAAAGTTGGAAGTGAGAAAAGGCCGGCTTAAGAGCCGGCCCTTTTTCTTGCGTACTCGATTTCCTTTTCAAACGCTACAGCTCCACCAACTCGGCGCGCACTTTTCCGCCTTCGACCATCAGCCTCCCCACGCTTACTGGCAAGTGGAAACGGCGCGGGCCGGCGCTGCCTGGATTGAAATACAACACGCCGTTCTTCTCTTCGATCTTGGGCTGATGGCTGTGACCGTAGACGACCACGCGGAATCCGGCGGCTTCCGGCTTCAGGTCGATTTGCGCGAGATCATGAAGCATATAAATCGAAATGCCTCCGGCTTCGACAACTTCGGCCATGGGCAGCCGTTGCGCCCATGGCTCGGTATCGACATTGCCGCAGATCGCGGTGACGGGCGCGATTTTCGCGAGTCCCTGCAGAATTTCAGGAGTGCCTACGTCGCCGGCGTGGAGAATGCGGTCCGATCCGCGCAGAGCCTCAACCGCTTCGGGCCGCAGCAGGCCATGAGTGTCGGAGATCACGCCGATAATTGTTGGTCGTTCAGTTTTCTCGCTCACGCTCCGTGCTCGGGCGCTGCCGGGCGGACGTGGTTCGTGCTGATTCATCACAAACTAGCTGTCGGCTGCTCACAGACGCCGAGATTACTTCTAACGCTATACTCCAAACAATGTCTGATGCTCCAGATCTTTCCGAAGCGCTGCGGCGCTATTGGGGATACCACGAGTTTCGCCCCAAGCAGGAGAATGTTATACGGAGTCTGCTGGCCGCGCACGATACTTGCGTGGTGATGCCGACCGGGGGCGGGAAGTCGCTGTGCTACCAGCTCCCGGCGGTGATTTCCGGGAAGACGGCGGTGGTGGTTTCTCCGCTGATCGCGTTGATGCAGGACCAGGCGGCGCAACTGGCGCAAATGGGCATTCCGGCGGCGGCGATCAACAGTTTTCAGAGTTCGTCGGAGCGGCGGCAGGTGATGGAGCAAGCGGCACGGGGGGAATATCGGCTGCTTTATCTTTCGCCGGAGCGGCTGGCCGCCGAAAATACTTTCGATTGGCTGGCGAAAGTTCCGGTGGGCTTCTTTGCGGTGGATGAGGCGCATTGCATTTCCGAGTGGGGACACGAATTTCGGCCGGATTACCGGCAGCTGAGCCGCCTGCGCACCAGCTTTCCGAAGCTTCCGATTGCGGCGTTCACGGCGAGCGCAACGCGGCAGGTGCGGCATGACATTCTGAAGCAGTTGCAGATGCGCGATCCGCATCTCTACATCGCCAGCTTCCATCGCAAGAATTTGAACTATGTGGTGCACGAGTGCGAAGCGCGAACGCAGATGGAATTGCTCGGCCGCGCGCTGCGGCACTACGCGGGGGAGAGCGTGATCGTGTATTCGCCCACGATCCGCCGGGTGGAAGAGACGGTCGAATATCTGGAGGAGAGCGGGATTGCGGCGATTCCTTATCACGCGAAGATGGAATCGCCCATGCGGCGGCAGAATCAGGAACGATGGATGTCAGACGAAGTGCGGGTGCTGGTGGGAACGATCGCGTTCGGCCTTGGCATCAACAAACCCGCGGTGCGCGCGGTGATTCATCTGTCGCTGCCGAAGTCGATTGAGCAGTACTACCAGGAGGCGGGCCGCGCCGGGCGGGACGGGCGTCCGGCGGACTGCGTGCTTCTCTGGCAGAAGCAGGACCACGTTTTGTTGGATTACTTCATCCGCCAGATTTCGGATGACGCGGAGCGCGAGCGAGCGTCCCAGCGGAAACGTGTGATCGGCCGGTTCGCGGATTCCCACGGCTGCCGCCACCGGCAGATTTGTCTGCACTTCGGAGAGACTCCGAAATGGGAGAGCTGCGGGAACTGCGACAATTGCGGCGCCAAGCTGGAGTGGCTGAAGAAGGAAATCGTGAGCGTTGCCGTGCCGGAGGCCGCGCGAAAGAGGTTCTTTGCGCCCACGCCTTCTCCGTGCTTCTACACCCCGCTTCTGTCGTCCGAAAAAATGCGCGAAAAAACACGTGAAAAACCGCGGGTCCGGGATTCAGGGCCGGCGGAGGCGGATCCGGCACTGGCAGAATATCTGCGCGAATGGCGGCGCACCATGGCGCGAGAGAACAAAGTGCCCGCGTACATTATTTTGCACGACAGCACGCTGGAGGAGTTGTGCCGAAGGCGGCCGAAGAGTTTTGCGGAACTGAAGCAAGTGGCGGGGATTGGCGAAAAAAAAGCAGATGTTTACGGCGCGGACATTCTTCAGGCTTTGCGGAGCTTTGGTGATGGAGCGCGCGCCACTCCGTCGGTGGCCAAGGAGCCGGCTCCGGCGGAACAGACGCTGCGGCTTTTGAACGAAGGACGCAGCTTCGAAGAGATTGCCCGCATGCGCGCGCGGCAGATTTCAACTGTCGTGTGCACGGTGGCAAACCTGATCGAGACCGGGCAGGTGAAATTGAATCCCCTGTGGATTTCGCCGGATGCGCAACCGCTGATTGAGGCGGCTTGTCTGAAGCAGGGCATCGAGAGGCTGAAGGATATTAAGGACGCCCTGCCGCCCTACGTAAGCTTCGAAGACATACGGCTGGTGGTGGCGCATCTGCGGGCGGAGAACCGGGTGCGGGCGCGGACGGCGTAGGGGGCTGGCACAAATCCAAGTTGTTATCCTGACCCTGAGCGGAGCCGAAGGGGAAGGACCTGCTGTCTCGCGTGCTGACAAGAAAGCAGGTCCTTCGCTTCGCTCAGGATGACAATTCATATCTAGGGCGCGAATTTGCGGGATGGGACGACTACACGCCCTTGGCGGCGGGATCCCAGATCAGTTTGTGGATTTGCAGGCTTAGCCGCGCGGGGATGTTGTCGGCGAGGATCCATTGGGCGAGGTCTTGCGGGTCGAGTTGGCAATGCGAAGTGTCTCGCGAGCCGGAAGCCGTCTTTTCGAATGCGGGAGAAAACAGAATGGCGTGAACGCGCTCGGCCAGCCCGTGTTGCAGGACAAAGTCGCGGGCGAATTCATAGTCGGTACGGTCGGTCAAGACGAACTTGAGTTCATCGTGCGGCCGCAGCGCCTTCAGGTTCTCGAGCGCGAAGGTGTCTGGTTCGCCGGAGTGCGGACACTTCACATCGACGATCTTCACGACCTGCTTCGGAACCCGCGCCAGGGGCCGTTCGCCGCTGGTTTCGAGCAGCACCTGGTAGTCGGCGTCTAGAAGTTGCTCCATCAGCGGGATGACTTCGCGCTCCTGCAACATGGGTTCGCCGCCGGTGATTTCGACTAGTCCGCCGCCGGGGCTCAGACGGGCGACTTCGATGAGCACCTCCTGTAGCTCCATCTTTTGCCCACCCTGGAAACTGAACTCACTGTCGCACCAGGAGCAGCGCAGGTCGCATCCAGTAAGGCGCACGAAGACGCAGGCCAGGCCAGCGTGGGTGGATTCACCTTGCAGCGATTTATAGATTTCGGTTACCTGCATAGGTCAGTTGCCAGTTGCCAGCCACCAGTTGCCAGTCACTCCGGCTTGCAGATGGAAGCCATCAGTCCGTTTAGGATTCGACCTACCTCTGCGCAGGACTCGAGCAGTTCCTTCGTTTGTTCTGCTTCCATATATCCTAAATTCTTAGCGATCTGGAGCTGGGTTTCCACCTCCATCAGGGATCCGCGGGCTTGACCTAGAAAATAGCGAAACTCCTTTTCAGACAGCCGGCCTTGACCTTCCGCTATGTTACTCGGAATGGAAACTGCGGCGCGTCTTAGTTGCGACGTGAGCCCAAACTGCTCTTCTTTCGGGAAGCGCGCGGTCGACCGATAGGTTGCCGTCACAAGATCCATCGCTTTTTCCCAAGCGACTAGGTCTTTGTATGATCGCCCCATGGTTGGCCCTCCAGCTTGATTGACGGGTTCTGAACTGGCAACTGGCAACCGGCAACTGCTACTCGCTGTAGCGCGCGGTGGTGGTATCGGTCTCAAACACCGTGACGTCCTTCACTCTCACCCGGCCGTTGGTCACCGTGCCTAAGCGCGTGTTGGTCTCGTCGTAGAAATACTTCGCGAGATTTTCGGCCGAGGGGTTGAGGACGGTAAAGGGCTCGATATCGTTGATCATCTGATGGTCGAGGCGATCGATGGCGTGCTTCATGACTTCTTTCAGGTCTTTGAAATCGAGCAGCAGTCCGGCCTTGTCCAGTTCCGTGCCGGCGAGGGTCACACGAATCTTGTAATTGTGGCCGTGCGGGTTCTCACACTTGCCTTTGTAGTTGCGCAGGTAATGGCCCGCGGCGAATGTGTCTTCTACGGTTAACTCGTACATGGAATCCAGCTAGCCTCGGCGGTGACGTGCGTTTATTGTACCTTTTGAGGCCCTCGGAGACACGAAACCAAAATGATGCAGGCTGAGATCAAGATTCGAGAAGCGGCGCCGGACGAGTCGGCGATCATTCTTCATCACCGGCGGTCGATGTTTCGCGATATGGGGGAAGGCACGGTCGAAGAACTCGATCGCATGGTGGAAGTTGCCCGCCCATGGCTGGCGCGGGCTCTGGCGGATGGCTCGTATCGCCATTGGCTGGCGCTGGATGGCTCGGGCCGCGTCGCTGGCGGCGGCGGGGTGCTGCTCGGTCCGTGGCCGGCGAATCCCAAAGACCCATGCACCGAGCGGGCGGTGATCCTGAACCTGTACACGGAGCCGGAATTCCGCAAGCGGGGAATTGCACGGCAAGTCATGGTGACAATTTTGGAGCGGCTCAAGCAGAGGGGCTTTCGCGCCGTTAATTTGCATGCCAGCGCCGAGGGGCGGCCCTTGTATGAAAAGCTGGGGTTTGAGGCTACCAACGAAATGCGGCTGAAGTTCGACCTGCTTTAGAGAGTCAAGAGTTGCCGTGGCCGCCGGCAACTGCCGAGCTTCGCTCGGCTTGGACGGCCGAGGGCGGCCGTCCCTACGCGGGCGCAGCGCCCCTACACAAAGGGACTGTCAAGCAAATCAAGGGCCAACTCCTGATAACCTGCTAACGTTTGGGTTGCTGCCCCGTCTGTTTCTGTGCAAGTCAAGAACGAGGATAGGACCACTTGTAGGGGACAGAGACAGACAATGCCGGCCGATTCTTACGCAGTCGCAATTCCGGTTGGCGAGATTTCCCGTCCGAGGCGGGCGGCACAGAACAGCGACAGCGGCAACCAGAACCCCACGTCGTATTGGAATATGAGGGGCTCCTTGGCAGCGCAGAGCAACCGCATTGACGACACTAGCCTGATCCGGGAGGCGCAACAGGGCAACCGCGCAGCCTTCGAGGTTCTGGTGCGTCATTACGATCAACCGGTGCTGCGCCTGGCGCTGCACCTGACGGGATCGGAGTCGGACGCCCAGGATGTTTATCAGGAGGCCTTCCTTAAAGCCTACAAGAATCTGGGCAGTTTCCGGTTTGAGTGTTCTTTCTACACCTGGATCTACCGCATCGTTACCAATCTCTGCCTCGATCATCTGCGAAAACGGAATGTGCGGAAGGAAGACGCTCCGGTAGCGGTGGACGCGTCGGGCGAAGAGTACAGCCGGCTGGAGCAGTTCGCCGACGCGCGCTCGGGAGCCAATCCGGAACGCGATTTGATGCGGCGAGAGTTGGGGCGGAAGATCGGAGCGGCATTGACCAGGCTTACGCCTCGCGAGCGGATGGTATTCGAGTTGAAGCACTATCACGGGCTGAAATTGCGCACCGTGGGCGAGATGCTGAATACGACGGAAGAAACGGCAAAGAATACGTTGTTTCGCGCCACGCAAAAACTGCGCAGCGCGCTGGCGGAGATGCGATGAGATTGAACCGTGGTGCAAGTACGGTTCGTATCAGGGCATGCCTTCAGGCATGCCGGATATGCTGCGCTATGAAAACGCCTTCAGGCGCTGGGGGCCGGAGAACAGCATTTCACGTGGGCTCCTGTCTCTGCGAAGGGATACGAAAATGAAATGTGATTGGGTACGGCAAAACATTCTGTTCTATGTGTACAACGAGCTGGAGGATGACGCCCGGTACGAGGTGGAGCAGCACCTGGGGCGGTGTCCGGAATGCGCCACCGAGTTGAAGGCGACGCGCAAGTTCCACGCCACGCTTTCGGAAATGCCGGTGGCGGAGCCGACTCCGAACCTGCTGGCGGCATCTCGGATGCGGCTGCAGGAAGCGCTGGAAACGACGCAGCCGGGAGGGTTCTGGCAGCGGGTGATTTTTGAGCCGGGAGCGTGGCTGCGGCAGATTCGCATGGCGCCGGCGCTGGCGGCGGCGATTTTTATTGTGGGATTTGGCGGAGGCATTGGCGCCACTTACAACTTCCTACGCAGCGGCAATGCCGCGTTGACGGGCTCGGTCGACACGGGTAGCGGAAATTTGCCCCTTACCCAACCGGTGGAGTCGTCGATCACGGGCATCCGCTCGGTGACGCAAGAGCCGGGATCGAATCAGGTGAGCATCAAGTACGACACGGTTCTGACCCAGGAAGCGCAAGGTTCGCTGAACGACCAGCGCATCCAGCAGTTGCTGTTGTTCGCGGCGCGCAACAATTACAACTCGGGAGTGCGAATGGACTCAGTGGATTTGCTGACGCAAGCGCCCGACGATACGCGCGTGCGCGAAGCGCTGATGTATGCCTTGCAGAACGATACCAATCCGGGTGTGCGTTTGAAGGCGCTGGATGGGCTGAGCAGTTTTGTGCGGCAGGATGCGCGAGTGCGGGATGGAGTTTTGCGGGCGCTGATCAACGACACGAACTCCGGCGTTCGGATGCAGGCCTTGCGACTGGTGGAACCGATGAAGACGGACAGCAATGTTCGATCGGTGCTGACCCGGTTGTCGCAGACGGATCAGAACGTCTCCATCCGCTCGCAGGCTCGTACGATGCTGGCGCAGATGCCGGAGATGGATTAGGAAAAGTCGTTGGTCGTTCGTCGTTGGTCGCTAGCAAACTCTTTGCGGCCACGGCGAATACCAAACGACTAACGACCAGCGACGATCGACTTTCGAAGTACAGGAGAACATTCATTTGAAGCAAGCAATCAAAGTCGCCAGCATCGCAGTATCGGTGGTCGTGCTGGCATCTCTGGCTCTGTGCCAGGAAGCTCGGGTCTATCGCGAAGGCAACAACTGGGTGCAGGAAATGACCGGGACCCTGGGTACGGCGAAGAACCTCCGGGTAAAGCTAGCCTCGGGTTCGGTAAAGGTCCAGGGCGGATCGCAAGCGGGGATCACATACGTCATTCATCGTCGAGCCTATACGTCTTCAGAAGAGAAGGCCCGCCGCGAATTTGAGTCCTATAGAGTCAGCACGTCTGTAAAAGGAGACACAGCGTGGATGGTGGCGGAGTCGGGCGGGCGCGATCGCAGGTGCTCGGATGAGTTTGTCATCAATGTGCCGCGGAACCTGGACTCGGCCAAGATCGAGACCGGAGGCGGCAACGTAACCGCAACCGGAATTGCCGGACGTGCGGAACTCAGCAGTGGCGGCGGGAATCTTCACCTGGATGATATCGGCGGCGAGGTGACGGCGGCGACGGGTGGGGGCACGATTGAAGTCGGGAGCGTGCAAGGCAACGTAACTCTGCAGACGGGCGGAGGAAACATCAAGATTGCGTCCGCCAAGGGCGACATCAAGGCGGAAAGCGGCGGGGGAAGCGTAGTCGTTCTTTCCGGGTTGCAAGGCGCGGTGCTGGAGACGAGCGCGGGCAGTATTCGCGTGGACAAGTGCAGCGGAACGGTGAAAGCCACGACCGGCGGCGGCAGCGTAGACCTGGGCGAGATCGGAGGGCCGGCGGAAATTGAGACGGGCGCGGGCAGCATCCGGCTGGCTTCCGCGAAAGGACGGGTTCGGGCCCAGACCGGTGGAGGCAGCATTCAATTGGACGGCGCAACTTCGGTGCAGGCGGAAACTGCGGCTGGCGGAATCATCGTGAAACTACTGTCCTCGAACGGCGGTCGCAACAATTCCACGCTTGAAACCTCAGCCGGCGACGTCACCGTCTATCTTGCGAACGATCTGGCGATCTCCATAAGGGCGGAGGTCGAAATCGCCAATGGCCACACGATCCGCAGCGATTTCTCCGATATTCATGTGTCAAGTGAGGGCGGACCGTGGGGACCGAAAACAGTGACCGCCGAGGGCCAACTCAACGGTGGCGGGCCGGTGCTGAAGGTCCGGACGAATTCTGGGAATGTCAACTTTCGCCGCATCGGTCGCTAGGAACGGTCGTTGGTCGTCAGTCGCTGGTCGTTCGGAAATCGCAGTCAGTTACGAGCGTTTGCCAACGACCAACGACTATTGACCAACGACGAACGGCTCTATTCGGGAGGGGTTTATGATCCATCGCTTCCTGTTTTGCATATTTCTTTTAACGCTGGCCGCCAGCGCGCAACCCGCGGAGTCGCCGCACGGGGACACGGGCGAAAGCTGGAGTTGGGGTTACGGTTCAGAGGAGGGCGGCGGCGGATCGTCGTATCTCGGAGTGGACATCGCCGACGTTTCTCCCGAGCGCCTCGGAGAATTGAAACTCAAGGAAGAGCACGGAGCCGAGGTCACGATGGTCGATCAGGACGCTCCCGCCGGAAAAGCCGGGCTGCACGAACATGACGTCATCGTGAGCCTCAACGGTACGGCGGTCGAGAGTGCTGCCCAATTGCGCCGGATGATTAAGGAAACTCCGGCGGGCCGAGTGGTGAATCTCGGCATCAGCCGCGACGGCCAGCCCATGACCATCAAAGTGCAACTTGCCGACCGGCACAAGTCGATGACCTGGCAGATGCCGGAGATGCCGAAGCTACCGCAGATGCCGACGCTGCCCGACTTCGACCTCCCCGTCTCCGTGGTCGTCGTGCACTCAGGGCTGCACAGCGGGCTGATGGTGGAAAACATCACTCCGCAACTGGGAGAATTTTTTGGCGTCAAGGGCGGCAACGGCGTGCTGGTGCGCTCGGTGGAGAAGGGCAGTCGCGGGGAAAAGGCCGGGTTCCACGCCGGAGATGTGGTCGTCAAAGTTAACGGCCAGCCGGTGCACGATACTTCCGACTTCACGCATGCTCTGCGGTCATCGCCGAGCCGCGCGGCGGCTGTGACCGTTATGCGGGAGAAGAGAGAGCAGAACCTGACCCTGACTCTTCCCGAGAAGAAGGATTCCGGCAGCCTGATGGAAGACAGTTTTGACGTTCCCGACATCACGGCCGAGACCGAGCAGGCCATCAACCGAGCCGGAGATGAGATCGCCCGCATAACTCCGGCCATCATGGAGAAGGTGCAGCAAACATTGACATTGACATTGCACTCGAGAGACATCGACTTGAGAGACATCGATAAAAAACTGCAGGATCTGCAGCGCAAGATGCAGGACCGTCAGCAGGGAATGCAGCAGAAGCTTCGCCGTGAGCTGTCCGGAGAGTGGACCGAAATCTGACATTGCCCGGTGGTAGAGGCGGCTGGTTACGAAAGTCACCCGTCGCTTAACCGCGCCATGGCCAGATTCCGCCCGCCGACTACACGCTGGTTACCTGTTGTGGGAATGAGAACCCGGATAAGCTATTGCCGCGATGGCTTTCCGCGCCCTATTGTTCTCCAAAAGCACCGAGACGAACGCCGCCATCACGGCGGCCTGCGAGGGTGCAGGGATTCGCGTTGAAGTCGGTTCCGACATTTTTTCGGCCATCGAAAAAGGGACGAAGCAGAACTTTTCGAGCGTGATCGTGGACTGGGCCGACCAACCGGAGGCGAGCTTCCTGTTGAAGCGTACTCGCGAGTCGGCGTCGAACGGCGACACCGTGGCGATCGCCATCGTCGATCATGAGCCGAGGCCAGCGGAAGTGCGTGACAACCGGCTCGATTTTCTTATCTATCGTCCAATTTCCACCGAGGAAGCCAACGCGGTGCTGGCAAAAGCGTCCGCGCAGATGCAACCATCGCGCGCAGAGAACGCGGCGGAGCCAGCAGGGGAAGCCAGCGCCAGCCGCGAAAGCCCAAGCACAATTTCCGTGGGCGGTGACGCGCCAGAGCGCAGTCAGCGGGATCAGCCCGCCAATTTCCCGGAAGTGCATGTAGCGGAGGGCATGGGCAACGGCGGAATTGAGAGAGACATTGCGAGAAACATTGAGAGAAACCGAGAAGAACCACGAAGGCGCGGCCGTGCGCTAGGGTTCCGCGGAGCGTGTGCCGCAGTGCTTGTGCTGGCGGCGGCATTTTGCCTGTGGCGTTCGCGCGGGGCCATCGAATTTTTGTCGCGGACGCCGGAGGGAAGGTTCCGGGTTTTGCGGGAATCGGTGGCAGCGCTCTTCCATACGAACAAGACGGGCGCGCCACCCGCCGGTTCCGCCAGCGACTACCCGAAGCAGGATGAGTACTTCAGCCGGGATGCCGCTAGTTCCGATGCTGCGACACCGGCGCTCGACGTAGTCGCCACGGAGTCCACGCTGCCGGAAGCGCGCATAGCCTTGCCCAAGGCTCCGGACTTACCGCTGCCCGTGCCGGTCTTGGAGCGTCAAGGCGCGACGCCAATCCGCACGGAACGAGGGGCGATTCCAGAAAGCATGAGAAACTCCGAGCCAATGGAACGGCCGGTGGTGGTTGCGGTGAATCCGGCGCTGATGCCGGTCTCCGTGGCGCCGCTGCAGCCAGCAATTCGGCAATCCAATGAGCCGGTGGTGATGAGCGAACAGGCAGCCCGAGCCTTGCTGGTTCACACTGTAAATCCGGTATATCCTCCCGAGGCCTTGGCGCAGAAACTTCACGGACCGGTCGTGCTGCAGGCGGTGATTGGGCGCGATGGCGCCGTCGAGGATCTGAAACTAGTTCGTGGATATTTTGTTTTGGGCCGGGCGGCGATTGCCGCCGTCAAGCAGTGGCGGTTCCAGCCCTACAGCGCCAACGGCCACGCCTCCGCTACTCAAACCGTGATCACCATCAATTTCAGCTATCCGCCGGGATAGCGTCAGTGGGGGGACGGGGCCCGCCACCGCACAAGCTTCTACTTCACCACACAACCTTCTACTTGTGGTCGGCGTGTCCTTCCTGCCCTCCGGTGGCAGGGTTCACGCCACTGGACTTCTTCCAATAGTCCTGCACGGCGGGTGGCAGCTTATCTACGCGGGTGAGGAACGCTGTCAGTTTCCAAATGTCAGACTCAGGGAGCGTCTTGTCCCAGGCGGGCATGCCCGTATAACGGATGCCAGTGCGAATCACGTAGAAGACCCGCCATTCCGGATCATCCAGCGGGCTAAGGAGGAGGCTCGGAGGCGGGGGATACAAGGATTTCGCCAGCGTCGAGGGCTGGCGGTCGATGCCGCCATGGCAAAGCGCGCAATTCATGGTGTAGATCTTCAGGCCCTCGATCAGATTCTCGTCGGTGGGGGGCACGGGATTGTTCGTGCGCGGAGCATGGCGCTCCACCGAATTATCGAGCGCGCTCATGGCGATGTGGACTTCCATTGGAGGGGGAGCGGTGTTGGCCCGCGTGGGCAAAAAGCCGAGCAGGGCAAGGCCAAGTCCACCGATCAACAGAACCAGAATGGTGATGACAATCCCCAGAACGAAGTTGCGCATTTCATTAGCCTCAAAGAGCCTACTGGGAAATTATGCTTGCTGCTCCCTATATATAACAAGAGCAGGGGCCATGCGGCAGCAGACCCAGTTTCGTGTGGCGCGGGCGCCCCGCCCGCGTTTCTTCGCATCGGCAGCGAATTCGAGGGGTTCAAGGGTCTGATTGACGAGCGCATCGGTCGACTCGGCATTGAACCCTCGGCCGCTTGATTGATTCGGCTGCGAGGGATCCGAGGTCAGTAAGCCCGCAGGCGGCGAGCCTCGCGCACCAGGTCGGAAACTTTGGGAAGAAAAAACTCCTCCTGCGGCGGAGAAAACGGAACCGGCGTGTCGGGAGACGTTAGCCGGACAATGGGGCCATCGAGATCGTCGAATGCTTCTTCGTTGATAATCGCGGAAATTTCTCCGGCCAGTCCGCCAGTGCGCGCATGTTCATGAAGAACGATGACTTTGTTGGTCTTCTTCACGGTGGCGGCAATCGCTTCGCGATCGAGCGGCGAGACCGTGCGCAGGTCGATGATCTCGATCTCGATTCCCTCTCGGCTCAGAATGTCCGCGGCTTCGAGCGCAACATACAGCATGGCGGCATAGGTGATCACGCTGAGATGATGGCCCTCGCGCGCCACCCGCGCCTTGCCGAGCGGAACCACGTAGTCGTCATCTGGAATTTCTTCTTTGATTCTTCGGTAGAGATACTTATGCTCGAAAAAGATTACGGGATTGTGGTCGCGGATCGCCGCCTTGATCAGTCCCTTGGCATCGTAAGCCGTCGCCGGGCAGACAACCTTCAACCCGGGCGCGTGCACGAACCACATCTCCGGATTTTGCGAATGGAAGGGCCCGCCATGCACGTTTCCGCCGCTCGGGCCTCGCAACACCAGCGGAGCGGGCGCTCCCCAACGGTAGTGCGATTTCGCGGCCATGTTGACGATCTGGTTGAAGGCGCAACCGATGAAGTCCATGAACTGGAACTCGGCCACGGGACGCAGGCCGGTAAGCGCCGCACCGAAAGCAGCGCCCATGATGGCCGACTCCGCAATCGGCGTATCAATCACGCGCTCGGGGCCGAAGCGGCCAATGAGGCCTTCGGTGACTTTGAAAGCGCCACCGTAGATGCCGATGTCCTCGCCCAGGCAAAAGACCGTCGGGTCACGCTCCATTTCCTCCCAGATTCCCTGGCGGATGGCTTCGAGATAGGTGACGACGGCCATGAAGAGGAAGTGTAGCAAGAAAGCCATCAGCCATCAGCTGTCAGCCATCAGTTACCGAAGCTCGGTAGCAGTGGGCGGTGCGTGTGGCAAGAGAAGGCGGTACGCGGCTGTTTACTCTTAAGGTATTAACCCGTGTTTACCACTACCCCCCTCCCCCCTGATCTTTGGAATCATGGGGTTACGGGACTCATCCCGCCAAAATCTAGAGCACAAAGGACTTATTTTCAAAATATTCCGGAATAAGGACTTAGCTCGATTTGGAGCTTAAATCTACCAAAATTCAGAGTTTTGGCGTCCTGCTGACACCCGCTTATTGCCTCAAATTCAGTTGTCTTCAGTTATCAAAGAGCTACTAGCGCTTGCCGACTGACGGCTTCGAGGTCCGTCTTGCGAGACGGGCACACTTCTCGATGTTGCACTCTCGAAGAATTTTCGCAGGGTTGCGGTTGGGAGTCTGTGATGACCGTACAAGAAAAATGTGATGAAAAAAAAGCAGGGGCGGATCGGACTGCGTGTCCAGCGGGAGACGCCGGATCAAAGTTCGTTTCCAGTACGGTACA
>CABEDA010000294.1_pt1 | contig 18954 bp, 17 predicted proteins | sample 3422771 | NCBI WGS metagenome assembly CABEDA01 (sample SAMEA5534329, study PRJEB31848) | metagenome | biome: tundra; feature: field; material: soil | place: USA | collected 2013-05 | depth 0.15 m
GCACGGCTATCCGAAGTTGGATTTGAGGTGTTCACTCAGAAAGAAGTGCCGTCCGGGGATGGCGGTTTGAGCCTGGGACAGGCGTTGGTAGCGGCAGCAACACTTCATACTTCATAGAAATGATGACCTGCGGGTGACATTCGTAACCCTCCCAAAAGGTGGACTGCCGTTGCCGACGGCACTGGGACTATAATTTCGCTTCAGAAGTCATGCCCATTTCACGCTACGCGTTGGTGACCTACGTCCGCAATCCGGTAGGCGAGTTCATCGAAGAACTGCGCCGGGAACTCCATCCGACTGCGGTTCATCCCGCCGCCCATCTCACGATTCTCCCCCCGCGCGAACTGGCGGGAACCGAAGCGGCCGCGCTGGAGTTTTTGGAAGAGGCTTGCAGCCGCGTCATTCCCTTCCACGTCGAAATGGGAGATGTGGAAACCTTTCTGCCCACGACACCCACGGTGTTCCTCCAGGTGAAGCGGGCCGCTTATCGAATGCGGGAACTCCACGATCAACTCAGCCGGAAGGGACTGTGCTGCGACGAGAGTTGGCCCTATATTCCACACCTCACGATTGTGAAGACAGAACTCGATGAGCAGGCGCGCGCCGCCTACCTGATCGCGCGGGAGCGCTGGGCGCAGTTTTTGGGCTCGCGGCAGGTTCCGGTGGAGGAGTTGATGTTCGTCCGCGAAGCGGACGGTGACTGGCAGGATGTGGCGCCGGTGCCGTTGGGACGCGGCCAATTGTCCTCCCAGTTATAGCCGGTGGTTCTAGCCGGTTTCTGACCCGGTCCGTAGCCGGTCCGCAATACCCCCGGAAAACCCGTAACCAGCCGCCATTCTCGCGGCCCGGACGTACATGTACTTCCTGCCCGTTGCCAAGTCCATAGGCCGGATTACCATAGATTCAACGGGCTCGACACCAAGCGCCGGATCCCAGGCTGCGGGTTTGATTCGGAAGAGAGCATATGCAAATTGGGGTTTATGGATCCGGCTACCTCGCTACGGTTATCTCTGCCTGCCTCGCCGATTTCGGCTCACCGGTTTGCTGCTGCCATGCCGACGGCACGCGCATCATGGAAGTGGCCCAGGGCAACATACCTTTTTTTGAAAAGAATCTTCAGGAAGTGATTCGGCGCAACGTGCGCTCGGGACGGCTGGTGTATTCGGCGGACCCGGAAGAATTGGCGCGCCGGGCACAGGTAATATTTCTCGCCGAAGATTCCCCCGACGGGCTGGGAGAACTCGTCGTCCGCCTAGCCAGTGCGGCCGGCCGCTTCCAGGTGCTATCGATCGTCACGCCAGCTCGGGTAGGTTCGACGCGAAAGTTCGAAGAAACGCTGAAGGAGAAAGGGCTGAAGAGCCTGCTGGTGTGCCAACCCATGTTCTTCACCAACGGATGCGCGGTCGAAGACTTCAACTGGCCGGACCGGATACTGCTCGGGACGCCGTCCAGCGAAGCCGTCTGTTCGCTGAAGCAGATTTTCCATCCGCTGGTGATGCGCGGGGTTCCGGTGCTGGTCACGAATTACGAAACGGCGGAGTTGGCGCGCGAAGCGACGACTGCGTTTGTGGCCACCAAGATTTCGTTCATCAACGAAATCGCGAGCCTGTGCGAACACGTGAACGCCGATGCCGTCACCCTGGCGCTCGCGCTGGGGCTGGACAAGAAAATTGCGCCGCGTTGCCTGCAACCCGGCGCCGGCATGGGGGGGATTTTCGCGGAGACGGACATGGAATCCATCACCGGGCTGGCGCGAGAGAACCGCGTCGACCTGAAAGTGCTGAATGCCGCCCGCGCGGTCAATCTGGACCTGGCGAACCGGCTCATGCAGAAAGTGTCCGATGCCATCGATACCGTGCAGAACAAAGACGTCGGCATTCTGGGGCTGGCGTTCAAGCCGAACACCAATTCGGTTGCGGGATCGGCTTCGCTGCACCTGGCACAGAATCTGCTGGCCGGCGGAGCGCGCGTCCGGGCCTATGATCCCGTGGCGATTCCCGATGCGCGGCTGCAACTCAACGGCACGGTGAAGTACTGCGAATCCGCCTACGGAGTCGCCGAAGGTGTGGATGCCTTGGTCATCGCCACGGGCTGGCCTGAGTTCCGGACGCTCGATTTCGCCAAGATCCGCCACCTGGTGAAACGGCCCATCATCATCGATACCAAGAATCTGCTCGACTCGTCCCGCCTCCGCGCCATGGGGTTCCAGTACATGGGCGTGGGAAGGCCGTAGCGGCAAGGGGCCCTGATCGCGTAGGGACGGCCGCCCTCGGCCGTCCGAGCCGAGCGAAGCTCGGCAGTCTGCCGGGGGCTACAACAACCCTAGATCCGCCCTAGCGAAAGCCGGACTCCCGCCGCAATTGCTATAATCGTACTCTGCGGTGGGAGTAGCTCAATTTGGTAGAGCATCGGACTGTGGCTCCGACGGTTGCGGGTTCAATTCCCGTCTCCCACCCCAATCCCAAAGAATTCAGCTCACACGTTTGGTCAGCCTACTGACGGATAGCCTGTTCGCGACTTTCGAGGTCGCGTCCCGGGCATTACTTACGGTCGGAGCGAACGTGCCCTTACTCGGTGGGTGAAGGATGAAGCGTGAACATTTCGTCGAGGTAGTCGAGGAGGCGCTCGACTCGCTCCCACAGGAATTTCGCAGTCGCATTCGCAACGTTGCGGTTCTGGTAGAGGATAAGCCGCCACGCCAGCGATCACCGCGGCCGGGTCAGCAAAGGCGGCTGCTTCTGGGTGTCTTCCATGGCGTGCCCACGACCAGGAAGAGCATCTTTGACCTATCGACAGGGCCCGATCATATCGTGCTCTATCAGAAGAATATCGAAGCGGTCTGCTCCAGCGAGGCCGAAGTCCGCAAACAGATCCGTCTTACCGTCATCCATGAACTGGGCCACTACTTCGGGATGGATGAGGAGCAACTGAAGGATGTTTAGGGAAACTCTGATTAAGTACCCGGGTTCCTCCGTGCACCCCGGAGCCTGCCCTGAGCGAAGCGAAGGACCTATGCATTCTGGCGGCGCAGGCAAAATGCATAGGTCCTTCGCTTCGCTCAGGATGACAACTTAAAGTAATTTACGTCGCGAATTTGTGAGCCGCGATGCTAGTCCTTGAGCAACTGCCGCGCAATCACCAGGCGCTGGATTTCGCTTGTCCCTTCGCCAATGGTGCACAGCTTCACGTCGCGATAAAACTTCTCGGCCGGATAGTCCTTGATGAACCCATACCCGCCGTGGATCTGCACGCCTTCGTTGGCGCACTTCACGGCCACCTCGCTGGCGTAGAGCTTGGCCATGGACGATTCGAGCGTAGTCTTCTTGCCAGCATCTTTCATGGCGGCGGCGCGCAACGTCAGAAGTCTTGCCGCTTCGATTTCCGTCGCCATGTCGGCCAGCTTCCACTGGATGGCCTGAAATTCCGAGATCGCCTGGCCAAATTGCTGCCGCTCTTTCGAATATTTCAGGGCCGCTCCGTATGCGCCCTCGGCCATGCCGAGAGAGAGCGCGGCAATCGAAATGCGTCCGCCATCGAGAACGCGCATGGCATCGATAAAACCGCCGCCTTCCTTGCCCAGTAAGTTTTCGTCCGGCACGAAACAGTCTTCGAAGATCAGCTCCGCCGTATCGCTGGCGCGAAGGCCGAGTTTGTTTTCTTTTTTCCCCGCGCGGAATCCCTTGGTGTCTTTCTCGACCACGAACGCCGAAAGGCCGGGCGTGTGCGCCGCGCGATCGGTCACCGCCAGCACCACCAACACGTCGGCATAGTGGCCGTTGGTGATGAACGTCTTGGTGCCGTTGAGCACCCATCCGCCCTTGGCTCGCGCCGCCGCCATACGCGCGCTGCCCGCGTCCGATCCCGCCGAAGGCTCGGTCAGTCCCCAGGCGCCGATGAACTCGCCCGTCGCCAGCTTCGACACATACTTCTTCTTCTGCGTTTCATTGCCCGCGAGAAAAATGTGGTTCGAACAAAGGGAGGTGTGCGCCGCTACAATGATCCCCACCGAGCCGTCCACGCGAGAAAGTTCCGCGATGGCGGTGACGTACTCGACGTAGCCCATGCCCGCGCCGCCGTATTCAGGCGGGAAGATCATGCCCATCAGGCCGAGTTTGCCGAGTTCCTTGATGGTGGCCAGCGGGAATTCGCCGGCTTCATCCCACCTCATGACGTTCGGTGCAATCTCGCGTTCGGCAAACTCGCGCACCGTCTTCTTCAGGTGCAGTTGCTCGTCGTTCAGTTGGAAGTCCAAAGATCCTCCATGTAGCTGTTAGCTTTTGGCTCTTAGCTCTTAGCTAAAGGCCAAAGGCTAAGAGCTAACAGCGGTCTGACTTGGGAGGCCGTGCGCGGGAATGGCGCAGAACTTGGCGCCCAACTGGTCATTTAAGCATGAGCAAGGGGAATCGGCGAAATGTGGGTACCGACCGGTTGGCTTGGGATGCGGACAGCTACGGTACCGTCTTCTTCGTATTCATCCCGAAGATTTTTCGCGCCATCCACACCGGCGCGACAAAGACGTGGGCAGGGTTGGTAAGAAACGCCGGCTTGTTCCCCTCGATCAGATGGCCTAGCCAGGCTAGCGCAAACGCCGCCGGGACCAGTAGCAGCGCCACCATCCAGTGCCACCAGACCACGATCAACGACGAGAAACCGAGAGGAATGGCAATCATGTGCAGGGCGCGGTTCACCGGATGGCCATGCGCGCCGTCGTAATGCGAATACAGTCCCATATTCCCACCCCACGTGAGAAATCCCGGCCCGCAGCATTATAGCCCAGGTCGGCAGAGCCGGGGTCCGCCTTGCAGAAACGTCTGACGCCCCAGAAACACTATGTCTTCGGGGGGTTTCTCCCGCATTCCCCAAAGAAACATTCCGGAGGTATACTGCTGTGCATATCGGAGTGCCGGGTTCTCGACTTCCCCTCGGCAACCTGAGGCGAACGTTGCCTCTGTCGCGGGAAGGAATCCGCTCCCTGGCTGGCTCTCCGAATCGGGGCAATCCCCAGGGCTATCCCATGGATGAGCGCGACCACAGGGGCAACGATTCCGACAGCCCAACGATGCCGGGTATTGGCTTGCCCGAAGATGCGGTTGGCGCCTTGGCCCTGACGCCTCCGCCTCTTTCCAACGCACCGCTCTCCGACGCTCCCACTTTGCCGCATGGAACCGCGATTCCGGGCGAGACGCCAGCCATGCCTTACCGACGCCAGACACCGGCGCCGGTGGCCTCAACACCCGCGGCCGGCAGCGTCTCCGCCTTTCTGAGTCTGCAGCCGGGCGTGCTTTTCGGTGGACGTTACGAGATTCTGGGTGTGCTGGGGCAGGGCGGCATGGGCGCGGTCTACAAGGCGCGCGACCGCGAACTCGACCGCCTGATCGCGCTTAAGGTGATCCGTCCCGAACTGGCGACCGATCCCGCGATTCTGCAGCGCTTCAAGCAGGAGCTGATTCTCGCGCGCAACATTACGCACAAGAACGTGGTCCGCATCTACGACCTGGGCGAGGCCGATGGCATCCGCTTCATCAGCATGGAATACGTGGACGGCGAGGACCTGCGCACGCTCTTGCGCCGCGCGGGAAAGCTCACGCCCAAGGAAGCTATCAGCGTGGTGGAGCAGGTCTGCCGTGCCCTCGATTGCGCCCATTCCGAAGGCGTGATCCATCGCGACCTAAAGCCCCAGAACATCATGCGCGACAAGCACGGCCGGATCGTGGTGATGGACTTCGGCCTGGCGCGCTCGCTCGGCGAAACCGGGCTGACTCAGACCGGCGCTATCGTCGGCACGCTCGAATACATGTCGCCCGAGCAAGCCCTGGGCAGCACGCTTGACCAGCGCTCCGACATTTTCAGCGTCGGCCTGATCTTCTACGAACTGCTCACCGGAAAACATCCCTACGGCGCCGACACCGCCATCGCCAGCCTCATGAAGCGGACGCGCGAAGAGGCTCGCTCCGCTTCCGACGTCGACGCCTCCGTTCCCAGATCCCTGAGCGCAATTGTCGGCCGCTGCCTGGAGCGCGAGCCGGCCAACCGCTACCACTCCGCCGTCGAACTGTTGCAGCAATTGACGACCTGGGAATCGAACCCCGACATCAGCCCCGAAATGCTGTCGAAGATGATTGCGCATCCGGTCGTGCATCGGTCGCGCTTCAGCCTCGATCTTCCTGGCAAGAGTTGGATGTGGATCGCGGGCGCCGTGCTGGTGGTCGTTCTGGCAACTTTTGCCGGACGCACGCTGTTGCGCCTCGCGGGAACGCCGGCTGGCGAGACGGCGCAAGGCATCCCCTCACTGCAACAGGGAAAGTACGTCGCGATCCTGCCCTTGAAACAGGTTGGGGACGAGAAAGCCCTCGGCTACGTGGCCGATGGCATTGCGGAAGCTCTCGCGGCCAAGTTGTTTCAGTTGAAGGAAGTCCACCTGACATCTTCGGACGCGGTGGAGAAAGCGGTGGCCAAAAATAGAGATTTGCCGCTCTCCCGGCTGGCGCGCGAACTGGGCGTCAACCTGGTGTTGCAGGGGATGGTGCAGGGCAATAGCGACCGGCTGCGCGTCACCCTCAGTCTCGACGATGCCACCACCGGCAAGCGCGTTTGGAGCCAGGAATTCCCGGGAACCGCGGGCGATGTGCTCGTTCTCGAAGACCAGATTTACGCGACCGTGGCCACCGCCCTTGCGCTCAAGCCGACCGGCGAAGAGCAAGCCCGCGTTGGCGCCCATCCCACCGAAAACGTGAAGGCCTACGACCTCTATCTTCAGGGGCGGAACGTGCTGCGCAACAGTCACGATGTGGACGGAATCCGGCCCGCCGTAGCCCTATTCGAACAGGCCATCGACAAGGATCCCAACTTCGCGCTGGCCTACACGGGACTCGCCGACTCCAGCCTGCGCATGTACAGCGCAAGCAAAGAGAGCATCTGGGCGCAGAAAGCCACTCTGTCGGCGCAGCAGGCCGAACGGCTTTCCAACAACCTGCCCGAAGTACATCTCTCGCTGGGCAGCGTCTATTCCGCCACCGGGAAGTACACCCAGGCGGTGACCGAATTGAAGCGCGCATTGGAATTGGCGCCGAACTCCGAGGAAGCCTATCGGAATCTGGGCGACGCCTACAAGGCCAGCGGTCAAAGTAACGAAGCGATCGCCAGCTACCAAAAAGCGGTCGACGCCAACTCCTACAATTGGCTGAATCACCTTGCCCTGGGCAAGGCGTACTTTGAGTTTGGCGACAACGCCAAAGCGCTGCTGGAGTTTCAGAAGGTCACCGAACTCGCCCCCGAGAATCCCATGGGCTACGGAGACGTGGGCTCGGTCTATCTGCGCGAAGGCAAGTGGAATGAGGCGATCCCTCATTACCAGAAGGCGCTGTCGATCTCGCCAGACTCTCCGACGTATTCCAATCTTGGCACGGCATACTTCTGGCTGAAGCGCTACGACGAGTCGGTCGCGATGTACCAGAAGGCAACCGAGATGACGCCCAACAACGAGGAACTGTTCGGCAATCTGGGGGATGCGCAGCGGTGGTCGGGGCACTCCGATCTAGCGGCGGCGGCCTATGATAAAGCGATTTCACTTGCCTTTCAGCAATTGCAGGTAAATCCGCGCTCTGCCGGAACCATGGGCGACCTAGCGCTCTACTACGCCAAGAAGGGCGATGCGTCGAACGCCCAGCAGTACATCCAGCAAGCCCGCACCATCAGTCCCGACGACATCTATCTGATGTACTCAGAAGCCCAGGTGAAGACGCTGATCTGCAAGCCGGAAGAAGCGTTGAAGTCGCTGCGGTTGGCGCTGGAGAAGGGGTACGCCGCGCAAGAGGCCTGGAACGATCCCGAGCTTCAGAAGCTCCAGGCCCTGCCGCAGTTTTCACAGTTGGTGAAGCAGTTTACGAAAAAGAACCACTAAGCCTTCCCGCGGTTCTTCCACAGCTTGCGGCGGGAAACCATGGCGCCCAATCCCGTAACCATCAAGGCAATCGTGCCCGGCTCGGGGACAGTAGTCGTGTTCGCATGTCCGCCAAAGTTCAACCCGGTTTTCGGCCAGCAGCCACCAGCGCACGCGAAACCAATGGAGAAGCTCTGCCCGTTCCCAATCCCTCTGTCTGGATTGTCGCTGCCTTTGATACCCGACAGCACGATCACCACATTCCCGTTCTTTAGATTCGTTGCGGTGCAGCTCATAAACAGGGTCGAGCTGCAATTGATGTCGATAGCTGGAATCTGGTGTCCTATTTCAACCAGGGTCAGCGAAGTCCAGTTCACTCCGCTCGTATTCGTGAAAAACAACTGGCCGGTCCCGCCCGCAGGTTCGCCGAAGGTAAAGTTCAAGCCGACATTCTTACATCGCTCGCAGGACCCGAACGGGATGCTGGCGCTACTGGCGCTTTGAATGATGATTTTTGGATCGTTGATGCCGTCGGCAAAAGCCATCGCCGAACCCACTACCAGCACCAATACGCACGCACAGATCTGAGAAGTTTTCATCGAGAGTTTCCTGTTCACTTAAGGATCGGGCTGGGGATTTTCTCCGCAGCTTCGTGGAGTGCGGAGAGGTTAGCTCGTTCCAACAACTGGAGTCAAGCGGAAACCGGTGCCGGCTCAATGAATTTCGCGCCGACGTGCAAACGGTTGCACACCACCCCGCTGAACTGTGCAAGCCGTTGCACATCCTCCACCCTCCGCGCGCAAGGCTGGGTTCAGGCGGAACCGGCCGAAAAAAAGGGCGCGCCGAAGCGCGCCCAAGTTTCAGGAGGAACAAAGTTCAGAACAAAGTTCAGAAGCAACCGGTTCAGCAGGACAAACCCAATCTCGTCGCCAACCTTCAGCGTCCGAAGCCCGTGGTTTGCATCGCATTCCGCGAGATGTCGGCCGTGGACGCAATTCCCTGCATCCGCAGTTTGAACTCATCGGCGTTCGAGGCGCTCTCCAGCGCCGTCTCGTAATTCACCAGCCCCGCCTGGAATAGGTCCCAGAGCGACTGGTCGAAGGTCTGCATGCCGTACTGCGAGGTGCCCGCGGAAATCGCATCGCGGATGGCGCGCGTCTTCTCGGGCACCAGAATGCATTCGCGGATATAGGCCGTTGTGATCATCACTTCCACCGCGGGCACGCGGCCCTCGGCATCCGACCGGCGCACCAGGCGCTGGCTAACGATGGCGCGCAATACCGCCGCCAACTGCAGCCGGATCTGTTTCTGCTCCGGCGGCGGAAAAATGGCGATGATGCGGTTGATGCTTTCCACCGCATCCAGCGTGTGCAGCGTGGAGAAAACCATGTGACCGGTCTCGGCCGCGTGCAGCGCGGTTGCGATCGTTTCCAGATCGCGCATTTCGCCCACCAGAATCACGTCCGGATCCTGGCGCAGAGAAGCGCGCAACGCCGCCGAGAACGTCGGCGTATCCACTTCCACCTCGCGCTGGTTCACGTAGCCTTTTTTGTCGCGGTGCAGAAATTCGATGGGGTCTTCGATGGTGATGATGTGTTCGGCGCGCGACGAGTTAATGCGGTCGACCATGGCGGCCAGTGTCGTCGATTTGCCCGAGCCGGTCACTCCGGTCACCAGCACCAGGCCGCGCGGCATGTCGCAGATCTGCTCCACCACTTTCGGCAGAAACAGTTCGTCGAGCGCGCGGATCTTCGTGGGAATCACGCGCAGCACCAACCCCACGTTGCCGCGCTGCTGAAACACGTTGACACGGAAGCGTCCCAGGCCCGCGACGCCGTAGGCCATATCGATTTCCGTGGTCTCTTTGAATTTTTGCTTTTGCCGCGCCGACATCATGCTGAACGCCATGTTCAACATGTCTTCGGCGGACACTCTCGCCTGGTCGGTCAGGGGCAGCAGATCGCCGTCAATGCGGAGGTGAGGATAGTTCCCGACCTTTAAGTGCAAGTCGGAAGCGCGGCGCTCCATGGCAATGCGCAGCAAGTCGTCGATAGTCATGCGGGCAAGACTCCAGGTACCTTGCCTATCATGACGCGTACCGCCGCCCTGCACGAGATGACGGAAGTAACGGGACCATTGGCGGCGAGAAAGGGGGTCTTTGACTCTTGGCTTTTGGCTTTTAGCTTTTGGCTTTTAGCTTTTAGCTTTTAGCTTTAAGATCCCGCCATTTTGCGGCGAACTCGAACGTTGGTTGACTTAGTCATATGACTTAGTTAACATCTATTTCATGGAAGTCAACGTTCACGAAGCCAAGACGCACCTGTCGCGGCTGCTGCGGCAGGTCGCAGCGGGAGACGAGATAACCATCTCGCGGGCCGGCGTGCCCGTGGCCAAGCTGATCGCGGCCGGGGCGCGGAGCAACGCGCGGCCCATGGGCATGGACCGGGGCAAGATCTGGATGGCGGACGATTTCGATCGCTCCGATCCGGAACTTGAGGCCCTGTTTTACGGGCCGATCACGACCGAAGCCAGGGAAGAAACTCCGGCCCCGCCAAAAAAGAAGAGGAAAACGTGAAATACCTGCTCGACACCGGGGTCTGGCTCTGGAGTCTCTGGGAGCCGGAACGGATCTCGCGCCAGGGCCGCGCGGTGCTGGCCGATCTGCGCCATGAGGTGTTTTTATCCGCCGTGACTTCCTGGGAAGTAGCCATCAAGTCGGGGGCGGGCAAACTGAAACTCCCGGAAGCACCCGGAACTTTTGTGCCGCGGCGGATGGCAGATCAGGGACTCCGCCCCCTTCCTGTTTCCCACCAGCATGCCTTGGCAGTTTTCGGGCTCCCGGAGCATCATCGCGATCCCTTCGACCGGTTGCTGATTGCCCAAGCCAACCTGGAGGACATGATCCTCATCACCGCCGACCGAATGGTCGCGAAGTACCCCGTTCAAACCCTCTGGGTCGGACGATAGACGGCCGCACGATAGACCGCCGGACGATAAGAAAGCCGCCCCGCAGGGCGGCTGAATCTTTAACGCCGGTCTCGACTTCAGGCCGCAGCCTGCATCGGCTCGTCGTAACTGCCTCCATAGATCGACGGGACCTTCGACCCCATCGGACGCAGGTACGTCGCTAACTCGCCCCGATGATGGATGCTGTGATTGTTCAGGAACCCCAAATAGAACGCCGCCGGGAAGTTGAAGGCGCCTAGAAAATCGACCGGCGTGAGCAACTGTTCAGCCGACAGAGCACGAACTCGCTCGGCCCCACGCTTCATATGCCGGTCGTACCATGCCACCAGTTCCGCCACCGTCTTCGGCTTGTCGGTCGGCTGCGGCGGAGGCATGGTGAACTTCATATCTGCGATCGCGTCCAGGAACTGCACGTCGCTGTTGGCGAGGTGCCCAGCCAGTTCCCAGGCGGTACGGGCATTGGGATCGGGCCGGTAGTCCTTTTTCCCTTCGGGGACGGCAGCGAAAACTCTTTTGGTAATTTCAACTTCACCAGCCAGACCATCGAGCATCAGCGCGCGATAGCCCAGCGCAAATTCGGGAGTGGGAGCAGACATAACATTTCTCCTTCGGGCTGGGGATTGACGAGAAAAGCAGACGAAAAAACAACGTCGCCTGCGATCAGGCGCGCTCTACTATAGTGCAAGAAAATAGGAAGCGCAAACCGCCGGTCGAGCCACCTATCGAACCCATCGAGCGGGTATTCCGAGGAACAACCTTACCCACCCATCGTTACACGCTCACCGGCTGCTTGGCTCCCACCGGAACCGGCGTCAGCCAGTCATAGCGGTCCTTCTTCTCGCCGCGGACGATGCCGTAAAACTCCGTTTGCAAAGATTTCGTCATGGGGCCGATCTTGCCGCTGCCCACGTTGATTTTGTCGACCGAGCGGATGGGTGTGATTTCGGCGGCGGTGCCGGTGAAGAAAACTTCGTCGGCGATGTAGAGAGATTCGCGCGGAATTTGCTGCTCCACGATCTTGATGCCGAGGTCACGCGCGATCTGCAACACCGAGTCGCGCGTGATGCCGGCGAGTACCGAACTGCCAAGGGGCGCCGTATGCAGCACGCCGTTGCGGACGACAAACAGATTCTCGCCCGAGCCTTCGCTGACGAAGCCGTTCACATCGAGCGCGATGCCTTCGGCGTAGCCGTTGACCATGGCTTCCATCTTGATGAGCTGCGAGTTCATGTAATTCGCACCCGCCTTCGCCATCGCGGGCAGAGTGTTCGGCGCCAGCCGCGTCCACGACGAAATACAAACATCGACGCCCTCATTCGCGTCCGTCCCCAGATATTTTCCCCACGGATAATTGATGATGTAAACCTCGGTCGGGCAGTTGAAAGGGGTAACGCCAGCCTCGCCGTATCCGCGCAGAACGACGGGGCGGATGTAGCACGGCCACACGCCATTGCGTTGCACCAGTTCGATCATGGCCCGCACGATCTCGTCGCGGGTGAAGGGAACGTCAATACGGTAAATACGGGCGGAGTCGATGAGCCGCTGCATGTGCTCGTTGGCGCGGAAAATGGCGGGGCCGGTGGGCAGCGCGTAACAGCGAATGCCTTCAAACACCGAAGAGCCATAGTGCACAACGTGCGACATCACGTGCAGGGTAGCGTCGTCCCAGGCGATGAATTTGCCGTTGTGCCAGATTTGTTCCGTCTTCTGAATCGCCATGCGGACTCCTTCGGTATAGAGATTCGCGGAAGCGCGCGGGAATTCTCCGAATTGTCGAAGAAACTTTTGCCTTCCAGAATCAAATTATAACGTGGAGGCAGGGCTGCCCGCGGAATCAGCGAATTGCCACGATGTTGCTGGCAACGAACCCGCCTTCGCCGGCGATCAACAGGCGCATCGTAAGGCGTTCCGCTTTGTAGTGGTGGGTGCGATGCAACAGGTAGGCGGTCCCCACTCCCGCGCCAAAACCTAAAGCGGACCCGGCAGCTTGCCCGGCGGCTCCGCGGGTCACGAAGGGACGCATGATGGGGTTGACTTCGCGGAGGCCCTGGTTCAGTCCGCGCTGGGTGGTGATGGCGTCGGCGGCGACCAGTCCGGCGAAGATGCCGACGTTCACTTTGGTCTCGACCGTCCAGAAACGACGTTGGCTGGGCGCATCGGGGAGCGTGGAACTGCCGCTCGCCGTGAAGCTTTGTGCGTGCAGGAGAGCGCTCAGCAGAAGAATCGAGAGGAGGTATTTCATGGGGTGCCCGATTACCAGGTCGGTAAGACGAGCGTAAGTCAAAGGTGTACTAGGTACTATGGCCCAACTCGTGGAATGACGGCCCGTTCGTAAGAGTAACTTAGCGGTGCAGGATGGTTACCCGCGAGGCTGAACTGGCCCGGCAGACGCGGCGTTTGACATCGCTGGAAGAGACGCGGTGACACGGGCCTTTCACAGCCGCTTCATTATTATCTAATGATTCCGCGGCGTTTGTTCGAGAGGGCGGCTGCGCCTTATAACTCTATGAAGGGCACGCACCGGGCTGATCAGTAACTGTTACCCTAAGGTTACTAAGGCTACCCGGCACTGCCGTGCCGGGCTATCCTGTTCCGCCGCTTCGCGGCTAATGCATCGCACGTTCCGAGCGCAAGGCGTTGGGGCAGGAGACAGTCGCCATTAGTTAAGGGGTCTCGGTAGCCGGAACCCAATTGCGGCGCTCAATAAAGGTGGGGGGCTCGTACGTTCGTCCCTTGGCCAGCCGATGTTCCTCTCGTCGTGTAGTCCACAACAAGATCGGCCCGAGCACCGCGGCGGTGAGGCGGGCCACGACCGGGGATTCCTTCTCGACTTCGCGGCGCAACTTGTGGATCCGTTCACTCACGGTGCGATTCACGTTCTTGAACTCCCGCTCCATCACCCAAAGCGCCGCATTGTAAGCGCTGTTGAGCTTCTTTGCTTCTCGCTCAAAGCGCTCACGGACGCGGGGGTCGGGGTAGTCCTTGTAGCGTTGCCAGCCCATCAGCACGGTCCGGCACATGCGATAAAGACTGGGTCCATTGCGCTCGAAATCGCGCCAGAAGGCCCAATCCAGGAAGCGCTTGGAATCCTCGCGAGAGATAGCGGCGTGCTTGAAGTTGAACTTGAACTGGCCATGAACATCGGCAAAGTCGATGTCCGGCAGCAGGCGACCCTGTTCGGACATTTCCTGATAAAGCGGCGTGCCCGGAACCGGCGTGTAGAGCATGAACTGGTGGAAGTCGGTCTGGTAGGCGATGGCCGATTCGATTTCCTCGGCCATGTTGTCGGGCGTGTGGTGTTCGAGTCCGATGATGGTCGAGCCCTGCACTCGGATCCCGTGTTCGCGCAGCTCGCGCGTGAGTTCGCCAACGTTATTCCCCTGCAGCTTGCTATAGCCGGCGTTGGGAGACTCCAATCCCATCCACACCCAGGAAACGCCGAGTTCGACCAGTTCCAGCATGGTGTATTTTCGAATCGCATTGGCGGAAGCGAAGACGGAAAGCTCCCAGCTCTTGCCCGCCTGCTTCATGAGTTCCAGCAAGCGCATGGCGCGGGTACGGTGCAGCAGAAAGTTCTCGTCCATCACAAAAAAGGAATGGACTTTGAGTTCCGCCTCGATCTGGCACATCACCGCAAACAGTTCATCGCCGGTCTCGTAAAAATTGACAAACTTTCCTTTGCCGCCAAAAAACGCGGACGTGGTACAGAAGTTGCACCCCATGGGGCAGCCCACCGACGGGATGATGGTGGCGGCGGTGCCGCCCTTCCGCTCCGGGAGCAGCATTCCCATGATGCGCGTCCGCAGACCGGAAACAATGGCGGGATGGCGGATGGGCGCGTTCTCGTCTTCTCCCAGGTAACGGCGCATCCAGGAGATGCCTTCGCCGCGCACGATGTGGTCGGCGTCGATCATCGCCTCCACGCCGGGAATGGCAGCCACGTGCCCGCCCACCACGATCGTCGAATCCGGCGATAGTTCGCGCACCATGCGGCACATCTCCCGCACCTTGCCCACGTTCACGATGATTCCAGAGATGCCCACGATGTCGTAGTGGTTCGTGGTCAATTCATGCGCAAAGGCTTCGCGGGTGGGAAAATCCAGCACGCTGCACGGCGCCGAAATATTTTCCTGAATCATCATGATGCCCCAGGAGCGATGGAACATGCGCAATGAGAAGCTGCCTTGGGCGCGGGTGACCTGGTTGTGATAGAGCTCCATCGGATTGATGGATCGGCTGCCAAATTCGTCGTCCTGGGCATAAGGCCCGAAGACCGAACTGAGCAGAATGCGAGCTTGACTTGCTTTGGGATGAGTTTCCATTGGGCTGAGTTTCGAGAGATCCTTTGATTAAGGATAGTGCTCGGTAGAGACGGTTCGCGGTGATCGTGGTTACATTACAAAACTATTACGTGCGGTGTTGCACGCGCATCTCCAGCAGGCCGCATACAAACTTTAGTTTGGTAACTTCCGCGGTAAAGGCTTGTCGAGAGCGGATCGCAGAGATTCGAGAGCGCGCGTTGGATTCACCTTCGCGATAGCGCCCAGCGCGACATTGCGCGCGAGAGGCGTCTGTCAGCGGGCCAATCGCAAAGAACGAAAGCGTCCCCTGCTTGCGAACCGCAAGTGCGCTCTTTCCGCTATCGCCTCTCCAGCCTTTGCCAGCAGAGCTTTATAGCCCATCGGGAAATACAATTCGCACCAGGCACAGCGTCGTTAGATCGTTATGGGTGGGAGTCGTCGGCGTGAACTTCCGAGCCGCCTGCAGCATGGTCAGGCATAGCTCACGCGCGGTGAGTGCGGTCGCGCTCTGAAAGCTTTCCTTCACTCCGTCCAGTCCAAATTCTGCACCCTCGTGGTCCGTTTCGACGTACTGAGCTTCGATGATCCCGCGCGAGACCACCAGAAGTGCCGAACCGGGCACCAAGTGACAGGTAGCCGCGCTCTGCATCGTGTGCGAGAACAAGCCCAGCGGCAGGCCGGTGGCCTCAAGCAGCGTGATTCCCGTGTAGTCGCGAAGCAGCCCCGGAGTGTGGCCTGCATTGGCATAGCACACTGTCCCCAGGTCTTCGTTATAGCAGCCGAGAAACGCCGGACAACTGCGCAGACCGCCCTGCAAAATGGTGAGGTTCATCTTGTTGCACAGTTCGATCATGGCGGTGGTCTCGTTGAAGTCTTCTCCGGCAAAAAGCTTGGGCGCAAGGGTTCGGAACGTCTCTTGCACGGCGATCAGGATTTCCCGCGTGTCCGCTCGCAGGCCGGCGATATCCAGCAGCACGAACAGCATGCGGGACGGGGACACTCTCAGAAATTCATAGAAATCGCCCGCCACGCGCTGCCCGGTATAGACGGCGGCAATCTCGACACGACGAAGCATGGGGGTATCGCAATGGAGCGGGTCGGCGGGAGGCGGTGCGGCTTCGCGGTCGTTGAAGAGTGAATGCCGGAACAATGAGCGCCAGAACCCGGCCGAAGGCGGCTTGCCTTCCCCAGCGTTAGCCCTCTCGGTCATAGCGCGGCCCCCGAAACGTGGATGCAGGGCACTCCTTATGTAGAGACGCGGCTTGCCGCGTCTCCCGCCGCAGAGAGAGACGGGGCAAGCCCCGTCTCTACACGGGGTATCGGCAGATCTCAGAATCCCTTGATTCAGAACCCCATGATGTTGTATCCGCAATCCACGTAGATGGTCTCGCCGGTGATGCCGGAGCTTGCGTCGGAGGCCAGAAACACGCCGGTGCTGCCCACCTCACTAACTTCCACGTTGCGTTGCAGAGGCGCGCGCTCGGCGTGTCCTCTCATCATTTCTCCCATGCCGGAGATGCCGCGCGCCGCCAGGGTTTTGATCGGACCCGCCGAAATGGCGTTCACCCGAATTTTCTTTCGGCCCAGATCGTAAGCCAGATAGCGCACCGTGCACTCCAGCGCGGCTTTGGCCACGCCCATCACGTTGTAGTTCGGGACAACTTTTTCCGCGCCGTAGTACGTCATGGTCATGATGCTGCCCCCGTCTTCCATCAGCGGCGCCGCCGCCCGCGAAACCGCGATCAGGGAATACACGCTGACGTCGTGCGCCACACGAAAGCCCTCGCGCGTCGTGTTCACGAAGTCGCCTTTCAATTCGTCGGCTGGCGCGAACGCCACGCTGTGCACCAGCGTGTGCAGCTTTCCGTAACGTTCCTTGAGCTTCTCAAACAGGCCAGCAATCGCCGCATCGTTCGAAACATCGCACATGAAGGCTTCCGCGCCCGGCAGCGAAAGAATCAGGTCTCGAGCTTCCTGCTCCAGTCGCTCGTTCTGATAAGTGATGGCGAGGTTCACGCCCGCCGCGTGCAACCCTTGCGCAATGGCCCACGCGATCGAGCGCTTGTTTGCCACTCCGAAGACGACGGCCGTCCGGCCTTTCAAGTCCTCAAACATGTATGGATGCTCCCCCCAGGGAGAAGAAAAAGAATAACAGCATTGGGTACGAGGGCGGGTGCCCCATCCTAACGTCGTGCTTTTCGACGTTAGGGTGGGCTCGCGGGAATGCTAGCTATTCCGCAACCGCAGCCACAGCTTTCCGCTCTCTAACCGGCCAGCAGGCGCTGCCAAAGGCGACCGCATACACGGCCGCGATCACGGCAAACCCTGCCGCCAGGCTGATCCGCGACGCAATCCAGCCCACCGCCAGCGCCAGCGCCACCTGCAGAAACGTGCCAAAGAAATAGAAAGTGTTCTGCACGCGTCCCATGAAATGCGGCGGCACTTGCTCCATCAGGCTGGTATTCATGGCTATGCCGCCTGACGCCGCGAGCCGATCCCATCAGCCCGTAGAGAAGTACGGCCATAGCCAGCCATGGCGAAAACGGCGAGAGCGCCATGGTAAAAGTCAGCAGCAACATGGAAAGCGCAATTGACCAGCGCGCTCCCACCCGCGCAATCAGCGCCGGAGCATAAAGAGCGCTCAGGAATGCGCCCACGCCCCATCCCCCGTTCAACCATCCGTAGCCGGTTGCGCCGGCGTGGAAGACGCGATCGCTGAGCGGCGCCGTGACCACCACTCCGGTCATCATCGCGCCCAGAAACAGAGCCCAGCTCGTCCCCAGGAAAACAACGCTCCGATGCTCGCGTAGAAATACAAGCCCTTCGCGCATCTCGCGTAAAAAGCGTGCCACCGCGGTTTCCGCCGCCTCGATGTCATGCCGAAGTTCGACGACCCGCGGCACCACATGCCGGCCCTGGCGCACCGCGAAGTAGCACAAAAACGAAACGACGTAGGTGCTCACGTCGATGAGCAGCACTCCGCCGAGGCCAATGTGTTCATAGACAAATCCAACCAGCGCGCCGGCAATCAGCCAGCCCCCCTGGACGCCCGCCAGAAGAAGCGTATTCGACTGCACGAACGCGCCCTCGGGCGTCAGTTCCTGAATCAGCGCCGTGATCGTAGGCCAGAACATCCAAAAGCCCGCCGCCACCAGCGTATTCATGAGGTAGAGTTCCCACACCTGCACGCGGCCCATGAACGCCAGCACCATGACCGCAAGAATGACGATGGCGCGCAAAGCATCCAGCCACATCACCAGCCGCCGCCGGTCTTCGCGGTCGATGATGACGCCGGTGAAGGGCAACATCAGCATCGCGGGAATCGTTTGCAGAGCCGCAAACGTGCCCAAAGCCATCTCGGAGTGAGTGCGCTGCAGGATCGTCCAAGCCACCGCGGCGGAGTTCATCCCGCTGCCCAGCATGGAGATCACGTTCGCCGCAAAAACAAATCGCAGCGAGCGTTTCTGCAGGATGGAGCGCATCGTTCGAATTTAACATGGAGGGGTGTGGGCTCTCAGCTGCCAGCTGTCAGCTATCAGCTATCAGTTCTCAGCTTCTGATGCCGACGGTGTGCTTGGCCTTCGAGATTGGTTGGTCTAAACTTGCCGGCATGAACCGGTTTACGCAAGGGAGTTGTGAACTGAAAGCTGAGAGCTGACAGCGGTGTTCCTATCTCAGTCCCGTAACCACATACGCCTCCGACAGCACCCGCACGTAGAGGTAAGCGTACGCCGTCCCGTCGCTTGAAAGATGCGGCGGAACAATGGACGAGACTCCCGCGCCCGTTTCTTCCCCGAAAGTTTTCCA
>CABEDA010000297.1_pt1 | contig 18916 bp, 10 predicted proteins | sample 3422771 | NCBI WGS metagenome assembly CABEDA01 (sample SAMEA5534329, study PRJEB31848) | metagenome | biome: tundra; feature: field; material: soil | place: USA | collected 2013-05 | depth 0.15 m
AGAGCAACGCGAGCAATTAGCGGCTCCGACGATTCCGCCCGGTGGTATTTTCTGTCGCCGATAACCGGGTGGCCCATCGCCGAAAATTGCGCTCGGATCTGATTCTGCAATCCTGTCACCAGTTCAACCCGGACGAGCGAAGCGTCCGCAAAAAGGCGTTCGACGGAATATCGAAGTTCGGCACGAGCCGCTTGGGGGTCTCCCGCCGTGCGCAACTGTTGAAACATTCCTTCACGTCGAAAATAGTGCACAAGCGTTCCTGCCTCAACGCCGAGACGGCCGCGCAGTACCGCGAGATACTGCCTTACGGGAGTATGAGCGAGAAACTGTCGCACCAGCGAATCTCGATCCGGACCGGTCTTCGCAAACAGCAGAGCCCCGGAGGCAAAACGATCGATGCGATGCACGACCAAGGCTCGTTGTCTCTTCACCTTGAGTTTTGCAACAAGCAGAGACAAAGCGGACGGAGTATCGGAGCCCTTAATCGGCACAGCCAGAAGTCCGGCCGGTTTGTCGAGAACGACCACGGCATCGTCTTCGTACAGCACGGAAAGCTCCCGGGAGAAACGAGGCCGGCGACGGTCTTCGTGGGCCGAAACCTGATCCGGCTTTCCCGTACGGCTGCGAGCCTTTCGCGGAATATCGAAGTTCGGCACGAGCCCCTTGTGGGTCTCTCGCCGTGCGCAACTGTTGAAACATTCCTTCCCGTCGAAAATAGTGCACGAGCGTCCCTGCCTCAACTCCGAGACGGCCGCGCAGTACCGCGAGATACTGCCTTACGGGAGTATGCTCGAGAAACTGTTGCACCAGCGCATCTCAATGCCTGGTCCTTACTGAAAAGAGGACCGAGCAGCCAAACTGTTTTGGCCTATGTCTTGCGCACTGATATGACGGAGGCGGTGTAGCGGTCAGCCCGTAACAGCGAGACACTGTATTCAATCGGGACACGCTGCACATCATAGGTCGTTTCCTTGATCGAAAGCAGAGCGCTTCCGGGCGATGTCTGCAAAATACGCGCTTCCTCGTCGCCGGCGGTGACCGCACCGATTACTTCTTCGGCCCAATGGAGTTTTCGCCGGTAGACATTCTCGAAGACATGGTAAAGCGATTGCCGGGCTAGATCTTGTCTTTCGATTCCGGAGAAAAGGCGAGCAGGCAGATAACTGGTAACGACGGCCACCGGCTTCTTGTTTACGAAGCGAAGGCGCCGCAAGCAGTACGTCTTTTCGTCGGCAGCGAGTTTGAGGGCTTGCGCCGTTTCAGGGTCCGGCTCTTCGAGTTCCAGTGCCAGGACTTTGGCGGAAGGAACCAACCCGCGTCGCCGCATCTCTTCGCTGAAGCCACGCAGTTGCTGAAAATTCCAAGGTACACGTCCAGACCCAATGATCGGCCGCTTGCCTTTGGCCATGATCAGCAGACCTTCGGAGCGGAGCTTCTGAAAAGCCTGCCGGACAGGCATCTTGCTGATACCGAGCGTGCGGGCGACCTCGCCCTCGGAACAGAAGACCTCGCCCTCATGGAGCCGACCGTCCTTGATCAGATTGCGCACCCGATCCACGATTTGCTCGTAATAAGGGACGAAGCTACTGTTGTCGATCAGCAGCCCCAAAGACTCAGCCTTGGGCGCCGCGCCGGGTGCGAGATGGGGAGCGATCAATTGACGAGCACTCATGCACACGTAGTATACAACGTGCATATGTTCTTTGAAACAAGATTCCCCCGGATAAGTCGATAAGCTTTCCAGAAGGCTCAGAAAATAGCACTAAATACAACAATAACAACCATATACGAAGATCGTCCAGCCATAATTCCTATGCCACGTGGCCTCAATTCTAAAAAATAACCGTTGACAACATATATACATATGATGTTTCCATCCATTCGTAGGAGCGGATCGGATCCTCTTTACGCCCGATCGCCATCCTGGAGGGGCATGATGAATCGGATTATCCCGAGTTGTTCGAGGCCGCGATGGTTGGCACTTCTCGCCGGCGCGATGCTCATCGTTGCGTCTGCCTTGCAGGCTCAGGTGGAGTCCGGAAAAGTCGTCGGCACCGTGCGCGATGCTTCCGGTGCGGTCGTGGCGGGTGCGGCCGTGACAGTCACAGAAACGCAGACGAACGCCGAGAGAAAAACCGCGAGCAACAACGGGGGAGAATATGTTGTCACCGAACTGAAACCCGGGACCTACACGGTGAAGGCGGAGCGGGCAGGTTTCAAAACGGCGGTTGAGGCCGTGTTCAAGCTCGATATCAACCAGGTCGTCCGTGTGGATTTCACTTTAACCGTCGGCTCGGTCCAGGAACAGGTCATCGTCACCGCCGCCGAGCCACTGGTGGAATCAGAAACCTCTTCGATCGGGCAGGTGATCGATGAGAGCCGGGTTCACCAGCTCCCGATCAACGGTAGAAACTTCATGCAACTGGCGTATCTGAGCCCCGGGGTTAACAAGGGGCCTGCCAGCACCGGCAGCACCGGGAACGTGCAGCAGGGCGAGATTCCCGAGGATGAACGCGGGAATGGCTCGATCCAGGTCAACGGCCTTTGGGCAACCAATAACAACTACCTCTTGAATGGATTCGACAACAACGAACAACAGATTGGTTTCGAACTGATCGAACCTCCCATCGACGCCATCCAGGAATTCAAAGTTCAGACCAACAACTTCGGCGCCGATATCGGCAAGGGTGGTGCGGTCGTCAACGTTGTGACCAAGGCCGGCACCAATAAGTTCCACGGCAGCGCATTCGAGTTTCTTCGCAACTCCTTCATGGATGCAAGGAACTACTTTGACGATCCCAACCAGCCCATCCCATCGTTCAAGCGCAATGAATTCGGGGGCTCGTTCGGTGGTCCGATCATCCGAGACCGGACGTTTTTCTTCGTGGACTATCAAGGGCGGCGGATCCGAACATCTGACACCTTCCTTTCTACTGTCCCCAATCCGTCAGAGATTGGCGGAAATTTCTCCGACCTTCTGGCCGGTACATCTCCGATGGTCATTGTTGACCCGACGACTGGCAACCAGTTCATGGGTAATGACAACGCAAGTCCGAACGTGATTCCTTCCTGTCCCAGTCCTGTTCCGAACGGGGCGTGTCTCGATTCCGCTGCGCTCAATGTCGTCGCGCTTTTCCCCGCACCTTCACCAGGACTCGGTAATATATTTCGCTACAACCCGGTCGATCGGAACAACCAGGACTCGTTCGACATTCGCGTCGATCATCAGATCACCGCGAAAAACAGCTTCTTCGGCGTGTTCAGCTACGGTAATGTCGACGACCACAAGCCTGACCCATTTCCGGGAATCGCCGGTGGCGGCTCATTCACCGGCAACATCAACAACAAAGCCCTGATGGTGGGACTGAGCGATGTGCATGCGTTTTCCGCAAACAAGATTAACGAACTGAAGATCGGCTACACGCGCTATCAGGTCGATGCCGCTCCCTTCTTTCAAGGACAGTCGCTTGCGACGCAATTGGGGATTCCCGGAATCAATGATCCGAATAGCCCCGGTACGGGCGGCTTACCTAACATTCAGATCAGTGGCTTGAACAGTTTGGGCAACGGTGATTGGTTCCCGGAAGTCCTGCACGAGAATAACTACCAGTTGCTGGATTCCTTCACCTACATCCACGGTCATCACTCCTTCAAGATGGGAGGCGACCTCCGCCGCCGCCAGCACGGTTTCTTTCAAGTTCAGAATGCTCGCGGAGACCTCTTCTATACCGGTCAATTCACCAGCACCGATCCCAATACTTACACCGTTCCTCTCGCCGATTTTCTCATCGGCTACACGCAGAGTCTTTTCCGCGACTCGCAAACTGGAACCTACGGCATGCGCTGGTGGGAGTTCGGAGCCTATCTGATGGACGACTACCGCGTAACAACCAGGCTCACGCTCAACCTGGGAGTTCGGTATGACGTCTACACGCCCATGGTTGAAGAGCACAATCGGCTGGCTAACTTCGACTTCAAGACCGGCCTGTTCGTCGCCCCCGGAGTCACGCCCGGCACCAGTCGCTCGGGTAACGTGGCCACCAACCGGAAGAACTTTTCTCCGCGCATCGGCTTTGCGTATTCCCCAGGCGGTGACAATAGAACCGCGGTGCGTGGCGGCTACGGAATTTTTTACGATCTGCAAGCGGACCAGAACGATACCGAACTGGCCTACAATCCGGCGCCGGGAGTCTATGGCAGCCAGTCTTTCACCGCGTCGCTGGGGCCGACTCCGGTCATGTATCTCTCCCAGGGCCCGCCTCCCATTGTTTTTTCGAACATTAGCGACCCCAATGTCAGTGGCCGCGCCAGCGCCGCCTATTTCCACAATCCCACAACCTACATCCAGGAATGGAACCTGAACATCGAGCGCCAGCTAATGAAAGACATGGTGTTCCAGGTTGGATACGTCGGGACGCGAGGCGTCCATCTGACCTACTTGAGGAACCTGAACCAGGCCACCACCCCAACCTGGACGAACTTCTCTGGTCTGACCGGAAACGAAGGACGGCCCTACGTCAACACCGTTCCTAACATCGCCGCCATTCGCACCGAAGGCCACGACATCAATCTGATCAACAACGGACTGCAAGTCCGTTTTGAGAAGCGCTCTTCCAACGGATGGAGCATGCTCAACAGCTACACCTATCAGCACACCATCGGTCAGGCCACCGAAAGCGAGACGCCTAACTCCGACGGTGAACCGCAGAATACGTACAACATGCGTGCCGAGCGCGGAAACGTCGCTCCCGACTTTCGTCACCAGTTCACTTCGGCATGGTCCTATGAACTACCGTTTGGCCCGGGAAAGAGCTTCTTCAAAGGCTCTGGCCCCGCGCACTGGCTTGCCGGCGGCTGGCAGTTGAACGGCATCATCTCGCTTTACTCTGGCCAAGCGTTCACTCCCTTCTTGTCATACGATCCAACCAACACCGGTTCTGGAGGTCCGCGGCCCGATCGAGTCGGCAACCCGTATGATTTTTCCAACTCGCCCTGCGGATCTCGGCAAAGTGTCAACTGCTGGTACAACCCAGCTGCATTTGCGTTTCCGGCCATTGCTCCGGGTCAACCCCAGCCACCGGCGGGAACGTCATACGCCACCATGTTCGGAAACGCAGGCCGCGGCAGCCTCCGTGGACCGGCTTTTTACGATACGGACTTCTCTATCTTTAAGGATTTCAAAATCAAGGAGAGGGGCCAACTGGAACTGCGGGGCGAGATTTTCAATCTCTTCAATACGCCGCAGCTTGCTCTACCCAATAACGTGGTCGACACTCCAAACGCCGGGCAGATTACAAGCACGTTGCATGAGTCCCGGCAACTCCAGCTTTCGGTAAATGTTTCGTTTTAGCATCTCCATGGCTCACGACAGACAAAGTGCGTGAAGGTTTTTCCAAGTCAGGAACAGCAGTAGGGGGAGACGATGCGGCATCCGGCGATTTGGTGTTTCGTTGCACTGGCGATCCTTGTCCTGCCCTGCATATCGGGTGTCGCCCAGGATTGCTCGGGCCCCTCCATTCGTGGTTCGTTTCTCCAACCAGCACTGGGTGATGCGTGGACTTTAAAACAGTGGCGTGATGAATTCCACTACATGAGAGACGCTCGGCTCGATCAGATGGTCATACAGTGGACGGCCGACAGCAAGGAGAAGACCACGATCTATCCGTCCGGAGTCGCTGGTTATACACAGAACACAAAGCACGACGTGGTCAAGAGGGCTCTTGATGCCGCGGATGCCAGCGGCGCGCAAGTCTATCTGGGCCTGCAGATCAATGACGACTGGTGGACGAAATACATTACGGACAAGCCCTGGCTCGAGAACGAAGCCAAAGTCGCCAATGCTCTGGCGGGTGACCTCTGGAAGCGCTATGGCCAGCACGGATCTCTGACCGGGTGGTACCTGGCGTTCGAAGTGGATAACGTGGCAAGCACTCCAGCAGAGTGGACCAACCTCGTGGGGTTCTATCGCACGGTGGGCAATCACCTTCACAAGCTCACGCCCGGCAAGCCGATCGTGATTTCGCCTTTCTTCAATCCGAAGGCAGATCTTTCCCCGTCCCAGTGGGAAACCATGTGGGAATACGTTCTGAAACGCAGCCCCATTGACGTCCTGGCCCTGCAGGACGGAGCGGGTGCGGCGCACGTGACGAAAACGCAACTTCCCGAGTGGTTCGGCGCCGTCCGGAACGCGATCGAGAATTCCCGCCCCAGCATGCAGTTCTGGGCCGACACGGAGACGTTCATATCGGACTATGAGCCGCGGCCGATCCGCTCCATCGTGAATGATATGTGCGCGGTCGAGCCCTACGTCAGCAGCTATCTCAGCTTCAGCTTCAATCACTATATAAGCCCGCAGCAAGTGAATCCGCTGTACTACGAGACGTACTTGGATTACCTCGCGTCCGGAAAAGTTGAGCACGTACGTCCGACGACACCGGCCGACTTATCCAGTCTGGCCCTCGACTCCCAGACCATCCGTCTGACATGGGCCGCATCGACCGACAATGTCGGGGTCGTCGGCTACAACATTCTGCGTGATGGACGACAGATCGCGAGCCAGCGCGATGGAACGACGACCTTTCTGGATGCGCAACTCAATCCCGGCACAACCTACACCTACCAAGTCAGGGCGTTCGATGCCGCGGGAAATGACTCGGCGCTGAGTAACACGACGACGGCGACGACGCCGGAGCCGCATCTGTATCCGACCAACATTGCTCTGGACATGCCGTACACGGCGACCATGCCCGCGAGTCCCAGTTATCCCGACACTGGGGGCATCGAGTTAACCGACGGGATATTGGGCTCAACCGACTTCAGTGATCCCGCCTGGCAAGGCAGGGCTACCGTAAAAGTCTATTCGTTCACGATTGATCTCGGCGCCGTGCAGGTGATCAAGGAAATGCGAAGCCACTGGCTGCAGGACAAGCCGTCGGGAATCTTGCTGCCCAAGCAGGTCAGCTATCTGGTCTCTGACGACAACGTATACTTCACCCTGGCGGGGACCGCGAAAAAACCGTCACTGAGCGATGACACTCAGTCGTGGTGGTATACCTTGACCGACTTGAACAACGTAAATGGACGCTATGTACAGGTCCAAGTCAAACCAGGATCCAATGCGGGCTGGACTTTTTTCGACGAGATCGAAGTGCGCCAGTAAAACCGCGAGCGCAGAAAGCAGGAGGCAAGCACGGTGCAGAAAATCAGAGTTCTCCGCTTAGTGGGAATTGGAACAATCGCCTGTTGGGCTCTTTTGTTATTGCAGCCACGGTCCAGTTTCGGTCAGCCGGCGAGTACAACGGTAACGACAACTGCGAGCGTTAAGAAGCTGCCGCCGGTTCATCTCGATGGCCAATACTTCATGCGCGACGGCAAGCGGTTTCTCCCCGTTGGTGCGCACTGGGTTCCGGCCAAGGCGGCCATGCAGTGGCCGGTGCAATGGGACCCGAAGGACATCGAAGCCGATTTCGCGAAGATGCATGAACTCGGCTACAGCATTGTCCGCTTCGACATGATGTGGGCGTGGTTTGAGCCCCGTCCCGGAGACTACAACCCGGTTGCATTTCAGCAGCTCGACTATTTTGTTTCGCTGGCGCACAAGTATCAGATCTACCTGCACCCGTCCTTATTTATAGGCGGCGAAGTGGGGGAGGCGTATTGGGACGTGCCTTGGCGGCACGGGCGGAATCCCCACTCAGATCCGGAAATGCTGCGGCTTGAGACCAATCTAGCCGCGGAGTTTGGCCGCCATTATGCCAACGAGACTGCGATCATCGCCTGGGATCTGACGGATGAACCTCCATTCTGGATTGTGCCGGCGCAAACCACCGACGCGATGGCGATTAATTGGACACGCCTGATTGCCGGTGCTATTCGTCGCGGAGACAAACTCCACCCGATCGTGGTCGGAACCAGCGGAGAAGAAATCGGCCATGGGCCATTCCGTCCTGACAATATTGCGAAAGAAGTCGATTTCTTCAGCGTGCACCCCTTCACGATTTACAGTTCCGATCTTTTTCCCGATCCCATGCTTTCCGAGCGTGGAACCTATGGCGCGGCTTTCGAGATCGCGTTGTCGAGCGGTGCCGGGCATCCGGCGATGATCCACGAAATGGGCGGCTCTACCGCACAATATTCACCCGAGAGAGTGGCCCTCTATGACCGCTTGCAGATCTACTCAGGCCTGGCTGCGGGGTCGATTGGCGTAGATCTCTGGTGCTATACCGACGCTTCACCCGAGCAATTCCACAAAGCGCCATACCTTCGAACTCCACAGGAGACGCGCTGGGGAATGACGGCCTGGGACCGTCAGGACAAACCACTGGCCACCGAGTTCAAGAAGTTTTCCAAGATTGTTGGTCAGTTGGATCTGACCGGCGTCGCGCCCGCTCCCGCCGAGGTCGCCATATTGATCCCTGGTGAATGGGCGCGAACCCACGGAGACTTTTCGCGTTTTGGTCTGACCGGTCCCGAAGTTACGCCTTACGTTTCCACGTTCGACGGCGACGCCATGCCCGGTCAGGCTGCGCCGAGTACGGGCGCCGACAATCAATGGCTGATCAGTTCGGCGCTGAACTCCTTCGTGCTTGCACATCGTGCCGGATTAAAGGCAGACTTTCCGCGCGAGTATGACGACTGGGCCAAACGCCCCATGCTGTTCCTCCCGTCTCCGTTAACCAGCACGGCCAGCGTTATCACGCACGTTCATTCTGATTTTTATGAGAAGGCGAAGAAGTATGTGGAGGGTGGCGGCTTCCTCTACGCGTCGGTTGCCGCCGACGCTGCCATCCCCGACATGGAAACGATTTTCGGGGCGCGACTGGTCGATACCGTGGTCGTCTCCGAGGTCACGCTGAAAATCGTTGAGCCCTTTGGTGGCTTGAAACCGGGCGACACATTTCACTACTCAGTTCCCGGCGCGAACCCGCGCGTCTGGGGTTCTTTGCTCGAAGTGATGGGTGGGAAAGTGATCGCCGTCGATCAGGACGGTCGGCCTGCATTGGTCGCGAATACCGTCGGCTCAGGCAAGACCCTGCTATCCGCCTATCCGATTGAAACTTATCTGGCGAATACTCCGGCGGCCTTTGAGAAAGCGGAGAGCACACATCGCATCTATGAGGCCTTCCGCAACTGGACCGGCGTGAAGGCGGCTTTTCAAAGTGATCAGCCCTCGGTGGAAGTGACTTCGTTACGCGGAGACAATCGCGGCTATGCGGTGGTCGTGAATCACAGCGCGCAGGCTTACAAGGTGACGATCTCGACGTCGTTGCCGGTGAAATCGGTCCACCAGGTTGGAGCCGAAAGTTCCAAAGCGCTACCCGTTGAAGGCTCCGCCTGGAAGATGGACCTGGAGCCGTACGAAGCGGCCATCATGGAATGGAAATAAGGTTTGGCCGGGAAAGAGTACGCATGATTGGTGCAGTTGATATCGGCGGCACAAAAATTGCCGTGGGACTGGTTGATGATGATGGCCGTATGCTATCTCGCGCGGAATGTCCCACGGACGCGGAGCGGGGATACACAGAGGCGCTGGCGCGTACAGAGCAGATGTTGCGTGGCACTGCTGCAGCGTCCAATGCCGAACTGACTGGCATTGGCATAGGAAGCACAGGTCCCGTCGATCCCTTCACCGGCGAGATCGGGGACGTCAATTTTTTCCCCGCATGGCGCGGACAAAATCCAGTGGCCGACCTCGGCCGCATCTTCGGTGTGCGCGTGGCAATGGAGAACGATGCCGATGCCGCGGCACTCGCGGAGGCAGCGTGGGGCGCAGGAAAAAACAAGAAGCACCTCATCTACGTCACGGTCGGCACCGGCATCGGCGCCGGAATTGTTCTTCATGGAAAGCTCTACCGGGGCGTGGATGGGGCTCACCCGGAGATAGGCCATCATGTCATCGATACTTCCGGGCCGCTATGTACGTGCGGCTTTCACGGTTGCTGGGAATCTCTGGCAGCGGGTCCGGCAATGGTCTCGTGGTTGGAGAACGTGATGCCGAAAGACTACCTGCACCGCGACCACCTGACGGCCAAGCGGATTTGTGAACTGGCGCGTGAAGGCGACGCATTAGCCCGCCAAGCGGTCGACCGCGAAGCTCGCTACTTAGGACTTGGCCTGGCAAATCTGGTCACGCTCTTCGCGCCCGATGCCATTGTGCTCGGGGGCAGTGTGATGAAGAGTGCGGTTCTTTTTCTGGAAGAAATTCGCAAAACCATTTGCCGGTGCTGCCGTTTTGTTCCGTACGAGAAAACGGATGTGACTCTGGCTTCTTTGAGCGAGGATGCAAACCTGATCGGCGCTGCGCGAGTGTGGCATCACCGGTTCGCACAAGAGGGAGGACGCCATGCATGAAGATTTCGCAACGATCGAAGGCGAATATCTTCGGGACCTTCTTCATCAGCCTCAGGCCCTGGAGAACACCCTAGCCAGCCTGGGGATTTGCAAGCCGCTGCAGGGCATTGCAGCGCGCCTGAACAAGGGTAAATTCCAGAGAGTCGTGCTGACCGGCATGGGCTCGTCGTTCCACGCCCTTCATCCGCTGAACCTGGAACTCATCAGTCACGGATTTACCGCACTCATGGTAGAGACCTCCGAACTGGTGCATTACAAGAATCGCTTCTTTGATCCCAAGACTTTGATTATTGCCGTATCGCAGTCCGGACGCAGTGCGGAGATGGTGCGACTGGTGCAAACGAACCATAAGTGCTGCACCGTGATTGCGGTGACGAACACGCCCGACAGCCCGCTGGCCAAACACGCGAATGCCGCCGTACTTACCCAGGCGGGAACTGAGTTCTCCGTTTCCTGCAAGACCTATGTGACCGCACTCATGGCGTTGCAATGGCTGGGAGACGTCCTCTGCGAACGCGGCCTGCACCGCACTCGCCGCGAGTTGAAGCAAGCCGCTCCCGCCGCAGCCGCCTACCTTGCCGACTGGAAGGACTATGTTCACACCCTGGCTCAGGTGCTCAAGAATACCCGCCACTTGTTTCTGGTCGGGCGCGGCGCGTCGTTGGCCACGGTCGGTACCGGCGCATTGATCGTAAAGGAGTCCGACCATTTTCACGCCGAAGGCATGAGCAGCGCCGCTTTCCGCCACGGGCCCTTTGAAATGCTGGGAGGCGAAGCCTTTGTACTGGTGTTCGCCGGCGACGCCAAGACGCGGGATTTAAACCAGCGCCTGCTCCACGACATTCAGCAACAGGAAGGGCGCACCGAATTTGTCGACAAGGATGCTTCCCTGCCTTGCTGCCGTATCGCAGAGCACGGTCCGAGCATCCGCCAAATTCTGGAAATTCTGCCGGTGGAGATGATCACGCTGGCGCTTGCACTCCAGGCCGGGCGCGAGCCAGGCCGATTCGAACTGGCGAGCAAAGTTACGACGACAGAGTAAAGCGGCAAAGCGAGGATTTGTGACTATGGCAAGAAATCGCTACATGGTCGGCTTGGTCTTCCTGACATTCTTTGTGATGTCGCTGCTGACCAACATTCTGGGGCCGATCGTGCCCGACATCATCAGCAGCTTCGGTGTAAACCTCACGGCCGCGGCTCTCTTGCCCTTCTCCTTTTTTATTGCCTACGGCGTAATGTCAATTCCGGCGGGCTTCTGGGTAGAGCGCTTTGCCGAAAAGCCCGTAATGATCGCAGCTTTCCTCGCCGGCACAATCGGATCCCTGAGCTTCGCTCTCTTCCCTACCTACCACGTCGCGGTCGGGTCATTGTTTGTCATGGGCGCAGGCATGGCGACGCTTCAAGTTGCCATCAATCCACTGTTGCGTGTGGCAGGGGGCGAAGAACACTTCGCATTCAACTCCGCATTTGCTCAGCTAATCTTCGGTTCCGCTTCGTTTGCCAGCCCGCGAATTTACTCCTATCTCGTCGAGAATCTGGGCAAGCCTTCCGCCCGGGGCAATCTGCTGCTGGAGACTCTCGGCCGACTCACTCCGCCCGCACTCCCCTGGGCCTCGATGTACTGGATCTTTGCCGTATTCACCGTGGCAATGATCGTCGTGCTCGGCTTTACGCGCGTCCCTCGCGTCGAACGCACGAGCGATGAAGCGGCCGGTTCTCTCCAAATGTATGGCAGCCTTCTTCGCAAACCAATGGTCTGGGCGTTTTTCCTCTGTGTCTTTGCTTACGTGGGATGCGAGCAGGGTACTGCCGATTGGATCTCAAAATTTCTCGCGCAGTATCACGGCTACGACCCACATACGACCGGTGCCACCGCCGTTTCCTGGTTCTGGGGAATGCTCACTGCCGGATGCTTCGTCGGCATGGGACTGCTCAAATTATTCGATAGCCGCAGAGTGCTGATCGGCTTTTCCGTCGGTGCGTTGCTGTGCCTGACGGCGGCGCTGTTTGGTCCAGCGCGAGTGTCGCTGATCGCGTTTCCAGCCATTGGCCTTTTCGCTTCAATCATGTGGCCGGTATTGGTTTCGTTGGCACTGAATTCGGTTTCAGAACACCACGGGCCATTCGCTGGAATTCTGAGCACGGGAATCATGGGCGGAGCGGTGGTACCGGTCATCATCGGGCGCATCGGAGACTTTGCTGGTCTCCGCGCCGGTGTGGCTTTTCTCTACGTAACCTTCGGATGCGTTCTGAGCGTCGGTTTCTGGGCCAAGCCGATCATCACGAACGCCACGATTTTGCATCGGGACAATGCAGCGGAAGCAGCCGCCGAACTGGACGGCGGGAAGCCGAGATGATCTCGAGAAGACATCACGGAAGAGGTTTACGGCAGCAGACGCAGCTATCGTCCGGCTGGGCCGTCATCGGGACTGTTTTCTTCCTGTTCACGCTCTGCCTGGCTTCCCACGCGCAGGCCCTAGTTCCCGCGCCGATTCATGGCGTGACCGTCGACGACAAGAACGATATTCGCGACGGCGCATTCCTTGCGAAGTTGTTGGACTCGCTGAGACGTCTATCGGTGAAACCAACCGTGAGGATTGTCTACGAACCGGGCAAGAAAAACGGCTACTTTCCCACCAGTTCCTACCTGGAAGCCACCCGGCAGATCAAGAGCGTGGGTTACGTCTTCGGCCAGCCGGTCGATTCGTTCTACATGCGGTGCTTCACTCCGGCAGAGCACCTGAATCGGTTTAAAGATTATGTGACCACCCTAGACCCATTCGTCGACATCTGGGAAGTGGGGAATGAGATCAACGGCGAATGGCTTTTCGGAAAAACGAAACACTGCTCGCCGAAGGCATCCGTGACTTCCACTTCCCCGGCCGATGTCGTGACCAAGATGGTCGAGGCTTACGACTACCTGAAATCTCAGGGCAAGGTCACAGCCCTCACACTTTACTACAACACGCCGTGTCGAAGACCCGCTGCCAACGAGATGTTTGCGTGGGCGGAAGCCAACATTCCCGACCGCATGAAAACCGGCCTGGATTATCTGCTCGTGAGCTACTACGAAGTAGACTGCCGCGGGTACAAGCCCGACTGGCAACAAGTCTTCAGTCAGCTCGCGACCATGTTTCCCAACTCCAAGCTGGGTATTTCTGAGTTTGGCTGGTCGAACAAGAGAACTTCAAACCCGATTATTCAGGAATTGGTGCAGAGGCATTACGCCATTCATCCCAGTGTCGCGAACTGGGTAGGCGGAGGTTTTTATTGGGAGTTTGCCATCGATATGGTTCCCTACGACCCAACCGCTGGTTCGTTGTGGAACACGATCAATACGGCAATGGCAAACCAGAAGTGAAGTAAAAGAAATGAAGTAAGAAGCATGCGGTCAATTGTCGATGAGGAGCGTACATGTTCAGTCCCGTTCGTAATCTTAGCGTTCTGGTAGGAATCACTCTTTGCATACTTGCTGCTGGAGCCGCTGTTCTTGCGCAGGATCAGCCCAAGGCTGTGCCTTACCTGAAACTTACCACGCCGCGACATGTGCTTCCCGACGCACAGAAATGGGAAAAGAACGAGTTTCCTCACACCATGTCGGTGCTGGAACTGAAGCGTGACGGATTCCGCTATTGGGGGTGGTACGGGCTGAACGAAGGTCGCGGCATCGGCCTGGCACGCAGCAATGATCTGGTGACCTGGACTAAGTACGAGCAGAATCCCCTTTGGACGAACGCTCGTTGGCCCTCCGTTCTCGCCGGCGCCGACCCGAAGCACGCCGACATCCTCTACTTCGCGATTACCCGTGAATACGACACTCCGAGCAGCCACATCGTTCTGGCCACTTCGCGCGACGGGATCCATCTGACAGAAGAAAAGGTTCTGGTGGCGGGCGTTCCCAACCAGCGCAACCAGAATCCGAACCTCTTTCGCGATCCACGAACGGGCCGGTTCTATCTCACGTTTTACCGCGGCAACGACAAGGATCACTTCGAGATCATCAGCAAAAGCGCCGATTCCGTCATCGATCTGGACAAGGCGCCGGAAAAGATTCTGCTTAAGTCCGAGACCACGATCGCGGCGCCCACCCTGCTTTACCTCAAGGATGCAGCGGCCGCCAGCGGCAAAAAGACTGGAGTCTACTATCTGGCCACCGAGATTTACCCGCACCGTTACACCGATGATCCGGAGGGTGAGTGGCAGGTCAAGGTCTTTGCCGCCGATTCGCCGGACGGCGATTTCCAGCCAGTGGCGGGAAATCCCATCATGCACGGCCAGCGCGCCTGTCTGTTTCAGCACATTTTTAATGATCGATTTTACGGCTATGACTGTCACTTGGAGACACCCGATCACTGGGTGCTCGAGGAAGTCGAGGCGCCTTTGCCGTGAAGCACTACCCCCTTCGCACTGGTGCGCCAGCGAGAACAGAGATTAGAGAATCAAGGAGACTGCAATGACCGAACCCACAATGTCCTATTTCGTATTCCAGGGCAGCACCCGCAGAGCGTCGATTCTGAGCGTTGTCGCCGGTGTATCTCTGTTTGCATTACTAGTTCTATTCGGGTTAACTGCTCCAGCCCAAGCCCAGCTTTATGCCGGAACGGTTACCGGCGTGGTCAGCGACCAGACCGGGGCCCTGATCGCAAAGGCTGAAGTGACGCTTGTGGATACGGAGAAGGGCTTCACTTTCACCGCCAAAAGCGACGACAGCGGACGCTATCTTTTTCGCTCAGTGCCCCCCGGTGTGTACAACTTGTCGGTCAAGGCGCCCGGCTTCAAGAACCAGGGTCGGAACGGAATTAAAGTCGACGTTAGTCAGAACGTGGGCGCTGATTTCGCGATGTCCGTTGTGGGTGCCAAGGAAACGGTGACCGTCTCCACCGCCGCTCCCTTACTAGGCACGGAAGACGCGGTTACCGGGCAGGTGGTGGACCGGAAGCTGCTGAATGATCTGCCGCTTCTTGATCGAGCTGTTTTCAATCTGGCATTTCTCGCGCCGGGAGTCACCGAGGTGGATGCGGCATGCATGGGCTGCTCCGCCAACAACTTCATCTCGAATGGAAGCCGGAATGCCACCGCTGACATCCTGATGGACGGCGTGACGACGACGAACTATGAGCAAAATAGCGGCATTCGCGTGGATACCTACACGCCCTCGGTCGATGCCGTCGAAGAGTTTAAGGTACAGGAATCGAACTTCAGTTCGGAATACGGCTTTAGCGGCGCGACCATCATCAATCTGGTCACGCGGTCGGGCACCAACAGCTTCCATGGCAGTGCTTATGAATTTCTGCGCCACTACAAGATGGACGCGAACAACTGGTTCAACAATCAGCAGGGCATACCGATCCCCGGGCTGCGACACAACAATTTCGGGGGCACCATCGGCGGACCGATCATCAAGACCAAGACCTTCTTCTTCTTCGATTACGAAGGCAAGCGCTATACGGATCAGGCAGGGCCCACTTTCTATGGTGTGCCGAGCGATGCCGAACGCACGGGCAACTTCGGCGAAGTCTGTGCTAACAACGGCGGAACATTTGACAGTCAGGGAATCTGCTCCAGCCCGGCCGGGCAACTCTGGGATCCATATGCCGGATACTATGACCCGGCAGTCAGTGGCGCCCGGCGCACTCCGCAAGGATTTATCCCGTATAACAACCTGGCAACTTACACCAGTACAGTAGACGCGAACCATCCCGCCAACGAAGTCCTCGCCAACAATCCCGGCGGAGCTCCCTATCGCCTTCCCGGCGGCCCCGGAAACCTGATCGACCCCGTGGCTTCAAAACTGATGCAGTACTTTCCGGAACCCAACTACAACGTCGGCAACGCAAACTACAGCCCGTCTATCAACCGCGTGGATTCGGGAGCCGTGAAGACCGTTAGCGATCAGTGGGATCTGAAGATCGACCACCGGTTCAACCAGAAGAACTTGTTGAGTGCCAAGTACTCTCACAATTACACGACGAACACTGGATTCAACTGCTTCAATAACGCCGCCGATCCCTGCAGCAGCGGCCCCGCGAACAGCAGCGCGCACATGTTTGCCATCAACGACACGCATACCTTCACTCCGACTAAGTTACTGAATGTTTCCTTCGGCGTGTCGCGAGGCACTTATTTCTACCCTGGTGTCGCCGCTGCATACCCGAACGTGTCGCCGGTCGACGCGATTGGAGAACCGCAGTACATGAAGGACTCAGGCTACAACTGGTTTCCAGCGGTTGGCATCGGCGGTTATACCGCGGCGGGCACTTACAACATCGGCGGGAACCCCTACAGCTACGCCAGGCAAGGACAGGAAACCTACCACTTGATCGGGACTCTGAGTTGGGTCAAAGGAACGCACGAGTTTAAGTTTGGAGGGGAAGGCCGGATGCACCGGCTTAACTACACGCAGCCCAACTACGCGCCCGGCGGGGTCTACAACTTCGATTGGACGGGAACGGCAAACTATGCTGCCGCATGTACGCCCGGCGTGGACTGCTACCCCATCGGCGGGGACGGTATGGCCAGTTTCCTCATCGGCGCGCAACCCAATGACTGCTGCGGCCAATATGAAATCCCCAATTCTGTAGCCAGCCAGAATTTCGAGTTTGGCGGATTCGTGCAGGACAACTGGAAGAAGACCGAAAAGCTGACTCTCAACCTCGGTCTCCGCTATGAATTAGTCTTACCGCGTACCGAGCGGCGCAACGAGTTGAACTACCTTGATCCAAATGCACAATCTCCGATTACGCTGAATGGCAAGAATCTTCTCGGGGGTGAGATTTTCGCCAGTTCTCGCGACCGGAATTCCTACGCCCCCGACTACAAGAATATTCAACCGCGCTTTGGCTTTGCCTACCGGACGTTGCACAATACGGTAGTCCGCGGCGGTTACGGCATCTATTTCTCGTCATGGCGAGGAGCAGTGGCGGGAACATCCGGCGTCGGACAACAAGGCTTTGATCAGTTGACAAATCTGGTCGCTTCGTTTCAGGGAGACGGCGCCACGCCCGCCGCGAGAATGAGCAACCCCTATCCCAACGGTCCGATCCTGCCTCCGGGGAGCAGCTTGGGCTTATTGAATGACGTGGGCTACGGTGGCTACGGCCCCATCCGCAACGTCAGCAACAAGCTGCCGTATGAACAGAGCTGGAGTTTTGGCCTCCAGCACGAAACCAAGTGGAATCTTGTCCTCGACGCCGCTTACATTGGCAAGAAGGGGACCCACCTCTATTTTGCCAACGCCGGCAACTTGAGCCATCTGGGTCCGGAGATTCAGAACTATACTCCGGCTCAGATCGCGGATCTGAACTCATTCGTGACCAATCCCTTCGCCGATCCGACGCAATCGAACGCGTCGCAACTCCTCAATCCCGACAACCCGCTGCTCTATTCCCAAATCCAACAGTTGCAACTATTGATGGCCCACCCTCAATTCTTTGGATTCGCAGGTGATGAGCCACCGATCGCTAACTCGATCTACCACGCGCTGCAGGTCCGGGCTGAGAAGCGATTTTCAAACGGCTTGGAATTCCTCGGAACTTACACGTTCTCCAAATCCATCGACGACGCTTCTTTGACCAGCACCAACAGCGGATATCTCGGCAGCTTTGCCAGCCTTCAGAATCCTAATAATCCCGGCGGCGAACGGAGCCTCTCTTCATTCGACATTCCCCATGTCTTACAGTTCAGCTACACTTATGAGCTTCCGATAGGACGGGGTAAGCCCATCGGAGGCAACTTGAGCCCGATACTCAACGGGATCGTGGGCGGATGGCGGACCAATGGCATCTGGCGTTTCAACAGCGGTCGTCCCATCAACCCGATGCTGTACCAGTCCAACAGCCTTCCGACTTATGGACAGCAGCGTCCGAACCTCATCGGCACGCCACATCGAAACGGCGGAAAGGACTCGGTGTGGATCAACCAGTACTTCACCACTGCGGACGGCAGCGATTTCCTGGCTCAGCCAGCACCGTTCACGCTGGGCACCGCTCCTCGCGCCCTGGGCAAGGTACGTGATCCGGGTGCGGACAATGCCGACCTGTCTATGTTCAAAGAGTTCGGGCTCGGAGCGGTTCACGAAGGGATGCGCCTCGAATATCGTTTCGAGACCTTCAACACCTTCAATCATCCGCAGTTCTGTCCACCGGACGCCACGTTTGGCAGCCCGACCTTCGGCCAGATCTATTACACCTGCAATTTACCTCGACAGGTGCAGATGGCGCTTAAGCTTTACTTTTAACGAGCGCTCGGTGAGAGGAAGAAATACGCGTTGCGTGAGTTCGCGAAAAAGGTTGCTGTGAGTCGATTGCCGGCAGTCTGCACCTGTGTTTTATGCCTTGGGCATGGTTAGTGGTCCAGTGTGAAAGCATTAATTTAGCTGGTTACCACCGTAAGTTGTGTCATCAATCGTTCCAATTTCTTGCTGGTTCAGGCAATCTTGAACATGCTGCAACCCTCAACAGGAAAGTCTTGATGAAAGCTGTTGTTGCAAGAAAGCCGCTCATACGTGTTGCCGTCGTGGAAAGCGATCCCCTGCGATTTGTGGGATTCAGGACCCTCTTTGATTCCG
>CABEDA010000305.1_pt1 | contig 18329 bp, 17 predicted proteins | sample 3422771 | NCBI WGS metagenome assembly CABEDA01 (sample SAMEA5534329, study PRJEB31848) | metagenome | biome: tundra; feature: field; material: soil | place: USA | collected 2013-05 | depth 0.15 m
CTCCACCAGTTGCGCGGACGCATTGGGCGCGGCGCGGCGAAATCTTACTGTGTGCTCATGCGTGGCGGGAAAGTTTCCGAAGAAGGCGAGCGGCGGCTTGATGCCATGGTCGGCTCGAACGACGGTTTTCAGATCGCGGAGCTTGATCTTGAGCTGCGCGGGCCGGGCGAATTTTTCGGGACTAAGCAGGCGGGCATTCCGAGCTTCCGCGTGGCTAACATCATCCGCGATCGGCAACTGCTGGAGGCGGCCAAACGCGAGGCTGCGTTTGTGATCTCGGAGCCGAATGCGGAAATATCGCAGGACGAAATTGACCGGGCGCTTCGGGAAATGCGTTCGCGCTGGGCGCTTAGTTATGGGCTGGTGAAGGTGGGGTAGAACCGCATCTCACCAAGAAGTCCTCTTGAGGGTTAGTAGTGCAATGGCGATCCCTCGCCAACAATCGGTCGGCCCTACGGGCGGGCTGCCGCCGTAGGAGTTACCAATCTGCGAGCTTCTTTTTCCCGACTGTTTTCAGTTTCTTGAAGCCCCGCTGCTCGTTCAGAGGGTTTGCTTTGGTGTCTTTTCGATAGATGTGGCGGAAGATACCTTCCAGTTCGGTAACCTCAGCTTCGGTGATGTTGTCCCACACTTCGAAGATGGAGAAGTGCGTCCACTCGCTCTCCTTCGATATGCGATGGGCATCCAAGCGTGAGCGTGCTCCCGACTTAGTGCCCCTTGCCATCCCGATGTAGACAACATCGTACTTATCTCGCCACTTCTTCGAACGCTTGTTGAACTTCCGTCTTCGCTTGAAAAGGACATATATTCCGCGAGTGTTGCTGGGTATCTTCTTTATCTCGTCGATTTCGCAGAACTCGACGCACCGTTTGACCAGTTTCAATTCGCTCACCGGCATAACTCTCACTCCCAAAGCAACCTCGAACAGTTTACCCCACCTCCGCAGCAAGTCCTCAATTTGTAAGAATCCGGATGGGATAGCGATTGTTTACAGGCGATTTCACTAAATTCACCGAATCGCGCGCCGATATTCCTAAAACTGTCCCTTCCGATTTACCATGCAAGCGATGCCTTCTCCCTTCGCACGATGGCTGCGTGATCCGCTTTTTCTCTTGTGCCTGACGGCGGGGCTGCTCGCCTTCGTGGTGCAATCGGGCGAACTGGGGACGGCCGACACGGCGCACCGGCTGCAAACCACGCATTGGCTCTGGACCTCGGAGCCGCAGGTTTTCCCTTACGAGTATCCCGAGTTTGGACTGCACGGGCGGGGCGGGCGCCTTTATAGCTGGTATGGCATTGGACAGTCGCTGCTGATGCTGCCTTCCGATCTTCTGGGGACTTGGATTGCGCACTGGTCCGTCTTCTCCGATTACGAAGACGACCCTGCGGTGCGCAGCATTGTGGTCAGCTACCTTACCAGCATTTTGGTCAACGTGCTCACGGCGCTGGTCGCATTCCGGTTTTTGCGGCAGTTGCGGTTTGGCATGAAAGAGTCGGTGGCGGGTGTGCTGGCGTTCATGTTCTGTACCACCCAACTTCATTACACGCAGAACATGATGGAGAACAACTACATCCTGTTGCTGACGCTGACGGGATTTTCATTTCAGTACGAGTGGTTGCGCACCGGGAGCCGGCGGGCGCTTTTCTGGGGATCCGGCGCGCTGGGGCTGAACCTGCTTACGCGGCTTACTACTGGGATGGATCTTATCGCGGCAGGAATCTTTGTCTTGCTCGTGTCTTGGTTCGAAGCTCGCGGAGCGACGGGCGTTTCGCACATCTCGCAGTTTGGCGGCCGGGCGGGGGCGCCCGGCTCTCCACCGGCAAACCTGTTGTTGCGACGGCTCATCGATTACTGCAAAGTTGCCGGTCCCGTTTACCTGTTCTTTCTTGCGCTCGATCGCCTCTACCAGTTCTACCGCTTCGGGTCTATTACCAATACCTACGTGACGATATTCGCGCGGGAATTTCGGCAACGGGATCCTACGCTTGCGGCGAACTTTCCCTGGAGCACGCCTTTTCATACGGGCGTTCTCGGGGCGTTGTTTCAGCCTGAGAAATCTATCTTTCTCTTCGATCCTCTTCTCGTGCTGGCAATTTTCCTGCTGGCATGGCTGTGGAAGCGCCTGACTCCGGAGGTGCGCGCCTATGGGGCCGCCTCTCTTCTGCTATTGCTCGGCTATATCTGCTTTTATGCGCGCTACACCTTCTGGAGCGGCGACTTCGCCTGGGGCGACCGCTATGTTTCGACCACGGTGGAACTGGTGACGCTCATTGCCGCGCCGCTGCTCATGCGCTATCGGGAGGTTCTGGGAAAAGCGATCTGGCGCGCGGGATGGGCGCTGACGGCGGTCAGCTTGGCGATTCAGTTGGCCTCGCTCGCCTTCTGGTTGCCGCTGGAGATTTACCAGATGGAGACGCTTGGGCATCCGACGTTCGTGATTGCTCTGCGTTTCAAGAACATCGTTGCCTTTGCGACGGGCAAGATGGATGCCTGGGGATTGATCACCGGAGCCATGACGCAGGACACGTGGGATTACGTTCACATTACGACGTGGAATTTTCTGCCGTTTCTGCTGCGCCGGGTTGGAGTGGCTCCGAGGTGGGTGGTGGATGCGGCGATGGCCATCTGGATTGGCGGGATCGCGGCGCTGGGAGCGGCGTTGCGAATGCTGCACAACAGTTTGCGCGCGGTCGCGTAAGAGCAGCCCCTGAAGGGGCGTTTGATTTAGGAGATTTGCGGTATCGCTAAAGCGATACGCTGATACGAAGCCCTCGATGCGAAATCGGACCCTTCTGCGGTCCCATCCGTCCGCGAGGGTTCTGCTATGATCGCGGTTGGGCCGGGGAAACCGGCGGATTTCATCTTTTGCGAGGAGTTTTATCATGGAAATGGCCGCTCTTCCTCTAGGCTCCCGCCGCAATGAAGATATCGCGCTTGACCTCATGAAATTTATCGCCATGACTACCGGTTACGGCAAGACGGCTGGGACTGGAGTCGGGTTTCAGGGTACTGGTTCGGCCGACAAGCCCGAGGAATATGCCGCCCATCTGCTGGAACTCTATGGGCGGTGCTTGCAGTCGGTGGGTGGGAAGTAAGTTGGATAACGGATCCGGATTTGTTGTCAGCGCTGGCACCTGCCGAGCTTGGCTCGGCTTGGACAGCCGAGGCTGCTGTCCCTACGCAACCTTTTGGACGGGCGAGACGCCCGTCCCCACGCTAGATTGACTGCGGTAACCCCTTGCCGCTGAACCTCTTCGTTGACAAGCGTGTCGCGGCCGGGGTATTCTAGAAGCCTTTGGAAGTCCTGCGGCTGCCCGCCGGGAACACCTTGCGCGCGTTCTGCGTGGATTGATTTGGGCATTCAGCGGTCTTCATTAGCTTTAACGTTCTTTAAGTTCTGGGAGATTTCCGATGTCAACCTATTTCCCGAAAGAGGGAGATATTGCGCGTAAGTGGTTTGTGGTGGATGCGAGCGGGCTTGCGCTCGGACGCCTGGCCTCGCGCGTAGCCCGCATTTTGATGGGCAAAGAAAACCCGAAGTACACGCCGTTCATCGATACCGGCGATCACGTGGTCATCATCAACGCCGAAAAGATCAAGATCACCGGCATGAAGGCGGACCAGAAGATGTATCACCGCTATACCGGCTATCCCGGCGGACTGCGTTCGGAAGAAATGAAGAAGCGCATGGTTCGCAAGCCGGAGCTGATCATCGAAGACGCGGTGTCGCGCATGCTTCCCAAGAACAAACTGGGCAAGCAGATGTTTACGAAGTTGAAGGTGTACCGGGGCGACAAGCATCCGCACGAAGCGCAGAAGCCGGAAGCGAAGGTGTTTGCGTAGGTAACAAGGTCTCAGGTGTCAGGTCTTAGGTCTTAGGAAAACCTACACCGCAGAATTTTAGAAAGGTTGAAGCACCGGTGCTTTGGCTAATTGCTAAGTGCCAAGTGCTAAATGCTATCAATGGCAGAAATTGTTCAATACTACGGAACCGGACGGCGCAAGGCGGCGATTGCGCGGGTTTTTCTTCGTCCTGGCAGCGGCGAGTTCAAGGTTAACGGCAAGGCGTTCGATGAATACTTTGTGACGCCTTCGCAGCGCATCAGCGCGAAGTCGCCGCTGGTGTCGACCGACACTGCGGCTAACTTCAACGTGCTGGCAAACGTGTGCGGCGGCGGAGTGGCCGGACAAGCCGATGCGGTGCGCCTGGGCATTACTCGCGCTCTCATGGTATTCAACGCTGAATTCCGGGCTAAGCTCAAGGCCGAGGGCCTGGTTACTCGCGACCCCCGAGCCAAAGAGCGCAAGAAGTACGGACAGAAGGGCGCACGGAAGCGCTTCCAGTTCTCGAAGAGATAGTCGATGGTCGTCAGTCGATGGTCGTTTGCGGACGACTAGCGACCAACGACGAACGACCGATTTTAGGTTGTAAAATTCATCCCCCCACCTCCCCGAGGCGGGGTGGACGGGAATGGCAATCCGGGGCCTTTGAGTGTCCGGATGCAGACCAACTGAGGAGGTTGATTGGCAAACATTACGATGAAGGAATTGCTCGAAGCAGGCGTTCACTTCGGGCACCAGACGAAGCGGTGGAACCCCAAGATGAAGGAGTTCATTTTTGGCGAGCGCAACGGTATCTACATTATTGACCTGCAGAAGACGCTGAAGATGTTCAAAGAGGCGTCGAAATTCGTGCAGGACCTGGCCGCCGAAGGCAGAATCGTGCTCTTCGTGGGCACCAAGCGCCAGGCGCAGGACGCGATTGCGGAAGAGGCGCAGCGCTGCTCGATGTTCTACGTGAACCAGCGCTGGCTGGGCGGTCTGCTGACCAACTGGGTCACGGTACAGAAATCGGTGAAGCGGCTCAAGGAACTCGACGAAATGGCCACCGATGGCCGTTACGATCTGCTTCCGAAGAAAGAAGTGATCAAGCTCGAGCGCGAGCGTAAGCACCTGCAGGCAAATCTTGCCGGCATCAAGAACATGACGCGGTTGCCGGATGCGATCTTCGTCATCGATTCCAATAAAGAGCAGATCGCAGTGCGCGAATCGCGCAAGCTTGGCATCCCGGTGGTCGCCGTGGTCGATACCAACTGCGACCCGAGCGAAGTAGATTACGTGATTCCGGGGAACGACGACGCGCTGCGGGCGATCCGGCTGTTTACTTCGAAGATTTCGGAGTCGATCGCCGAGGGCGTACATGCCCGGGACGACAAGCAGATGGCGGACATTCAGGCGGCGGCAGAGCCGGAACCGGTGGCTGCGGCCCCGATCGCCGAGGAACTGGTTGCCGAAGCGGCGGCCGAAGGCGGAGTTGCCGCTGCGGTCCCTGCAGGCACGGGCGCTGAGGGCGAAGAGATCCGCATGGAAGACGTGCTGGGCAAGGGCACGCGCAAGCGTCCCTCAGCCGCCACGGAAGACATCGACGAGCTCCAGGCCGAAACGCGCCGGTTCTAACCAAAACGCAGGTTTCAAGGTTTCAAGGTTGCAAATTTTCAGGGTTGCAACCTTGATTGGTCCTCTGATTGGCCCCCCGACTGACCCTCCTTGAAACTCTGAAACCTTGAAACTTTGAAACCTGAGGATCTAATTCTAATGAGCACGACTGTGGCGATTTCTGCTGCACAAGTAAAAGAGCTTCGCGAAAAAACCGGTGCGCCCATGATGGATTGCAAGCACGCCTTGACCGAAGCCAAGGGCGACCTGGAACAGGCGATCATCCTGCTGCGCAAGAAGGGTGTGTCTGTCGCAGCCAAGAAGGCGGCGCGGGTGACGAGCGAAGGTTCGGTCGGCTATTACATTCACGCCGGCGGCAAGATCGGAGTTCTGGTCGAGGTGAACTGCGAAAGCGATTTCGTGGCGCGCACGGAAGACTTCAAAGAGCTGGTCCACGACGTTGCCATGCATATTGCGGCAAGCGACCCAAAGTATGTCCGGAAAGAGGACGTCACGCCGGAAGCCTTCGCGCGCGAAAAAGACATTTATCTCGCGCAGGCGATCGCGAGTGGCAAACCTGCGAACATCGCTGAAAAGATGGTCGCTGGCAAGATGGAAAAATTCTACGAAGAGGTTTGCCTGCTGGAGCAGCCTTTCATCAAGGACCAGACCATCAGCATCTCGCAGCTGATCGCCGCCAAGGTGGGCAAGTTGGGCGAGAACATCGCGGTGCGGCGCTTTGCCAGGTTCAAGGTGGGCGAGGTCGGCGCTACCGTCGCGTTCGTCAGCTCCAAGCCAGACGAGGGTGGCGAGGCGTCTGCGCCGGCTGCCAAGTAGCAGCCGAATAATTCAGGGGCGCTGCGGCGCCCCTTTTGATTTATGCTTCTCTTCGGCGGATTGTCATCCTGCGCGAAGCAAGGACCTGCTTTTTCATGCCCACTCCGATCTTCAAGCGCGTCTTGCTAAAAATCTCCGGCGAAGCCCTGGCGGCCGATCAAGGCTTCGGTGTCGATACCAAACGTATTCACGAAGTCGCGGCCGAACTTGCCGATGTACACACTCTCGGCATCCAGATGGCGATCGTCGTTGGTGGGGGGAATTTTTTTCGTGGGGTTGCCGACCAAGCCAAGGACATGGATCGTGTTTCCGCCGATCACATGGGCATGTTGGCCACGGTCATCAATTCGCTGGCATTGCAGGACGCTCTGGAAAAGCAGAACGTCTTCACCCGCGTGCAGACAGCCATCGAGATGAACCAGGTGGCCGAGCCTTTTATCCGGCGCCGCGCCATACGGCATCTGGAAAAAGGACGGGTCGTCATCTTTGCCGGCGGCACCGGCAACCCGTATTTCTCGACCGACACGGCCGCCTCGCTGCGCGCCATGGAAATCAAGGCCGATGCCATCCTCAAGGCCACGAAAGTGGACGGCATCTATGACGCCGATCCGATGACGGTGAAGGACGCCAAGAAGTTTTCGCAACTTACCTACATGGACGTTCTGAAGCTGGGCCTCAAGGTGATGGACTCGACCGCCATCTCGCTGTGCAAGGACAACAATCTCCCCATCATCGTTTTCAACCTGAACCAGCGCGGCAATATCCGGCGCGTTGTGTTGGGTGAGAAGATCGGGTCGCTGGTCAGCGCTTAGCGAAAGTTAAAAGTTGGAAGTCAAATTGAAGAAGTTCGACCATGTTTACTTCTTCAATTTGACTTTTGCCTTTTGACTTCTTCTATAATCGAGCGTCTTAATCTTGTTCATCTTAGGAGCCCCCCAAGCTATGGCTCATCCTGCCCTGAAAGAAGTCTACGCAACATTGAAGACGCGGATGGAGAAGGCAGTGGAAGACTTCCGCCGCGAAATGGCGGCCACGCGCACTGGGCGCGCGAACGTTCACATGCTGGACACGGTTTCGGTCGACTACTACGGGTCGCAGATGCCGCTCAACCAGATCGCGCAGATCCATGCGCCCGAGCCGCAGATGATCACGGTGCAGCCTTTCGATCCTTCGCAACTGGGAGCGATCGAAAAAGCCATCCGCAGCGGCGACCTCGGCCTGAACCCGATGAACGACGGCAAACTGGTGCGCGTGCCCGTGCCCGCCCTCACCGAAGAGCGCCGCAAGGACATGGTCAAGCACCTGCACCGGATTCTCGAGGAGCACCGCACTGCGATTCGCAATGTTCGTCGCGACGGCAACGAGGCCATCAAGAAGGCGCTGAAGGACAAGAAGATTGCCGAGGATGACGAGAAGCGCGCGCTGGATGAAATCCAGAAGCTTACCGACGACGAGATCAAGAAGATGGAAGAGATGAGCAAGGCCAAAGAAAAGGAAGTTCTGGAGTTCAAGTAAATTTGTTGTGGAGACGCGGCTTGCCGCGTCTCCCTCCGCACACCGTGTTTCCTTCCGCAGGGGAGACGGGGCAACTTGGAAGCTACTCCATTCGTGTCTACCGAAACGACGGGGCGGCCGAACCTGGCCGCCTCTTTTTTGCGGCGGGAGACGGGGCAAGCCCCGTCTCTACTATAATTCGCGCATGAAGCGCGTCGTCCACGCCGCCTGTCCGCACGATTGTCCTGACGCTTGCGGCGTGCTGATCACCATCGAAGACGGGCGCGCCACCAGGATTCAGGGCGATCCCGAGCACCCTGTTACCCGCGGGTTCCTTTGCGCTAAAGTTGCCAAATATCTGGACCGCGTGTACTCACCGGAGCGGGTGCTGTATCCGATGCGACGGGTAGTGGCTAAGGGACCGGCGGCGTACGCGGGCGGGGGCGCCCGCGCCACATGGGAGCGGAGCTTCGCTCCGCTTGGACGGCTGGGGGCGGCCGTCCCTACGCAAGCTTTTGAGCGCATCTCCTGGGACGAGGCGCTTGACGAAATTGGGATTCGCTTGCGCCGGATTGTTGCCGAATACGGCTGCGAATCCATCCTGCCCTACTCTTACGGAGGCTCGCTGGGGGCTCTCAACAGTGCGTCCATGGACCGCCGTTTCTTCCACCGCCTGGGCGCTTCGCAACTGGAGCGGAGCATCTGCTCCAGCGCGGGCGAAGAAGGCCTGAAATCGGTGATTGGCATTAAGCTCGGCACCGAGCCGGAACAGTTTGCGCATTCGCGCTACATCATCGCCTGGGGCTCAAACATTCACGGCAATAACGTTCACCTCTGGCCCTTCATCGAAGAGGCTCGGCGCCAGGGCGCGAAGCTGGTGGTCATCGATCCATACCGCACACGCACCGCGAAGTGCGCCGACTGGTATCTGCCCATCAACCCCGGCACAGATGCCGCGCTCGCTCTCGGCATGATGCACGTCATCATCAACGAAAACCTTTTCGACGCCGACTACGTTTCGCGCTACACGGTGGGGTTCGATGATCTGAAGGCTCGCGCACAACAGTATCCGCCGGAGAAGGTGGCTCACTGGACCGGTATCTCCGCCGGCGATATTCGCAAGCTTGCCCGTGAGTACGCTACTGCGCGCCCGTCCTTGATTCGCGTGAACTACGGCATCCAACGCTCGGAGCGCGGTGGCATGTCGATGCGCGCCGTCACCATGCTGCCCTGTTTGATCGGGTCGTGGAAGGAGGTCGGCGGCGGTCTCCAGCTCTCGCTCAGCGGCGCTTACGGTTTGAATAAGGAAGCGCTCGAAATGCCGGAATTGATGCAGAACGCGCTCGGACGTCCGGCTCGTATCGTCAACATGGTGCAACTCGGCAAGGCGCTGAACTCGCTCGAGGCGCCGCCCATTCAGGCGCTGTTCGTGTACAACTCGAATCCGGCAGCGGTTTGCCCCAACCACAATGAGGTCGTCCGCGGATTAAGGCGTCCCGACCTTTTCACCGTGGTGCACGAGCAGTTCTTCACCGACACGACCGACTACGCCGACATTGTGTTGCCCGCGACCACGTTTTTCGAGCACAAGGACCTGCAGATCGCGTACGGGCACTACTACGTTCAGGTTTCGAATCAGGCGATGGAGCCGGTGGGCGAATGCCGGTCCAATGTCGAGATGTTCCGCGCGCTTGCCGAGCGCATGGGTTTTGAAGACGAATGTTTTCGCGAGACGGTGGATTCGATGATCGACCGCGCGCTGGACGCGCCCAATCCGTGGCTCCGAGGGATTACCCGCGACCGGTTAGAACGCGAGCACCGCATGCGGCTGAACTTCGAGAACGAGAATTCGTCGCGCGCGTCGCAGTCGCCCTCAGCGGCTAAAGCCGCCGCTGAAAACAAGTCGGCGATCGCAGCGGTGAACCGCTGCGCCACCCAAAAGCAAGACCAAGCGCCATTTCTCCCGTTCGCGGAGGGGAACTTCCCTACCCCGAGCGGGAAAGCGGAGTTTTACAGTGAAGCGTTGAAGGGTCAGGGGCTCGATCCGGTTGTTGCCTTCACTCCGCCCGACGAATCGCGACATGGGTCTAAAGCCTCCGGCTTCCCGCTCGAACTTCTTGCCCGCAAACCTGACAACCATCTCAATTCGTCGTTTGCCAACCTGCCGTCGGTTCGCAAGATGGAACCTGGGATCGGCAATCTGGAGATGCATCCGGACGACGCTGAGGCGCGTGGCATCGGCGATGGCGACCGGGTTCGCGCCTTCAACTCCCGCGGTGAGATCGTCCTTCAGGCGCGGGTTGATAGTTCGCGAAGCGACGGTCCGGTGCTTCCGGGAGTGGTTGCCGCCCGGCTCGATTGGGCACGGTTCAGCCCCGGCGGCACCAATATTAATGCGCTCACCTCAGAAAAACTTACCGACATGGGCAACGCGGCGACGTTTTATTCCGTCTGTGTTGAGGTGGAACTCTTTCGGGCGTGAGATCGGGGGTGCGGAAAATTCGGCGCTTGATGCCAGCCCCTAAAGAAACTCTGATTAAGTACCATCGAAACCCTTGAACCACGGGGTACACAGGGGTGCACGGAGGACCCCGGAGACTTAATCAGATTCTTCCGAAAGGGGGTTCTGGATTCGAATGAGGTGCGGTGTCGCTGAAGCGATACCGTGACATGAAACTTATTTCTGCAGCCTGCCAAGGGAAGGAATTCAGTCCCCGCCTTGGACGGTTCCCGCTCTCTACCGTATAATTACCGTTTTCCTAACTCTAGTTGTTCGAGGTAGTTGCGATTCATCTTCGTCATCATGCTATCCCCGTGTGCCGCCTGCGACTCGGCCACGACATGGGCTCACGGCGAGACCCTTCACGGTGTCCATCTCCTTCGTCTCCAACAGGTTGGGGGCACAGCTCTGTTCGGAGTGGGCTCCTGGGTCTACTGGCTCTTCTGCTTTTGGCGATCCCTGCTCTCGCCCAGCAGGATCTGATCGTCGGGATCACCGTCCACGGCAACCGCCGCATCCCGGCCGACACGGTCAGGGCCCGCATCTTTACCAAGGTCGGCGACGTCTACGACACGGCCTCCATCGAACGCGACTTCAACGCCCTGTGGAACACGGGCTACTTTGAGGACATCCGCTTTGAGCGCGAACAGAGCGCCAAAGGCTGGATTCTTCACATCTACCTCAAGGAGCGGCCGACCATCCGCGAGATCAACTACACCGGCCTGAATGCGGTTTCCACCAGCGACGTGCTCGACCGCTTCAAGGATCGCAAAGTGGGACTGGCGGTGGAGAACCAATACGACCCGACCAAGATCAAGAAGGCCGAAGTGACGCTGAAACAACTGCTCTCGGAGCACGGGCGTCAGTTCGCGACGATTCGCACCGAGGTGCGCCCGATTCCGCCCAACGCCGTCGGCATCACGTTCGTGGTTCGCGAAGGGCCGAAGGTTAAGGTGGGTCGGATACGCTTCCGGGGCAACAAACACGTCAATGACCGCACCCTGCGCGCGGCGATGAAGAACCTGAAGCCCATCGGCATCCCGCACTCCATTTTTCTGGAAGACCTCATCTCCAAGACCTACGACGCCACCAAACTCGAAGAAGACACGGAACGCGTCCGCGCCGAGTTCCAGAACCGCGGCTATTTCAAGGTGCTGGTCGACGACCCTAAGACCGAGATCCACGACACCGGACACACGGGCTTCCACGTCCCAGGCTTCCAGCCGGGGCTGGGAAAATCTGTCGATATCACCATGCCCATCGAAGAGGGCGACCGCTACCGCCTGGGCACGATTACCTTCCAGCACAACAAGGCCATCTCGAATGCCGCGGCCCTGCGCAGCCTTTTCCCCATGAAGGACGGGGAAATTTTCAGCCGGGAAAAGGTGGCGAAGGGACTGGAGAACCTGCGCAAAGCTTATGGCGAAGCCGGCTACATCAACTTCACATCCGTCCCCGACACCAAGTTCGACGACGTGAAGAAGACCGTGAATCTGGAAATCGACGTGGACGAAGGCAAGCAGTTCTACGTGCGGCGCATCGAGTTCCAGGGAAATACGACCACCCGCGATAAAGTCATCCGCCGCGAAATTGCGCTGGAAGAAGGCCAGATCTACAACTCGCGTTACTGGGAGCTGAGCCTGCTGCGCCTGAACCAACTGGGATACTTTGAGCAACTCAAGCCCGACGATCAAAACACTACCGAGCGCCACCTCGACGAAAAGGCGGGCACCGTCGATCTCACGCTGAAGGTGAAGGAAAAGGGGAAGAACAGCATTGGGCTGCAAGGCGGGGTCAGCGGTCTGGCCGGCGCGTTCATTGGCATCAATTACAGCACCAACAACTTTCTGGGACTGGGCGAGACGCTCTCAGTGCAGGCCAGCCTGGGCGCCTACCAGCGCGACATCATGTTCGGATTTACCGAGCCCTACTTGTTCGACCGGCCCATCCAGGCCGGCTTCCAGGTCTACCTGCGGAAAACTAACTTTAACGAAGCGCGGCAGTATGCGATTTCCACCGGACAGAATCTGAACCTGCCGTCGGCCTACCTGCAGAATCTGCAGGACTACTCGCAGTCCAGTACCGGCGCGAGCTTGAGCGTAAGCTATCCGCTGCACCGTTCTTTCAAACGCCTGGGTATCAGTTATTCTCTCGACCGGTCTTCGCTGGTCGCGGTTAGCGCCGCCTCCAAGCTATTGTTCAACAATCTTAACTTCAGCGGCATTACCGGCCCCAACGCGCTCAACGGCATCGTTACCAGCAAGATCACGCCCAGCTTCACCATGAACACTCTGGACGCGGCTTACGCGCCGCATCATGGCAAGAGCCTGTTCATCGGCGGGGAGTTCGCCGGCATCGGCGGCACGGTTCACACCATCCGGCCGATTATTCAGTACAAGCAATTTTTCCCGATGCAGAAGCGCCGCAATGCGTTTGGCTACAATCTTCAGGGATCGTTCATCACGGGATACGCCGGGGTCGTTGCGCCTCCGTTTGAACGAGCGTACCTCGGGGGTGAGAACGATGTCCGCGGCTTCGACTTCCGCACCATCTCTCCCATCGCCTATCTTCCCAGCGCCCAGACTGTGAACCTCAGAAACGGCGATGGATCGTTTGTTCCCGCCAACTACCACTTTCCAGTGCAGGTAAGCAGCACCGGAGCATGTATCAGCAACTGTGTGAATATCCCGGTTCCTTACCTGCAACTGGTAACTCCCGGCGGCGATTTTAGTCTGAACGCCAACGCCGAATACCGCATCACCATCGCCGGGCCAGTCGCCATCGCGCCCTTTGTCGACGCGGGCATGGATCCGATCCTGCGCACCTCACAGTTGCAGGTCAACCCGGTCCAATTCCAGAACCTGGAGAGCACCTTTTTCGGCTGTCCGATTCCGCCGAGTCCTGGCAACGGGTACGTTTGCCAAGGCGGAGCCACACTTCCAAAGGGCACCTTCTCGCAATATCTCCAACCGGTTCCTGGCACGAACTGGGTGGTGCGCATGTCCACCGGAATCGAATTGCAGACCATGCTTCCGGTAGTCAATGCGCCCTTCCGCATTTACTATGCCTACAATGCCCGGCGTCTCGACAGCAGCGCGTCGCCGGCCATACAAATCAACCGCAACATGTTCCCTTGTCCTGTCGTGGATCGCAAGAAAGGCTGTACAACTGCCGACAAAGGCGCCGGCGACTACACCTATGGTGTGACGAAGGCTACCCTGGGCTCGAACTACACTCTCCGGGAACCACGCAAGACCTTCCGCTTCTCCGTGGCCACAACGTTTTAGAAGCAGCTATCAGCTATCAGCCGTCAGCTTTCAGTACCCGCCTAAGTGGCAGTCCGATCCAGCGCCGTTTGCGATCATGAGCAGATTCGTCTGGGAAGTTTGCGACTGAGAGCTGATAACTGAGAGCTGACAGCTACTCGATGTGCACCAGTCGGCTGGCGGGCTCGGACGCCGGCGCGGGGCGTTGCGGGGCGCGCCATGCATCCAGCACCGATACCTGATGCACGCATGATACCGTGCAATGGGGCGCGCACGGCTTCTCCGTGTGGAACTCGCGGCGCAGATCGGCAATCGTGTATTTCTCCAGCGGAATGCCCGGATAGCCGCGCTGCTGCGAGCAGTAATGCACCAGGCCGTCTTCGCAGATGTAGAGATAGCGTGCTCCGGCGCGGCAGCGCCACTGATTGGGGCGGCCGAGCGCGATGTTGTCCTGAAAGGCATTGACGCGAGTGAAGCTGCGTTTTTCCAGTCCCTTCATCTCGTGGTACACACGCCGTTCTTCGTCGTTCAAGGGCTGCACCTGCCCCGAGCCGTCGTGAATGATTCCGACCGTCGAACTGAAGTCCAGTTCCAGCGCGCGCCGGCCGATGGTGAGCGCGTCCTGGGGATGGCTCACGCCGCCGCCCACCACGGAATTGATATTCACGTGAAAATCGGCGTGCTCGGCCAGCAGTTGCAGCTTACGATCGAGCACCTTCAGACTCTTCTTCGAGACTTCGTCGGGATTCACGTTATCAATCGAAATCTGGAGCCACTCCAGACCGGCGTGGTTCAGCCGCTGGATGCGATCCGCGGTCAGCAGATAGCCGTTGGTGATCAACCCTGACACGATCCTGCGTTTCCGCATTTGGTGGATAATGTCGTCCAGTTGCGGATGCAGCAGCGGTTCTCCTCCGCTGATGGTAACGACGGATGTGCCAAGGTCGCCTAGCAGATCGACCCGCCGCAACATCTGGTCGGTGGGAACAGGCTTGGAAAAATCATCGAACTCATTGCAGTAAGTGCAAGCCAGATTGCAGCGTCGGGTGGGGATCAGATGGGCGAGCAGAGGATGGTCGGTCGACACTACGGCCTTGAGGATTTGCCACAATCCATGAACGTTGCGTTCGGCGGCCCTGAGTTTGCGGCGTAGTTTGACGAGCGAGGAAGCCATAGGAAATCTAGTCTTTCATTTGAACATCTCGGGTCGGTCTGCGTCCAATCTCGGCCAGTATTCGGCGGAAACGGGAGGTTGAACGGCGATTCCCGCACTGCGCTTCCGAGATCAGCCAACCTTTTCATCGTAGTGATTCGTCATGGCGCGCGCAATTCCAGGGCTGTGCAGAAGGGGACGACTGCTTTCGACCCCCCTGACGACAGTCTTTTAAACTCAAAGACTTAGCGCGGGGTCTTTTGTCAGGTCTATGATTAATAAGGAGGTTACAGGTAAAGTATTTTCGGATCAAAGACTTAGGGGAAAAGCGCGACGCTGATACACATAAACATTAGAATTATACACATTGCATCTTGAGGAAGGAGAGGCGGCCGATGCGTGCGTCAGACGCTGGGTGTAGAGAGGCGGATTGCTGCGTCTCGGCGGAGTGAGATGGGGCAAGCCCCGTCTCTACACGCGGTCTACTGCATGGTTCCGCCCATGGGCACGTAGCGGAACTTCTTTCCATCGAAGAACAGGGCAGAGCTTTCTCCGAAATCGCTGGCTTCTTCGATGTAGATCGCTTCGACGGTTTTCTTTCGCAGGTTCATTTTTCGAACGGAGAGGGTTTTATACGGCAAATTCACAATCACGTACTTGGCTTTCGGAGTTGCGGAGCGCCAGCCGCCGGTCTCCGCGCCATAAATGATCAGGACCACCAATCCCCGCCGCTGCGGATCGGGCTCGCTGAAGGTGGTAGTGACCTTGGGGTCGCCATAGCCAAAGAAATCGTAGTAAGGATCCATGACCGTGTAATTGTGCTCGGCCTGATTGGGCAGCGGATTCTTGCAACGCGCCGCAATGACAACGTCTTCCACGCCATCGCCATCGAGATCGCCGAACACGGCTGCGACCTCGGGTACTAGCGTGAAGCCCTCGCCAAACTGCTGCCGCACGAACTCGTTGTCGATTTTGCGAGCTGCCGGATTCCCCTGTCCGAAAGCTGGAAGCAAGATCGCGGCACTGAACGCCAGGAGCAACAGTACTTTTCTCATGGGTCTACTCTAGTCCGGGGGGATGACCAAGGGCAGGTAACGAAAGTCACCAGCGGGGGCGGAATAAGTCGAGTATTGAGTACCCTTTATTGCTCTTTGTGAGTTCATCTTCTAGAATTCATCGTTGCTCGATTTGCGAGCATCGATTTGAACAAGCGGCAAACCGGAACCTTCCCCGCCGGAAACTCCCCCCAGGAGCGATGAATATGAAGCGAAGTTATATCGGGCTCGCATTGAGCGCGCTGGTTGCGGTGGGAGCGGCGTTGAGCCTGCCGAGTTGTGGAAACCAGAAGCAACTGGTGAACCTTCAGGTCCAGCCGGGGCTTGCTACCTATCCCTCACCGAATTCGGCGCCGGTTGACTTCAGCGCCATTGGAACTTTCATCCATCCGCCATCCACGGAGGACCTCACCACGAAGGTAACTTGGAGTACCGATGTCCCAGACTTGTTGACGCTCAATTCTGGGGGGGTGGCTGGCGCGGTGGCGCCCAGTGGGACAGGCTGCGGGATCGCTCAAGTCATAGCGACGGCGAATCAAGGCACGGACGGGTCAGGGAATATTGTAATTGCCTACGCGACTGTTACCGTGCAGGACATCACCCAACCGCAGTGCCCAGGGGGCAGTAGTACGCAAGCGGTGGTGACCGTCACCCTGGCCGGGACTAATGGGGCCGGCAGTGTGACGAGTGTGCCGGCGGGGATCAACTGCCTAAGCGCGGCATGCGGCGCCCTGTTCACAGTCAACACTACGATCGCGCTGATTGCCACACCCAGCGCTGGTGGACATACCTTCGTCGGTTGGACGGGGGCCTGCACCACGACTGCGACCACGTGCTCGATTCTGGTACCCACCGCGGGCGCCAACGCAACAGCTACTTTCAACTGATCAGTCGCCTCGAATACTACTGGTTTTCGTCGGCTAGAAGTTTGCCGAGGGTGGGCGTGTGCTTCTCCGGCTTGGTCTTCTTGGCGGCAACAAGTTGAGAGGGCTTCGGGCTCCCGACGCGTTCGCGGGCCATCTCACGAACGATCTTCGCGGCTGAGAAAACTTTTTTCTTGCGCTTGCGGGGCATGGTCGTAATGCTCGCATCTTCGCACATTCCATCGGCAAAAGTGCAATAATCGGAGGTTGGCGTGGAGGCCCACTCATTCGCAAAAAGACGCGAATGAGTGGGGCACCCGCCGCGTTAGCCTATTTCCGAGGCCTAATTCATGGATGAGCGCGAATTTTTTGACGAACGGTCCGATAAGAAGCCGTCGAATCTAAGTTGTCCGCATTGCCATCAGTCGGCGGAGTATGAGATCCAGTGGCTGGTGCGCATGAAGAAGAAGAGTCTGCCGCCGCGCGCCGACGATCGCGACCGCGCCAAGTTCGCCAAGGCCCAGTCGTACATGCTGCGCCGGGACGACATGATGATGTGCAAGAACATGCGCTGCCGCAAACGATTTGAGATTACGGGCGTGCAGAGCGTCGCGTTTCTGGAGTAGCAGTCGTTGGTCCCTGGTCGTTGGTCGTTCGCAAATGCAGGCCCAACCGCAAATGGGTTGCGAATACTAACGACCAGCGACCAACGACCAACGACTAGCAATGGGAGCCGATCGGTGAAGATTCTGGTTTGCATGAAGCAGGTTCCGCAGAAAGACGCTCCGCTGAAGCTGAACGATGCGGGGACGTGGATTCGCGAAGATGTCTCCTACGAAGTGAATGAGCCGGACGCGTTCGCGCTCGAAGAGGCGTTGCGGCAGAAGGAAAAGCACACCGGCGAGGTGGTGGTCATCACCGCCGGACCGGCGCGCGCGATGCAGGTATTGCGCGAGGCGCTGGCGAAGGGCGCGGACCGGGCCATCCATCTCGAGGACAACGCTTTTGTCGGGCTCGATGCCTACAACACGGCGCGGGCCATCGCCGCGGCCATCAAGGACGAAAAGTTCGACCTGATCTTTACCGGCTTGCAGTCGGACGATTACGGCTATGCGCAGACGGGCGTGATTCTGGCCGAGATTCTGGGATGGCCGCACGCGACCATCATCATGCAGATCGAAAAAACCGGCAGCGGCATCCGCGTGAAGCGGGAGCTGGAAGCCGGGTTCTTTCAGTTTGTCGACATGCCTGTGCCAGCGGTGCTGACCATCCAGTCGGGCATTAACAAGCTGCGCTACGCTACGCTGATTGGGATCAAGCAGGCCAAGAACAAACCGTTGCGCAAGGTGACGATGGCCGAGGTGCAGTCAGCCGTGGGCGGGAATTTGCAGAAGATCGAGAAGTTGTACGTACCGCAGAAGACGAAAAATACCGAGTTTCTGGAAGGCCCGCCGGCGGAAGTAGCGAAGAAGCTGGTGGAAAAGTTGAAGAATGAAATGCGGGTAATCTGAAGAGCAGCCGGTGTAGAGACGCAGCTTGCTGCGTCTCAGACCGCTGAAGGACTGCGGCTGCGCGTCGGGGAATCGCTTTCGCGATGCCGTAAGTTGTTTCGAAAACAAACGCCCCTTTTAGGGACAGGCCTTAACATCCGGAGTTTCTCCGCAGGCTGAGACGCGGCAAGCCGCGTCTCTACGAGGAATTAATGTCTGACACAATTCTAGTGG
>CABEDA010000312.1_pt1 | contig 18109 bp, 15 predicted proteins | sample 3422771 | NCBI WGS metagenome assembly CABEDA01 (sample SAMEA5534329, study PRJEB31848) | metagenome | biome: tundra; feature: field; material: soil | place: USA | collected 2013-05 | depth 0.15 m
TGGGGAATTCCCACGATTTCCGTTCCCTGCGGGTTCACAAAAGATGGTCTGCCGATCGGCCTGCAATTAGCCTCCGCTCCCTGGCATGGGATCGTGCTGCTGCAGGCGGCAAATGCCTACGAGGAAGCAACAGAGTGGCACAAGAAGAGGCCGGGGCTGGCGAACTTCTAAGAGTTGTCTGCGCGACGCCTAGAGCGTTATCTTGACCTTCTTTAGCTTACGTCCTACGCCGACTACCAATTCGCCCGGAATGAATTTTGCAATTTGAGCCGCTGTTACCAACTCACCGTTGATCTTAACGGCTCTTTCTTTGCGTTTTCTCCCTGCCTCGGTTGTAGAGCTGGCCAGACCGGCTTGAACGAGCAGTTTGTCGGTCCTTATGGCGGCGGCGAAAAGCTTCTTTGAACTTGGATCGTTTCGGCGGCTTCGGATGTCCACGTCGAAATAACCCATGGAGAGAGCATCTGGTTCGCTGCTGCTCACGTAAACCTTATCGAACTTCACGGCTGCCTTGTCGCTCGGCTCATCGGGAGAAGCGGGGTCCACGATCCGCTTTGCAATCTCTGGGGTTAAAGTCAGGTCCATCTGAATTACATCAACCGGCACCTGATCTTTCTGGAATTGCTTCGCCCAGTCCTCCGCCGCCTTCACCGCCGCCTCCGCCGAGTGAAAATCCGCCACAATCGACCGCGCCAGCTCTTTCTTCAGCGCCATCGGATGCGCCTTCCCGCTCGCTGCGTCCAACTTCATTTGCACGATTGCATCTAGCCGCACATCCGTCAGCAGCTCGTAATAGCGCCACATCATGTGGTCCGAAATCGACATCACTTTGCCATACATATCAAGAGGCGGCTCGTGGATTCCAATCGCGTTCCCCAGCGATTTCGACATCTTGTTGACGCCGTCGAGCCCTTCGAGGATCGGCGTGGTCAGCACCACCTGCGACTCCTGCCCGTAGGCTCGCTGCAACTCACGCCCCACCAGCAGATTGAATTTCTGGTCCGTGCCGCCCAGTTCCACGTCTGCTTCGAGCGCAACTGAGTCATATCCCTGCGCCAGCGGATACAGCAGTTCATGCATGGCAATCGGCTTCTCGTCATGGAAGCGCTTGTGGAAATCCTCGCGCTCGAGCATCTGCGAGACCGTGTACTTCGCTGTCAAACGGATGAAATCCTCGGCCGAGAATTTCGAGAACCACCGGCTGTTGAAGTCCACCACCGTCTTTTCCTTGCTGAGAATTCTGAAAACCTGCGCCTTGTAGGTTTCGGCGTTCTCCGCAATCTGCTCCCGGGTCAGCGGAGGCCGCGTCGCCGAGCGTCCCGTCGGATCGCCGATCATTCCGGTGAAATCGCCGATCAGAAAGATGACCGTGTGACCGAGATCCTGAAAATGTTTGAGCTTGCGCAGCAGGACCGTGTGGCCCAGGTGCAGATCGGGTGCGGTCGGATCAAAGCCCGCCTTCACCTTAAGCGGCTTACCCGAAGCGCGCGAGCGTTCGAGCTTCGAGCGCAGTTCGGATTCCTTGACAATCTCCGCCGCGCCCTTCTTGAGGTAAGCCAGTTGTTCTTCGACCGGTGGAAAGTTGGACATGTCGTAGTGATTATAGCGACCGATGGAGCAGCCGCGAGCTACGGGCTGCGAGCTACGAGGAAAGGCACAGTTGTTGTGGGTGGTCACGGCCCGCTCGAAGCCCGTAGCTCGCGGCTCGTAGCTCACGGCCGCCGATAGAAGCTTAGCGCCGCGTCTCCCTGTACCAGCTTCCGGTATCGCCGCAATTCCCCAAAAGTCTCTCCCGGGTCGAATCTCTTCTCATGCTCGGCGATTACCAGGCTCCGCCCGGCCAATAATTTCGATTCCGCCAGCACCGCCATTGTCTTCGCGTACTCATCCTGCATCGAGTAGGGCGGATCGAGAAAGACGAAATCGGCGACGTTCCCCGCCGCTTCCAATTGCCGCAGAGCCTTCCCGGCCTCGGCCTTCACGATCTGAAATCCTTGCGCAATCCCCAACGACTTCAAGTTCCCGGCGATCAACTCCGCCGCCGCTTTGGACGACTCGACAAAGCACACCATCCGGGCGCCGCGGCTCAGGGCCTCAATGCCCACCGCGCCCGTCCCAGCGTACAAGTCGAGCCATACCGACTCGGCCAGCGCGGCTGGATCGCCCGCTGACAGAACGTTGAACAGGGTCTCGCGCAGTCGGTCCGCGGTCGGACGGATTTCGCGTCCAGGCAACGAGCGCAACGTCCGGCGCCGGTACTCTCCAGCGATCACTCTCATAATTCTTCTGTGGGGACAGGGCTTGCCCCGTCTCCTCTGCCGCCGGAGACGCGGCAAGCCGCGTCTCTACAGGAAATCAAATTGCCCTTCCGGCTCAGCCCTTCCGATTTGCGTTTTCGCATCTCCGCGGCATCCATCGGTGTCTAAACAGATAGAATACCGGTAGGCATGACGATGCGCAGTTGGTCCATCCCGGTCGGACGTCTTTTCGGAATCGAAATTCGTATTCATCTGACCTTCGTCTTTCTGCTGTTTTTCTTGTTTTTCACCCAAACCGCTGCTCAGGATGCCTCCGCTGCCCTGCGCGTACTCGGCTTGGTCGCCATCATCTTCGGCAGCGTGGTCCTGCATGAGTTAGGGCATGCTCTGGTGGCCCGCGGCTCGGGCATTCCGGCGAAGGGCATTATCTTGTTGCCGATCGGCGGGATCACCATCCTGGACGAAGCGCACGCTATTCCGGACCCGATCAACGCCTGGAAGCGTGACATCCGAATCGCGGTTGCCGGACCGCTGGTGAATCTCTTCATCGCCGGTTTGTCCACATTCGTTTTGTTCGCGGCCGTACCCGGCTTCTCGCTTACCGTGAGGCCGCTTCTCGACCCACGCGCCCTGTTGCGGAGCATCGTCTGGGCGAACCTCTACCTCGGCTTGTTCAACCTGTTGCCGGCGTATCCCATGGATGGCGGGCGCGTTTTGCGCGCTTTCTTCTCGCGCCGCGTTGACATGGTTCAAGCCACCCAGCGCGCCGTCCGCATCGGCCATGTCTTTTCTATCCTGATGATCATGGTTGGAATGCTGATCAGCAGTCGCGCTGAGACGCGATGGGACGGCTATTGGCTGATGATGATCGGCTTCTTTCTCTTTGCCGGCGCACAACTCGAAGAACGCTCGGCGGTATTTCAGTCCGTTCTGCAAAGCGTCCGCCTGGAGGAAGTCATGCTCACCGACTTCGCCACGCTCTCGCCCGCCGACACGCTGGAAGACGCGCTCGAAAAAGCCGTGCACACGCTGCAGGATGATTTTCCGGTGGTGCGCGGCAGCGACATGGTGGGCGTCGTGTCCCGGCAAAAGATTCTTGAAGCGCTGCGCTCCGAAGGCAACGGCTATGTGCAGGCTGTCATGAATCGCATTTTCGAAGTGGCCGCCAAGCAGGAGTCGCTCGCCTCCGCCTTTCGTAAGCTCTCCGCCCGCAATCTCAGCATCATTCCGGTTGTCGACGATCAGCACCTGGTCGGAATTGTCACCCTGCAGAATCTGATGCACTCCATGTCGCTGCTGGCCGAAAGCCGCAAATTGCGCCGGGAAGCGCTGGACGCCTAGGAAGGTCAGAGGTCAGATTGCAGAGGTTAAAATCCCAGGCTCCACGACACAGTGTGCGCACTTGGGTTCTAACCTCTGCAATCTGACCTCTGACCTCTTACCTGACCTTCGCATAGACTTGCTGCGCGGCGCGCACAGCGCATCCAAACTCGACCGGCCTCCCAGTCGCTTCGGCGATGACATGTTCGAGTGCGGCCAACACTCCCACCGTGTCCAGATAATCGTAGTAACCAATGTGAGCGATACGGAAAAGCTGTCCTTTCATCTCCGCTTGTCCGTTGGCTACGACCGCGCCAAACTGGTCGCGGAAGCGTTTGCAGATGGCCGTGGAATCTACGCCGGCCGGGGCAGCGACGGCAGTCAGCGCGGCCGCGGGAGAACTCGGCGCGAACAGCTTCAGCCCCAGCGCTTCGACGCCGGCGCGCGTCATGGCCGCGCACAACTCGGCGTTTGCGATTAGTGCGTCGCGGCCCGCCGCGAGGTTGCCGTCTCCCATTTGACGCACGTAATCGAGCGCCGCAGCCAGTCCGGCGAACAGGGAAGTCGCGGGTGTATAGGCTGTTTCCGCCTTGGCGGCCGATTTGCGTTCCTTGCGCAGGTCGAAGTAATAGCGCGGAGATTTTGCCGTCTCCATGCGCTGCCACGCCCGCTCGCTGATCGCGCCATAGGATAATCCGGGTGGGATCATCAGCGCTTTTTGCGAGCCGCCGATGATGAGGTCGATTCCCCAGTCGTCGACGTCGAGTCGCGTTGTGCCCAAGCCGGTGATCGCGTCAACGACAAGCAGAGTATCTGCCTGAGCTTCCGACGAGGTCCGCACCAGTTTCGCAATCGCTTCAACGTCATGGCGCACGCCCGTGGAACTCTCGGTCGCTTGCATATAAAGGCAGCGGATGGTGGGTGACAGCTTACGGCGCACTTCCTCGAGCGAAAATGTTTCGCCATAGGGAGCGGTCACCGTTTCCACGGAACAGCCAAATGCCTTGGCCAACGAGGCCCAGCGCTCACCGAACTTGCCGGCGGTGAGTACCAGCACCCGGTCGCCGGGAGAAGTCAGGTTCGAGACCGAAGCTTCCATGAAACCGGTGCCGGACGATGACAGCACCAGGACGTCGTTCTTCGTGCCGATGAATTCCTTAACGTCGGCGAGCACGCGAGCGAACAGAGCGCGGAAATCGGCGGTGCGATGGTGCGCGCCATAGGAGGCCATCGCTGTCTGCGCGGCGGGAAGAAGGGGAGTAGGACCGGGAGTGAAGAGTCTGTTCTTCTTGAGCATGAGAACCAGAATATTCGAAAGCCTGTGGTTCAGGGAAGAAAAGGTCAGAAGTCAGAGGTCAGATTGCAGAAGTAAGAGCCTTCGCTACCTGTGGTTTTCACCTCTGCAATCTAACCTCTGACCTCTATAATTCTCCCATGCCCCTCATCGACCAGATCCAGAAAGACATCGTCGCGGCCATGAAGGCGCGCGAAGAGCAGCGCCTCTCCACCCTGCGCATGGTCAAGACCGCGCTCAAGAACAAAGAGATCGACAAGATGGCACCGCTCGACGACAAGGAATCGCAGCAGGTGCTCTCCACGCTGATCAAGCAGCGCAGGGACTCGGTCGAGCAGTTCACCAAGGGTGGACGCCAGGAGATGGCCGACAAAGAAGCCGCCGAGATCAAGCTGATCGAGACTTATCTGCCCAAAGCCGCCGGCGAAGAAGAAATCGTAGCCGGAGTCCGCGCGGCGATTGCGGAGATGACGCCCGCTCCCGCCATGAAAGATATGGGGACAGTAATGAAAGCCGCCATGGCCCGCTTCGCCGCAGCTGGGATGCGGGTGGATGGGAAGGTGGTTAGCGAGGCGGTGAAGAAGGAGTTAATGGGGAAGTAGGGATCACTTTCCCCGCTGCCACTCCCGATACGCTTCACTCTTGCCGATCCCGCGCTCTTTCGCAACTTTCTTCAGCGCGGCTTTTTCGTCGGTCTTTTCTGCGACCATGATTTCGCGGACCCGCTGAGCAACGCTCACGGTCTCAGATGCGGACGCAGTTGCCCCCTCTTCGGATTTCGCGATCAGCAGCGTGATTTCGCCTTTGACCTCTCCTCGCGCTTTCAGTTGATCCAGAATTTCTTTGGTCCGCCCGCGGAGGAATTCTTCGTGAAGCTTGGTCACCTCGCGGGCGACGACCACGTGGCGGTCGTTCCCCAGAACTTCGACCACATCCGCTAGCGTTTCCAGCAGCCGGTGCGGAGCTTCGTAGAATACCTGCGTTCGCGGAGAGTCTTTCACGCTCTCCAGCAGCTTGCGACGCTGTCCTGACTTGGCGGGGAGGAAGCCGCTGAAACGGAAAGAATCGGTGGGCAGGCCGCTAGCGACGAGCGCGGCCAGGAATGCCGACGCTCCGGGAATTGGGACGACCGGCACGTGGTGCCGGATGGCCAGCGCGATCAGGCGGAATCCGGGGTCGGAGATGCCGGGCATGCCCGCGTCGGTGACCAGAGCGATCTTGGCTCCGCCTTCGAGGTCGACGACGAGTTCGGCGGCTTTGGTCATCTCGTTGTGCTCGTGATAGCTGACGGTGCGCGTCTTGATGCAGTAATGGCTGAGGAGTTTCAGGGTCTGGCGCGTGTCTTCGCAGGCGATCAGGTCGACTTCTTTGAGGACGCGGAGGGCTCGCAGGGTGATGTCTTCGAGGTTGCCGATGGGCGTGGCAACAAGATAGAGCGACGGGCCTACAACGGCTGGGCCTCGTTCTGAGATGCTGCCATTCTGTGTGTCTTCGCGCATGAGGGGAGTCTAGCAAGAAAACCTTTACCACAGAGGACACAGAGAACACAGAGGAAGAAATAACCTAGGCGCCTTCCCCTGTGCCCTCTGTGTCCTCTGTGGTAAAGCCTCATGCCCGGCCACGCCAGGCAGTTCGCGGCGCGAGGCCCCGAACCAGCGCGATCATCTTCCAGCTTCGCCTTTTATTCGCTTCGTGCTAAACTGACCAAAACTGATGTGACAGCCAACACTTCACGCCCCAGCCCGCGGGTGTAGGCTACGGGGGATTCGTACCCGGGATTCCAGATTCAGAAATCAGGAGCAGCCATTATGGCCGAAGAGCGTAGCCGAGCAGACGAGCGTGTCAAGGCAATTGAACTCGCATTCGCACAGATCGAGAAGCAGTTTGGCAAAGGTTCCATTATGCGGCTGGGGTCGAAGGAAGCTATCGTCCCCATCGCAGTGATTTCCACGGGCGCGATTTCGTTCGATGCCGCGCTGGGCGTCGGGGGCGTGCCGCGCGGGCGGGTCGTGGAAATTTTCGGCCCGGAGTCTTCCGGCAAAACAACCATCGCCTTGCAGGTAATTGCCGAGGCGCAAAAGACGGGCGGCATGGCGGCGTTCGTCGATGCCGAGCATGCGCTCGATCCGGGCTACGCCAAGAAGCTGGGCGTGGACGTCGACAACCTGCTGGTCTCGCAGCCCGACTACGGCGAGCAGGCGCTCGAAATCGTTGAAGCGCTGGTGCGCTCGAACGCCATTGACGTGCTGGTGGTGGACTCGGTGGCGGCGCTTGTCCCGAAGGCCGAACTCGATGGCGAAATGGGCGACAGCCACATGGGCCTGCAAGCGCGCCTAATGTCGCAGGCGCTGCGCAAGCTGACGGGGACGGTCGCCAAGTCGCGCACTTGCCTGATCTTCATCAACCAGATTCGCGAAAAGATTGGCGTGATGTTCGGCAATCCGGAAACCACGACAGGCGGGCGCGCGCTAAAGTTCTATTCGTCAGTGCGCATCGACATCCGCCGCATTGCGGCCATTAAAGAAGGAGACGTAGTCACCGGCTCGCGCACCCGGGTCAAGATTGTGAAGAACAAAGTGGCGGCGCCCTTCCGTGAATCTGAATTCGATATTCTTTATGGTGAAGGCATCTCGCGCGAAGGCGATCTGCTCGATCAGGCGGTGGCCCAGAATATTCTGGAGAAGTCGGGCTCTTGGTTCAGCTACAAAGGCGAGCGCATCGGGCAGGGACGCGAGAACGCCCGCACCTTCCTGAAAGAGAATAAAGACACCATGGCGAAACTCGATGCCGAAGTGCGCAAAGCTCTGGGACTGGCGCCGTCCGCGGTGACGCCGGCAGCGGTCCCGGCGCAGGCCACCGGCACACAGGGACGTGTCACGACAATGCCGAGCGCGATCCCGGAAGCTACAAAAGTGCCGGCGGCAAGACGGTAACTGCCGCGAATGCAGTTTGTTTAGTTGATGGAGAGACGGGCGTCTCGCCCGTCTCCCTCATCCCCCGCCTAAATGCCCTCCGATTGCTATCCCCCTTGCCCCCGCATACAATCCTTGTTTCTTCGACCTTTCTTAGAACGAGGGCCCTGTGAAGCGTATTAAAGCCATTTATCCCGGATCGTTCGATCCTCCTACCAATGGACATCTTGATCTGATTGAACGCGGCAGCAAGATTTTTGACGAACTGGTGGTCGCGATTCTCCGGAATCCCGAGAAAGACCCGCTGTTCAGCGTGGCCGACCGCCGCAAGATGTTGGAGGCGATGACCTCGGACATTGACAACGTCTCGGTGGACACGTTTGAGGGTCTCACCGTGGACTACGCATTGCGGGTTGAGGCTAGGGCCATTTTGCGCGGCATTCGCGCCATCAGCGACTACGAGTACGAGCTCCAGATGGCGCTGATGAATCGCAAACTCCAGCCTGGGTTGGAAACGGTGTTCATGCTGCCCGCGGAAAAATATTCGTATGTGAGTTCGCGGTTGGTGCGCGAGGTCGCGCAACTCGGCGGTTCGATTGCCTGCCTGGTGCCGGACCTTGTCGAGCGGAAGCTTCGTGAGAAAATGGACGTGGCTCTCAAGTTCGAGAAGGGCGAGGCTGCCGAAGGCCCGAGCAAATCCAGGAAAAAGAAAGCTTGAGCATGGTTGACACAAGCACGCTGAACACGAGCATGCCAAAGATGAGCAGAGTAATCACGCCCGTCACTCGCCCCGTCCGCCTGACGGAGCGCATCAACCGCATTGAGCCGTCCGCCACCTTGGCCGCCGTGGCCGAGGCGGAAAAGTTGCGACAGCAGGGAATCGACGTGGTCGACGCGACTGCCGGCGAGCCGCACTTCGCGACGCCGCAGCACATTAAAGACGCCGCTATTGCGGCCATTCAGGGAAATTTTTCGAAGTACACGCCGGTGGGCGGCACGGTCGAACTGAAGGACGCGATCATCCGCCGGCACGCCGCCGATTTCGGCTCCGCCTACAAGCGCGAGGAAACGTGCGCTTCGGTGGGCGGCAAGCACGCGCTCTTCAACGTCATCTCGGTGCTGGTCGACCACGGCGACGAAGTGATTCTGCCGGTGCCCTACTGGGTCTCGTTCAAAGACATGGTGCGCTACGTGGGCGGCAACTGCGTGCTGCTCCAGGCCGACGAGTCGCAGGGCTTCCGCGTCACCGCGCAGATGGTCGAGCGCCTGATCACGCCGAAGACGAAGCTGATTATTTTGAATTCGCCGTCGAATCCGTCGGGCGCGGTGATGAGTTCGGCGGATATGACTCAAGTTGTGCGCCTGGCGCATGAGCGCGGCATCTGGGTGATTTCCGACGAATGCTACGTGTATCTCAACTACACGGGCAAGAATTCCTCGGTGGGATCGTTGAACGAATATCGCGACCGGTTTCTGGTGGTCGGATCGCTTTCGAAGACCTACGCCATGACCGGATGGCGGCTGGGGTTCACGCTGGGCCCGGCGTCGGTTGTAGGCGCAGTGCAGAAGCTACAGAGCCAGTCGACTTCGAATCCCACGTCGATCGTGCAGAAGGCAGCGGTGGCGGCGCTGAACAGTTCGCAGCAATGCGTGGCCGACATGCTCGCCGAGTACATACACCTGCGCGACCACATTGTCGGCGGCCTGCGGTCGATTCCGGGTGTGAAGTGCACCATGCCGGAAGGCGCGTTCTACGCGTATCCGAACGTATCGGCGTTTTTCGGGAAGAGCGGAATGAAGTGCAGCGCCGACATCGCGCACGGCCTGCTGCATCAGGCGCACGTGGCGACGGTTGCGGGAGAAGGCTTCGGCACGACGGAACATGTCCGCTTCTCGTACGCGACTTCGATGGAAAATCTTGACAAGGCTCTGGAGCGCATGCGCAAATTCTTTGGCGCGCTATAGCATAGTATTCCGCAAATTCGGGACATAGATTGAAGTTGTCATCCTGAGCGAAGCGAAGGACCTGCTGTCTCATGCCGCGACAGAAAGCAGGTCCTTCGCTTTGCTTCGATGACAATATGGATTCATGCCCAGAACTAGCGGAACGCGGCACTGGTTTCACAGTTTGCGTCCATGACCCAACTCTATCCACTCCTGATGTCGCCTGCCTTCGACCCGCGTCCCTGGGGAACGCTCGACCTTTCCGCGATCTACCCCAACCACAAATTCAACGAACGCATCGGAGAAGCTTGGCTCACCGGCGACAACTGCGTGGTCGCGAACGGCCCGCTCGCGAAACGTTCGCTCGCGGACCTGAGCAAAGAATTCGGCCCCGAATTAGTAGGCACGGCCGCCCGCGACCCGCGGCGCTTTCCGCTGTTGCTGAAATTTCTCTTTCCCGAGGAAAAGCTCTCCGTCCAGGTGCACCCCGATGACGCCACCGCGCAGCGTTTCGGCGAGCCCTGGGGAAAAACCGAATGCTGGTACGTGGCCCACGCTAAACCTGGTTCGCAGATCGCACTGGGCTTGAAGCCCGGCGTTACGGTTGCTCAATTCGAGCAAGCCATCCACGAAAAGCGTGCGGAGGAGTTGCTCAACTGGATCAACGTCTATCAGGGCGAAATGATTTACGTTGCCGGCGGCACGGTGCATACGCTCGGACCCGGGGCCGTCATAGTGGAAACGCAGCAGCAATCCGACACCACATACCGTCTCTACGACTACGGACGCCCGCGCCCGCTGCATCTCGATCGCGGCCTGGCCTCGGTCAAGGAGCGTGTTGCCTCCGGCAAAGTGATTCGCCCCGCGCCTGTGGCCATCGACGGCGGCAAGAACCGACGCTCCTCGATGATCTCGGCCCCGTATTTTACGGTGGACTTGTTCGAGTTGAAAAGCCCGCACGATTTTTCAACCATCGAGTCCGAAAGAGACGCGTCCGGGAAAACTTCCGTGCAGATCCTGGTCGCGGTGGAAGGCTGCGGAGTTGTAGAGGCGCATGGCCGCGACCCGGTGACCATGGCCAAAGGAGATGCGGTCGTGATCCCGGCCGACCTCGACGCGTTTCAGGTTCGTCCGCAGTGGGCGATCGAATTTCTAAAGGCTTCCGTGCCCAGCGGGACGGTGCCCGAGCCCGCGACACGGCTCTAAACCAAACCATCTACCACAGAGGGCACAGAGGTCCACAGGGAAGACCAGGTTCGCCCTTCTCTCCCGAGGTGATTTGCGTGTCAAGGGTTTCCCCGTGATCCTCTGTCTTCTCTGCGGTTGAGGGTTTTGCCCCGCGTCAGGCAAATGGTAGGCTTTCTATTCCGGTGAAGACGAACCCACACTTCTATCCTGTCATTCTCGCCGGCGGCCGAGGCACGCGCTTCTGGCCGCTGAGCCGCAAGCGCCATGCCAAGCAACTGCTCGCGCTCGACGGTAAGCAGACCATGATCCAGCAAACGGTGGCGCGCCTGTTGCCCTTGGCTGGGCCGAACCGTTTCTGGGTCATCACCAATGGCGACCTGCGCCCCGCCATCTTGCGTCAGCTTCCGAAACTTCCTCCGAAGCAGATCGTCGCCGAGCCCGCCGGACGCAACACGGCTCCCGCCATTGGTCTAGCCGCATTCTTTTTGCTTCAGCGCGATTCCGACGCGGTGCTCGGCCTGTTTCCCTCCGACCACGTCATTGCCGACCCCGCTCAATACCGGGCGACTCTGAGCCGGGGAATCGAAATTGCCGCCGCCGGAGAAAACATCGTTGTACTCGGCATCCGCCCAACGCGCCCCGAAACCGGCTACGGCTATATCGAGACAGGTTCACGCGATGCTGCTTCGCCCGATCAGCAAGGGAAATCGTCCCTGTGCGTGCGCCGCTTTACCGAAAAGCCGGATCTCGCCACTGCCAGGCAGTTTCTTGACGCGGGTAACTACTTCTGGAACAGCGGCATGTTTCTCTGGCGCGCCGACACGCTAGCGAACGCGCTGCGCGAGCATCTTCCCAACACCGCTCCGTTCCTCGAAAGAATTGCCGCCGCCTATGGCACGCGCAAGTTCGCCGACACGTTTCGTAAGCTCTACCCGAAGTGCGAAAACATCAGCGTCGACTACGCGGTGCTGGAGCCGCGTTCCGCCAAGGGAGAAGCCCAGTCGCGCATCTTCTGCCTGCCGTCCGACTTCGGATGGAACGACCTCGGCTCCTGGACCGCGCTGCATGAGCACCACGTGGCGAAGACGAGACCTGGCGATGGGAGCCTGGCCTCAGCGTCTGGAAGTTTTGCCTTCAACGCGAAGAATAATTACGTTCACGCCCCCGGCAAGTTTGTCGCCCTGGTCGGCGTGAGCAACCTGGTGATTGTCGAGACCGAAGACGCGCTGCTCGTCACCACGCTCGATCAGTCGCAGGACGTCGGCAAAGTGGTGAAGCATCTGGATGAGAAGAAGCTGAAGAAACTGGTGTGACAGTCCGCTCATGACCCAAATCAAATTCGGTACCGACGGCTGGCGCGGCCTTATTGCCGACGATTTCACTTTTGACAACGTGCGCCGCGTGGCCGGAGCGATTGCCAGTTACGTCCTCAAGCACGAAGATCCCCAACGCGGCGTCGTTATTGGCTATGACACGCGCTTCTTGTCCGGCCACGCCGCTCGTGCCGTTGCCCAAGTCATCGCCGCCGCAGGGATTCCGGTGGTGCTGGCCAACGACTACGTGCCCACGCCCACGGTTTCCTACAACGTCAAGAAGTTCGGCGCTGCGGGCGGTGTCATGGTTACCTCAAGCCACAATCCCTGGAACTGGAATGGCGTGAAGTTCAAAGCCAAGTTTGGAGGCTCGGCCACGCCCGCGATCATGAAGTTAATCGAAGAAGAACTCGCGGCCAACGCGATGCCCAGCGGCCACTCACCCGCGAAAATCGAAGAGGTCGATCTGAAGCCCGCCTATGTCGAGGCGATCTGCCAGTTTGCCGACCTCAACCTGATCCGCAAAGCGAACTTCAAGTTTGCCATTGACTCCATGTACGGCTCGGGGCGCGGAGTGTTGCCGGGTATCTTCGATAAGAATGGAATTCAGTACGTAGCGATCCGCCAGGAAGTGAATCCACTGTTCCCGGGCATTAATCCCGAACCGATCCTGCCGCACGTCGCGCTGCTGCAGGAAACTGTGGTGAAAGAGAGATGCCACGCCGGCTTGGTCACCGACGGGGATGCCGACCGCATTGGCGCCGTGGCTGAAGACGGCAGCTTCGTCGATTCGCACAAGTGCATGTCGGTGTTGTTGAATTGGCTGCTGGTGCGCAAGAAGTGGCCGGGCGATGTGGTGCGCGCCTTCAACACCACCGGCATGATGGACCGCATCGCCGCCAAGTACGGACGCAAGCTGCACGAGTGCTCCATCGGCTTCAAGTACATTGCCGATCTGATGATGGACCACGAAATTCTGATCGGCGGAGAAGAATCCGGCGGCATTGGATACGGCCGCTTTCTCCCCGAACGCGATGGCATTCTCAACGCGCTTCTGCTGGCAAATGTAATGGCGGAAGAAGGGAAGCCGCTCGGCCAACTCGTCGCCGATCTGCAGCGTGAATTCGGCGCGCACTACTTTGGCCGGCGCGATCTGCATATTTCCGATGAAATGAAGAACGGCGCCATCCGCCGCGCCGCCGACCCGCAGACGACGAAGCTCGGCGCTTATCCGATCCTGCGCAAGGAAAATCGCGACGGCGTGAAGTTCTACCTCGATGCTCCCAAGCATGGCAACGGCGCCGACGCTTGGGTGTTGTTCCGAGCCTCGGGCACCGAACGCATGCTGCGTTGCTATGTGGAAGCCGCCACACCTGAACTGGTTGAAGAGATTTTGGAAACTGGGGAAAGATTCGTAAGGCTTGCGTAGGGACAGCCGCCCTCGGCTGTCCAGCCGAGCGAAGCTCGGCAGCCTCAAGGTTAGACACGAGTCGTTTTCAATGAAAGGTAAAATCTGGCTTGCTTTAAGTAAGAAGCAGCGGAGGAAACCAAGATGGATCAACTGTACTGGGTTCCGTTGGCGATCGCAGCTCTCATTGTTCTTTACCTGGTTCTGGGAAGCTTTTTCACCGTGCGCACGGCCGAAGTCGCCGTGATCACGCGATTCGGCAAGTTCCTTCGGGTCGCCGAGCCCGGATTGAACTGGAAGCGGCCGTTCTTCGATTCCGTGACCGGCACAGTGAGTCTGCGCGTGAATCAGATCACTCTGACCATGGAGACGAAGACGAAAGACAACGTGTTCGTCACCATTCCTATTTCGGTGCAAAACCGCGTTCGCCCGGAAAAAGTTTACGACGCCTACTACAAGTTGTCCGATCCGGTGGCGCAGATCAAGTCTTATGTCGAGCAGGTGATCCTAGGGCATGTTCCGGGAATGACGCTCGACGAAGTGTTTGCCTCGCAATCCAGTATTGCCGCGGCGGTCAAGCAGGAACTCGACGCGGACATGGCGACATTCGGATACGAAATTGTCAATGTACTGGTGACCGACATTGTTCCCGACGCCAAGGTGAAGTCAGCCATGAACGACATCAACGCGGCACAGCGCGAACAGGTGGCCGCGAACGCCAGGGGCGAGGCGGAGAAGATTCTGGTGGTCAAGAAGGCTGAGGCCGAAGCGGAAAGCAAGGCGCTCCAGGGACAGGGGATCGCCAATCAAAGGAAGGCCATCATCGAAGGACTGCAGGCCTCGATCGAACAGTTCCAGAAGGTGGTGGAGGGCGCATCCGCAAAAGAGGTCATGCAATTGGTGATGGTCACACAGTACTTCGATACCCTGAAGTCCATTGGCGAGAACGACAAAACCAACACGCTATTTCTGTCTCACTCGCCCGCCGCTGTCAAAGAGGTCTCGGACCAAATTCTGCAGTCCATGCTAGTAGCGGAGAGAGCGAACGGCTGAACAGTTTGCTGAAAAATTCGGTTTTGTTCTTGCCTTTGGGTGGCGCAGCGCCGGGGTCCCCAGCACGCCCGGTTTTGGCGTGATGGGGTGGAGCGCTTCAGCGCTGCGGTGAGGGGCTTGTTTTCAGTGTCCGGCTTTAGCCGCCGAGGGTGACTGCGGCCGCGCTTTAGCACATCCAGCCTTATTCTGACCGTCGGGCCAGCCCTTTCGGGTTCTAGCCAGCCTCGGAACGCGATAGGATAATGACAACACTCAGGATAATGGCCACGACGGAAACCACACCGGTTCTCGCCGATTCTCCGGAATCGCGCCGCTATAACCGCGTCAAGCGGTGGCTGGGCATCGCCGATTTCGCGACCGGATTCGGCCTGCTCGTCGTGTTGTTGGCCGCCGGCTGGAGCGGAACCCTCCGCGATCTTGCCGAGCGAGGCGCTTCGCAAAACTACGCTTACGCCGTTTTTCTCTACGTCCTGATGCTGACGCTGATCAGCAAAGTGCTGGGAACTCCGCTCGACTACTACGGTTTCCGGCTCGAGCACCGCTATAACCTTTCTAACCAAAGATTCCGCTCCTGGCTGTGGGACGAATTCAAGAGCCTGCTGATTGGCCTGGTCATGGCCACCATCGTGGTCGAATTGCTCTACATGCTCATACGCCAGACTCCGCAGCACTGGTGGGTGATCGCGTGGGCTGTTTTCCTCGGACTCTTTGTGCTGCTCGCGCAACTGGCGCCGGTTGTGCTGTTTCCGATCTTTTACAAATTCGAGCCGCTCGAAAACGAAGAACTCAAGCGCCGCTTGATCGTTCTGGGCGAACGTGCCGGCACGCGCGTGCGTGGCGTTTATAAGTGGCATCTTTCCGAGAAAAGCAAAAAAGCCAACGCCGCGCTGACCGGACTCGGCGCGACCCGGCGCATCATTCTCGCCGACACCTTACTGGATAACTATTCCGACGACGAAATCGAAGCCGTGCTCGCGCATGAACTCGGGCATCACGTGCACCGGCACATTCTAAAGAGCATTTTTGTGCAGGCGGGAATCACACTGTTCGGCTTCTGGCTGGCCAACGAAGTTCTCAGCTACGCTGTGGAGCGTCGCCAAATGTTCGAGACCATGTCCGACTTTGCCAATCTGCCGCTGCTGATTCTGGTGTCGACCGTACTCTCGTTCTTGCTGATGCCCGCGCTCAATGCCTACTCCCGCTACAACGAGCGGCAAGCCGATCGCTACTGCTTCCATTCGGTGGCCAGCGTCGAACCCTTTATTTCGTCGATGAATAAATTAGCCGAGCAGAATCTCGCTGAAAAAACGCCTTCCCGCTGGGTCGAGTGGCTGCTCCACTCGCATCCTGCGATCGGAAAGCGGATCGCCGCCGCCGAAGCCTGGGCGAAGGCGCAGAGAAAATTGGCAATTGAGTAATTTGTAATTTGGTAATCTGAAACCGATCCCATGCCGCACTCGACCTCTCGGGCTTGAATCTGATTTTCAAATTACCAAATTACCCGATTACGAAATTACAAATTCTTCGCCATAATCTCTTCCACCCGCCGCACATCCTCTTCGGTATCCACGCCTACAGTGTCGAACGGCGTTTCCGCGACGTAGATTGGTACCCCGTTCTCCAGGAAGCGCAACTGCTCCAACCGCTCGCAGCGTTCGAGCGACGACTCCGGCCAGCCGACGAACTTGTCCAGCGCGCCTTTGCGATGTCCGTAGATTCCGAGGTGCTTGTAGTATCGGGGATGCGTGCCGTCGCGATCGAAGGGAATGGTGGCGCGAGAAAAATAGAGGGCGCGGCCAGCGGCATCCGTCACCACTTTCACGGCGCCGGGATTGTTGATGTCGATGTCAGCCGCCGGCGTTTTCAGTGTGCCCACTTCGACCTCGGGTGGCCGCATGATTTCGATCAGTTTGGCGATGTGTTCGGGACGAGTCAGAGGTTCATCGCCTTGGACATCGATATAGATATCGGCAGAAATTACGGTAGAGATTTCGTGGGTGCGCTCCGTGCCTGAGCGATGAGCAGGTGAAGTCATCCTCACGCCAAATCCGCTTCGCTGGCAGAACTGGAAAATGTCGTCGGAGTCGGTAGCCACCACGACTTCGTCGAGTTGGGGGCAGCGGCGCACGGCCTGGTAGGTTAGCCCCAGCAGGGGCTCGCCGGCGATCTCGCGCAGCATCTTGCGGGGCAGGCGCGTCGAAGCCAGCCGCGCTGGAATTACAGCGATAACTTTCATGCGCCTAGTTTCGCATGGAGTCGTGCGGGTTGACACGCCATTCCGGTAAACATCGTCTTTTGCGGGCGTTTGAACGAAGCCGCTAGCGCGGCGGACACTTCGCGGCGCTCGCTAGTGTCCGTCTCGTGCTTTCGGCTTCTCTAGTGTGATGTCATGTTTGGCTTGGCATTCGGTTGACGGATCGAACGCCGCGACACCCTCGAACTCATCCTTCGAAGCGTGAAACTCAAGTGGAGGTCTCTGCACACGGGCGGGAAGTCCGGCGAACTTTACCTTCCCGTCTGAGTTGGTTCCGGCTTCGAGATCGAGTCTGCGCATTCCGCCAAAACCATACGCAATATGAACCTTGACCGTGGCCGCGTAAACGGGTTTGCCGTCCGCGCCCATAACTGTAAGGTCGAGGGAACAGGGACCTGCACCGCCTTGTATGACGGGAACTTTTTCGTTGTGCGTTTGCCCTTCAGAAAGCAGAGGGACTGCGATGACGATGGAGCACAGAATACGAAAACTTCTGTTCATATCCTTAACATTATACGAGCGCAGCGAAGAGACATTGGGCGGTAATGCGAGAGATGCCTTGGAATTGGATAAACATTTGGGATGTGCCCGTGAATGCTGATGAGCACGTAGGCTGCCTCAAAGTGTGCAATATTGCACGGACTGCGCCGTGCTCCCCGCGCTACGCTTCACCCTTCTTGGAACCATAGATGAGAAAGGGGCCTGTGGGATAAGCCTCTCCCCAATCGCAAGAGCCGAAAACAGGAGGAGGATTTATGTCTCGTTTGCGGATGTTGCAAGTTTGGATGGCGACGTTCAGTGAAGTCGGTGACTGCCGCCAAGTAGGAGGGGGAATGGCGCGCCTCCGGATCGCATGGCGAAGGCTAGCTGCGAGCCCTCAGCAAAGGTAAACTAGCGTGTTATGCGCAAGCGCCTAATCACTCCGATTCCGCAGGACGCTCCATCTCTCGACGAAGGCTGGCTGGACCTCGACCATGCAGCCGTGGTCGAGGTCACATCGGAAGAGAAGGAATATCCGGTCGAGTCTGCGCTGGTCTCAGGAAAAATGCGGGGCTGGCGTGCCGCCGATTCTGGCACTCAAACCATCCGGCTAATCTTCGATGAGCCGCAAAGACTCACACGCATCGCGCTCGTCTTCGAAGAAACCGAGACAGAGCGTACCCAA
>CABEDA010000315.1_pt1 | contig 18048 bp, 18 predicted proteins | sample 3422771 | NCBI WGS metagenome assembly CABEDA01 (sample SAMEA5534329, study PRJEB31848) | metagenome | biome: tundra; feature: field; material: soil | place: USA | collected 2013-05 | depth 0.15 m
ATTGATTTATAAATACTTTACAAGTAAGTCCTTATTCCTCAAAGACCTGGCCAAACACCAACGCTAAGTCCTTGATTCCCAAAGACCCAACCAGGAGGGGGTCAAGCCTGGGCTCTGCGCGGACAGGAGTGTCCGCGCTACACACGGTTTAGCTTTGGCGTTTCAGTGCCCGCTCCAGCGTTTGGTCGAGCGCGGCTTTGGCTTTGTCGTACTCCGCGGGCGTGATCTTGCCTTGTTTCCGTTCCACTTCGAGTTGGAATAGTTCTTCCTTCAGTCCTTCCAGCAGCATCGATGATCTGGCCATCGGCGGGTTAGCCGCGGGCGCCGCAGTGGGTTTCGTTGGCGTCGTAGGATGTTGCGCCGCACCGTAGTCGCTCGATACCGCGCCAAGCTTCACGCCGGCCGCGGATGTCGCAGCCACTGCGGTTCCGCTTTGCCGTTTCGTAACCACCCAGCCGCCGATGGCGAGCAGCACGGCGAATCCGCCGAGAATATACAGCTGATACTTCTTCAACGGGTCGGGAGCATCGATGGGAGCGCCGAGTCCGCCGCCGGGGCGATTGTCGCGTCCCTCCTGCTGTCCCTCCTGTTGCGCGGCTCCGGAAGCAACCTGTCCAGGCGACTCGTTGATGGTTCCGGTGCCTTCGAGGCTGAAGCCGAGCGGCTGCCCGGGCTTCACCTGCTGCGCCACTTCCACCATCGTGTCGCCCTGGTTGGGATCCTGCATGGACTGGAAGCTCGCCCCAGTTGCGGCCGTGAAGTGCATCGACTTGGGAAGCACGATCACCAGGTGTTCGGCGGCATAGAGCGGCTTAGGATCGATCTTGATCTCGCCCGAGTAAGGCAGAGTGAACTCCACCTGGAACTGCGTTTCTCCGGGACGAAGCGGGAAGGCGAGGGCGTAGCGGTTCTTATCGGCTTGGGGCGTGGCGTCGGCGGCGATCGACTGCCCGTTCGGGGCGCGGGCCTGGACTTCTCCAATCTTTGCGCCGGGAGGCAGATAGAACTCGAAGTTGTGATCGTTCATCTGCGTCTTCGCCGGAGAAGAGGTGTTACTGACCACGAACAGGCGCACGCCCTGCATGGTTCCGCTGTCGGCCTGGAAGCGAAGGACGTCGGCGGTCACGCTGAGGTCGGCGACTTTGGTCGCGACGTCGTACACCTGAACGTCGGCCGTGTTGACGCCGGGGGGCGCCATCTGATGATAGGTAACTCCCTGGTGGACGGCGCGGATCAGGTGAGGCTCGGGTTCTCCGGTGAGCTTGAAGCTGTATTTTCCGCTGCCGTCGGCCTTGGTGCTGGCGGCTACGTCCATGCCGTTGGCGAGGTTGATGAGAATGACTTCATCGCCAGCGGCGGGCTTGCCGGTGGTGCCGTTGGTGACGGTGCCGGTTAGGGTCTGGGCGGCGGAAGCAAGAGTGAGCGAGAAGGTGCTCATCGCGAAGACGGTGGTTAGCAGAGCGAACTGCGCTAGTTTGGTCAAAAGAACTCCTTGCTGTCGCAGATCTTTTACTGGAGACAGCGTCGCTAAGAAATCAGCGCTTCATAGGCCTTGTGATCGCCAATCCAAGACCACAAATATCCATCGGCCCGTTTGATCGCCAGGGCGCGATAGTCCAAAGTTCAGCGTGACGCGGACGGACCATATTTCCTGGCCGTGGCGCTCTCCCACTTTCTTGAATTGTAATGAAGGATGCTGCGAATTTGCTTAAGCAATGAAAACTGTTTGTCGGCGCGGGCGCGGACTTCCGGCGAAAGGGCGTGGTATTGCTGCCAAAAATGGGTGGCGGCGCGATGCTGCATAGGGTGCTAGAGCGACTGTACGCGTCCGTCTTTCTCGTCGTCCAGGGCGCGCTGGATGGCCGTGTCGAGGCGTCCGGCCGCAAGGTCGGCTTGGACGCGAGCATCGATCGGCGGCGGGCAGTGTTGCTCAAGCCACACGTACAATTCCTCGATTTCACGCGGTGTGAGCGCTCCGATGGCGCGTTCAATCTCTTTGATGGCATTGAGGCTCATGGAACTCTTATTTTAACCCGCGCCGAGGGGAAATCACCAGAACCGGCTAGTTTGCCGGTGGTGCTGCTGGTCGGCAAGCGAGCTGTTAGTTTTTCGCTTTAAGGAGTACGTTGCCGCAAACAATCTTGCCGCCGTCCATCTTGAAAATCAGATTCAGTTTGCTCAGGAAGGGGCTCGAAGTACCAAGCCAACGTATGATCTGTCGTTTGCCGACGTTATCTGCGACATCGTTACTCTTGAGGCTTTGCAGCACATCTTGTATCGCACCCGCTGCAAAGTCGGCGATGCTCAGGAGGTCGCTAGTAAAAGGCTCTCCGACAAAAGGTTTTGCGAACCCTGCGATGTCATACACATTGTCCGTATACATGCTGAGTATCTGCACGAACAGACTCTGCATATTCTCGGACGTTCGTTGGCGGGTGTCTTCGTTGGTAGCGTCTCTATCGCTCATCCACAAAACTTTCTGCCCGCTGTGCGTAAGTACCGCAAGGAACATCGCCAGTGCGTGGTAGATCCGAAGCAATTTTTCGGCTACATTAGGCTTCCATTTGCCGAAATCATTTATGGCCAAAAGATTGACAATCTCCTGCTGCGCATCCCCTCTCTGCGGGCCGAACAGCGAGGGTATGCCCTTCTCAACGGAAATTGTTACGAGAACTCCATGGATGTACTTATCAGAGATTTTCAGAAACGCATCCAGGGCCCGGTTCTTCGGTCCGCATTTCAGCTTCTTATAGGCGAATTCCTGAAAAGGCGTATTCAAACCGGGGGCTTCCCTGAGAGCGTTTGTTTCGTGCTGAAATACGGATGATTTGTCGAATGAGCAGATCAGGAATGCGTACGTGTTGAACGCTGCTGTTTTGTGCTCGCCTCCATAGTCCGACATCACGAAGATGCGTTCGTCTTCGCTGAAGTCTGGCAATTCTTCGAGTTTCTGAATTCTTTCGGCCAACCACCTGCTGTACAGAGGGTACTGATCAGTGATTTTTGGAAGCTCGAATGGCCCTGACTTCTGTATCTTGCTCCATCGTTTCACGACCGGTGGAGGGAAAGCCACACTTACACCCGAGTCATGCATTTACGCCACCTGCCCCGCAGCCTGCTCCAGCCGAGCGATTTCCGCCATGATTGCAGCCGCTTCTTCTTCGAGCGAGGCGCGCATGGATTGATAGTCCACGTCCGGCACCTTGCCGGCCTTGTATTCGAAATTCAGATCGCGCAGGTTCTTGCAGATCACGCGTATGGCGGCCTCACTGTGCGTGGATCTCCTGGAGCACGCGCTGGCGGCGGACTTTGATTTTGCTTTCGTGCTTGCGGGCCTGCGCGAGATCATAGGCAAGCTGCATCCGTAACCAGGTCTCCGGCGTGCTGCCAAAAGCCTTCGAGAGGCGGATAGCCATCTCGGGGCTGATGCCCGACTTGCCGTGAATGACGTTGTTGAGCGTTTGCCGGCTGACGCCGAGAACCTCCGCTCCCTCGGTAACGGACAGGCCCAAAGGCTCGAGGCAATCATGCCGCACGATGCGACCAGGGTGTACGGGGTTTTTCATGGGCATTACGTCTCCTCCTCTTTTGCCTTCAGTGGTAGTCAATCAGTTCAACGTCAAAGGCATCGGTGCCCTCGAAGCGAAAAACGATACGCCAATTCGCCCGCACCGTGACCGACCAAAACCCTTTCCATTCGCCTTTGAGCGGGTGAAGGCGATACCCGGGAATATCGAGAGCTTGCGGCGTAACAGCAGAATCAAGCGCCGTGAGGATTCGTTCCGCCTTGTCCAGCAGGTCGGCCCGGATTCCGCCGCGATCGTCATGCTCGTAAAGCCGTTTGAGGCCGCGATGCTTAAAGCCCCTAATCATTGAGTATATACTGTAAAGTGTACATTGTCACTTGTCACATATGCGGCCTACACCACCTGTCCCGCAGCCTGCTCCAACCGCGCGATCTCCGCCATGATCGCTGCCGCTTCCTCTTCGAGCGACGCTCGCATGGATTGATAGTCCACGTCAGGCACCTTGCCTGCTTTGTATTCGAAATTCAGATCGCGCAGGTTCTCGTAGACCGCTTCCTTGCGCTCGCGGAGATAGCCGAGCCGCGTCTTTTCTTCTCCGGCGTAGACTTCGCCGGGAAAAAAGAAAACGTAGTAGAGACAGGCGAGGGTGAAAACTGCGCACACAAAAATGATCATCGGGCTGTCTCCTTGCTCCGAGGGGCACTACTAGATCGCAGCTTTTCGCGGACAGGAGTGTCCGCGCCACACTGGATCATCCCACACTGGATCGTCCCACACTTGATTATCATAAATCGGTCTCCTTGCGGGCCTTCTCGCGGAACTCGTCCAGTTCGCCACCGCGCGGGATGGTGATGCCATCGGCCAAGGCCGGTGCGGGCCGATTCTTCCACGAGCGCACGACATAAACGACGAAAGTGATGCCGAACGCCAACGCGACGAAGGGCATGATCCAGGCCACGCGATTGAAGCCAGTGGCGGTGGGGGCGGCGATTACGGTCGGTCCGTATTCCTGCACGAAGCCTTGCAGGATGAGGTCGTCGTTATCGCCTCGGTCGAGCGCGGCCTGCAGTTGATTGCGCATCTTGTCGGAGGACTGGCAGCCGACATGATTGCATTCCAGCAATACCTGGCCGCATCCGCAGGTGCACATCATGCGATGGCCCAGGTCTTTGAAGCGCGCGGAATCGTCTCCAGCGCCCATGAAGAGGAAGACAGCGGCGGTGAGGATGAGGGCGTGGAATATACGGCAGGCGGGCCTTCCAGCCTGTCCCTTCATCCCTCGGCCCTCAGCGGCTAAAGCCGCTATTGATTGTGTTGCATTTACGGCGCGGCTGAAGCCGCGCCCCTTCAAAGCAAAGTCAAGAAGACGATTCGGGCAACTCATTTCAGTCACCTGCTCCCACATGCGCCGGAGCGCGAGCCGGCACGGTTGCAACCACCTGGACCGCGGCGGCATTCGGCACGAGGGCGACGATCGTCCCGAAGACCATGATGATCAGCCCAATCCAAATCCATGGCACCAACGGATTCACGTGCGCCTTGATGATAGGCCGCCCAGTAGTGTCGTTCTTGCCTTCATAGACCAGATAGAGATCGGTCACCAGAAGAAAATCTTCGCGGAAGCTGGGGTAAATGCGCGGCAGCGTCTGCGGCTGCTGGCTGGCTTTGTAAAAGCGGCGCTCGGGATACATGGTCGTAATCTGCTTGCCGCCGCGGAACACGTTGATGATCGCCCACTCGTTGGCGTAGTTGGGATTGTCGTCTTGCGTGAACGACTGGCAGACCAGGGTGTAGGGGCCAATGTTAATTTTGTCGCCAAAGCCCATTTCTTTTTCTACTTCTTTATTGAAAGGCGTCCCGAGGATGCCAATCACCACCAGCGCCACGCCGAAGTGCACGATGTATCCGCCGTAGCGGCGCGTGTTGCGGTGACACAGGTGAGCCATGGCGGCGAACAAATTCTGCCCGCTCTTGCCGGCAATGACGCGGCCGCCGCGGAGGAACTCGGAAATGACAGTAAAGATCACCAGCGCCGAAAGAACGGCCGCCATGGTGGCGTAGAAATACGAGGGATCCTCCCACGGACGCACGCCGAACAAGATCATCATGCCGCCGACGGCGAGCGAGCCAATCGCGGGAAACAGAAAATTCCGTTTGAGGCTCTCGACGGACGTCTTACGCCAGGCCAGCAGCGGCCCAACCGCGGTGAGCAGCAGGAGCAGCAAAGCAACCGGCACCGCAACGCGATTGAAAAAAGGCGGCCCGACCGTGACTTTGTGGCCTTGAATGAATTCCGACAGGATCGGGAAAAATGTGCCCCACAATATCGTGAAGCAGACGACCAGCAAGAGGAGGTTGTTGAACAGGAAACTGGATTCACGCGAAACCAGCGACTCCAGCTTATGCTCGCTCTTCAGGTGCGACCGGTTCCCGATCAGAAAAAAGGTGCAGACCGCGAGGGTCAAGCCGATGAAGACCAGGAACCAGGTGCCGATCGAGGACTGCGCGAAGGCATGCACCGAACTGATTACACCTGATCGCGTGAGGAACGTCCCGAGCATCGAGAGCAGGAAGGTCGCGAAGATTAGCGACATGTTCCAGACTTTCAACATGCCGCGTTTTTCCTGCATCATGACGGAATGCAGAAACGCGGTCCCAGTGAGCCAGGGCATCAGCGAAGCATTTTCCACCGGGTCCCATCCCCAGTAGCCGCCCCATCCGAGCACTGCGTAGGCCCAGTGCGCGCCGAGGAAAACGCCGATGGTGAGGAAGCACCAGGTCACCATGGTCCAGCGGCGCGTGATGTGAATCCACTTTTCGCCGGGATACTTCATGATCAGCGCGCCCAGCGCGAAGGCGAAGGGTACGGTGAAGCCTACGTATCCCAGATAGAGCATGGGCGGATGGATGACCATCTCGGGATATTGCAAGAGCGGATTCAGGCCGGTGCCATCCGCGGGGAGCGCGCCTTGCATGACGGCGAACGGGTGCGCCGCAAAATTCAGAATCAGCAAAAAGAAAACCTGTACCGAGGCGATGATCACCGACGCGTAGGCAAACAGCCGCTGATCGGTCTTGTAGCGCAACCGGAGAACGAAGCCGTAGCCGGCCAGCAGCAGCGACCAGAACAGCAGCGAACCTTCCTGACCGGACCACAGCACGGCGAATTTATACGCGATCGGCAAGTCGCGGTTGCTGTGATGGAAAATGTAGGCGATCGAGAAATCGTCGTTGAACGCGGCCAGCACCAGAACGATGCCCGCCAGCAGCACGGCGGCGAACGTGGCGATTCCGGCGCGGCGGGCCGTCTCGCCCAATCGAGCCGACGCGGCGTCCTTGCCGAATAACGCCATCAGGCCCGCAAGGAAAGAATACGCACTCAGCCCTAGCGCCAGCAGCAGCGCAAAGCTTCCAATTTGAGACATCCGCAGGCCCCCAGGGGATCTTTAGAGTATTTTTTCAGAGAAGCGGGTGGTATGCAAACCATCGGGCCCTCGGAAGTGCCGTCTATTTGCTTGCGAGCCAACCCGATGCCCCGCAGTTCGTACCTCGCAGCTTATCTGGCAACGCCAAAGATAATCGATTCCAGATAAAATCGACCAACGCTCTATGACGCTCATCATTCGCCAGTCGCGCATTCACTCCTACGGTTGCTACACGACGCGGCCGATTCGCAAAGGGACGCTGATCGTGGAATACGTGGGCGAACGGCTCACTTACGAACAGGCCGACGAACTTTACGACGATTTTGAAAACACGTATCTATTCGGACTGGACGGCGGCAAATGCATCATCGACGGCTACGGCGTCGCCGCCTTCGTCAATCATTCCTGCAAACCGAATTGCGAGACCGATCAGATCCGGGGCAAGATGTGGATCATCGCGCAGCGCGATATTGAGGCCGGAGAAGAATTGACCTACGACTACAACCTCTACGACGGCGAGGATGATGCGCCGTGTTTATGCGGGGCTAGGCGCTGCCGGGGAAGCCTGTATTCGGCCACGCACCTGCGCAAGCTTGCCAAGAAGCGCGCCAAGGTTGCGGCGGCTGCGTCCTCTGCCGCATAGTGCGGAGTGCAACATTTTCCGATGCTACAATCATCTCTTTCCAATCGCGTCCGCGATTTTGGAGTCATGCCTTGAACCGCACTTCCGCCGGCCTCGAAACCATCATCGCCAAAGCTCTCCATCGCGCGCCGGCCAGCGAGAGCCCGCTGCTGGCCTGGCCTGTCGCTTGTGGCAGTGCGGTGGCCGAACGGACTCGGGCGCTGAGTTTTTCCGTTGGCATTCTGCAAGTCGAGGTTGCCGACGCGGGATGGCGGCGGGAGCTTGCCAATCTGGCGCCGCGTTATGTGGCCTTGATCAACAAGTATTCCGCGACTCCGGTCGAGCGAATTGAATTCGTGGTGAAAGCGTGAAAGTTACCGACAAAGACGTCGCCTACGTGGCCGATCTCGCTAACCTGGAGTTGACCGAGGAAGAGCGCGCTCGCATGCTGCGCGATTTGAATTCCATTCTTGAATACATCGAACGGCTCAGCGAACTGGAGACCGGGAAAGTCGCGCCCATGGCCCAGGTCTCGGACCGCTACGGCGTGGACGAGTCGCGGCAGGGAAGCGACCGCTTTGCCTACGCCATCCGCGAGGATGTGCGGGAAGGTCTGCGAAAATCGCTGCCGCACGATGAGGCCGTGAAAGATGCTCCGGACACCGACGGCACTTTCTTCGAGGTTCCTAAGGTGATCGAGAGATGAGAGATAGATGACGGCCTCGACGATTGACGACATCCGCAGCGCGATCGCAGGCCGCCAGACGACCGCGACCGGCCTGGCGCAGGAGTTCTACACGCGCATCCGGCAGGAAGATCCCGAGATTGGCGCGTTTCTGACTCTCTGCGAGGAGCGCGCGCTGGCGCAGGCCGGGCAGATCGACGCGATGGCTGCTGACGGCAAGCCTTTGCCGCCGCTTGCCGGAGTTCCGGTTGCGATCAAAGACGTTATGGTGACGCGTGGCGTGCGCACCACGGCCGGCTCGAAAATTCTCGACAATTTTGTTCCGCCGTATGACTGCACGGCGGTGGCGCGCCTGGAAGCGGCGGGCGCCGTGATTCTGGGCAAGCTCAACTGCGACGAGTTTGCCATGGGCTCGTCCACCGAAAACTCGGCCTATGGCGCGGTGCACAATCCGCGCGATAAGAGCCGCGTGCCGGGCGGATCGTCGGGTGGCTCGGCGGCGGCCGTGGCGGCGGAGATGGCGGTGGCGACACTCGGCTCCGATACGGGCGGATCGATTCGCCAGCCCGCGTCGTTTTGCGGCGTGGTCGGATTGAAGCCGACCTATGGACGCGTGTCGCGCTATGGGCTGATTGCGTTTGCTTCGTCGCTCGATCACATCGGCCCGTTTGCGAAAACAGTGAAGGACGTCGCGCTGGTGCTGCGCACGATTGCGGGCCGCGATCCCATGGATTCGACTTCCGCCGAGGTGCCCGTGCCTGACTATGTGGCGGAACTGGAAAAGCCGGTGAAGGGTTTACGAGTCGGCGTGGCCAGAGAATACTTCGGCTCGGGACTCGATCCCGAAGTTCGCGCGGCGGTTGAGGCTGCGATTCAGAAGCTGGCTGAGTTGGGTTGCGAAGTTGTGCCCGTGAGTTTGCCGCACACCGAGTACGCGATTCCCGCGTATTACATTGTGGCCACGGCGGAGGCTTCGTCGAACCTGGCGCGCTTCGACGGTGTGCGCTACGGATTCCGGGCCAAGGCGGGCAATCTTTCTGAGATGTACCGGCTGAGTCGCGACGGCGGCTTCGGCATGGAAGTCAAGCGCCGCATCATGCTTGGCACTTACGCGCTGAGCGCTGGTTACTACCACGCGTACTATCTGAAGGCGCAAAAAGTGCGCACGCTGCTGACCCGCGACTTCGATGAGGCCTTCAAGAAAGTGGATGTGATCGCCGCGCCGACTTGTCCGACGCCCGCGTTCCGGCTGGGCGAGAAGGTGAATGATCCGCTGGCCATGTATCTTGCCGATATCTACACCGTAACTGCGAACCTCGCGGGCATTCCGGGGATTTCAGTTCCCTGCGGAGAGAACCACGAGAGGCTGCCGATCGGTCTGCAGTTGTTTGCACGGCACTTCGACGAGGCTACGCTGCTGCGAGTGGCGCATGCGTATGAGCAGAGCCGAAGTTAGTGCCTATTGCGCCCTTTACACTTTGCTCGAGTTACAAGAAAACAATAACCACAGCGTACACGGAGGGGCACGGAGGAACCCAGAGATTGGGAAGGTGAAGTTCCATGTTGGAACCCTGCCGTCGTGTTGGGTACCCCCCTCCCCCCTCGGTCTATTGGAATCAAGACTTTAGGGAGAATCTTTCGCCAAAGTCTTGAGCGCATGGGAGTTAGAAGCAAAGTCTTGACAACAAAAGAGTTAGGGCTCGCTTTTCCAGAAAGCCATCCAGCCTAGCCCGAGTTATCCATTCTCAATAAGTTGTCAAAGACCAAGCGACTGCGGTGCGCTGAACACTTACTTCTATTCTAACAAGGGATGTCAATAGGGATTCGCCTACAGCGCCTCGTAGTACTTTTCGCCGGCACATGCGCGGCATAAGACCCGTCCGTCGCGCAGAACCTCGCGACGGAAATTGATGCCTTCGGCGCATTCGGCGCAGACGATGCGCTCGCCTTTGTATCCGGGAAATTCTTCGGCGGGGAGTTCGACCTTTACCCATTGTTTCGTGAATAAGTCGTCTTCCGCCATTTCGCGGTAGGCTTGCATCTGCTGCTGGTTCTTGCTTTCGATTTCGGGATGCATCGCGCGCGCCAGCGCCTTTGACGATTCTTTGGCGGCGATGCGGATGGCTTTGCCGGTGCTCACGTCCGCGAAGGTCGCAGCCATTTTTCCCCAGTCGCGAAACTTCAGGGCGCGCTTGCCTAGACGGCATCCGGTGACCACGGCTATGGCGTCGGTGGCGCAGCGGTCGATTTCGACGAAGGTGACCAGACGTTTACGATCTTTTCCGCGCGGGTCTTCAATGCCTAGTTTCTCTAGGCCCAGCATGGCCATGCGTACGCCTAGCACCTGCCCGGCGCAGAGATGGCCGTGGGTACGTTCGGCTTCGTGGAGGAGATCGTCCAGGGACTGCATAGATTTCGGCTCTGAATTGCGATGTTCGCCTGGTGTCAGCGGCCTTTGTCTGGGCAACGGTATTCCGCGCTGCCGACAGAATGCATAGGTCCTTTGCTTCGCTCAGGATGACACATTAATTTCTATTTCCTTCTCCAGCGTACGCCATCTTTCGTGTTTTCCACGATGATGCCGGCGACGGTCAGTTCGGCGCGCAGGGCATCGGAGGCTTTGAAGTTCCGTGTCTTTCTTGCGGCTTCCATTTGGGCCAGCTTCTGATTGACTTGCTCGTCGGCTAGTTGCGCGGAGCCGGCGATCTCCAGCAATTCTGGGCTCACTTCTTTTTCCCGCCCTTCGGCCCGCGCCCAGTCGAGGATGGCCTTCATCTTGGACTGGTCGTCGTCTTTCAGCACGCCGAATATTTGGTCGAATGTTTCCAGGGCTCGGAGCAGCGGATTCACATCGTCCTGGCGAACTTCCGCGGCGTCGAGCGCGGTGTTGGCTTTGCGCAACATGTCGAACATGGCGGCTTGTGCCTCGGCGGTATTTAAATCATCGTCGAGAGCGCTCTTCATTTGGGTGATGGTTTCGTCCGCCAGTTGCTCCATCGGCGGAGTCGCGCCGGCGGGAAACTGGGTGCTGGTCAGGCGGAAGCGGAAGTTGCGCAGTTTCTCCACCGAACTGGCCGCGGACTTCAAGCCGTCGAAGGTGAAGTTCAACTGATTGCGATAGGGCACTTGGGTCAGCAGCCAGCGAATCGATGACGGCTTATGCCCGCGCAGCACGAGATCGCGGATGGTGAAGAAATTCCCCAGACTTTTCGACATCTTCTGGCCCTCGACCAGCAGAAAGCGCGCATGAAACCAGTAGCGCGCGAACTGCTGGCCGCTGAGCGACTCCGACTGCGCGATTTCGTTTTCGTGATGCGGAAAAATCAGATCTTCGCCGCCGGCGTGCAAGTCGAAACTCGGCCCGAGTTGCTCCATCGACATCACCGAACACTCGATGTGCCAGCCCGGACGCCCCGGCCCGATCACCGTGTCCCACGAGGCTTCGCCCGGCTTCGGAGCTTTCCAGAGGGCGAAGTCGCGGGCGCTGTCCTTTTCGTATTCGTCCACGTCCACGCGCGCGCCGTCGGTCATGCCGGCAAAATCTTTTTTCGACAGCTTGCCGTACTCGGGAAACTTCGCAATGCGGAAATAGTAGGAGCCGTCCTCCGTGCGGTACGCAAAGCCCTTCTTCACCAGTTGGGCTATGAAGCCGGCCATCGCGTTGATGTGTTCGGTGGCACGCACCAGAACCGGTTGCTCGATGCTCAACGTGGCCGAATCTTCCAGGAATGCCTGGGTAAACTTCGCGGTGTATTGCTGCACGGTCACGCCGTCGCGCGCGGAGTTGCGAATGATCTTGTCGTCCACGTCGGTGATGTTCATGACGTAGCGGACGTCGTATCCGCTCTGGCGCAGGAAGCGATAAAGAAGATCGACGGCGATAAATGTGCGGAAATTTCCGATGTGGCCGTAGTCATAGACGGTCGGCCCGCAGGCGTACATGCGGACGCGGTTGCCGTCGAGCGGATGGAAATCTTCGATCTTCCCGGAAAGAGTGTTATAGAGGCGCAGTGCCATGAATGAGATCGCGAACGGAGTACGAATCTTTCATTCTAGGTGCGGGTTGGAAAATGGGTCAAATGGGGCGAGATCCCTGAGCGGCTGCGGAAGGAGTCGCATTGCAAGCCGCAGCGGCCCTTAGCGGCTAAAGCCGGCGTTGATTTTGTCGATACTTACGGCGCGGCTGAAGCGGCGCCCCTTCAAGACAAAGTCAAAATCCAAAACAAAGTCAAAATTGAAGTTTCTCCGCAGCCGCTAAGGGGGGATCGCTACGTTTTGAGTGTGGAGGCGTGCGCATGCAGACGGTGCTGCACCAGTAATGCGTAGTGCACGGCGGAGACAATGGTGAAGATGAAGGTGGCGCGCAGGAAGGTGAGGCGGGCAATCCAGACCCAGCCTACGGGCTCGATCGGCAACAGCAGTACGAAGAAAATCGCGGCCACTTGCGCGAAGGTATTGGCCTTGCCGAAGAGGCTGGGACGAAAATCGCGCAGGCCGGCAATCATGTAGAGCACGCCGCTGATCATCAGGATGGAGAGGTCGCGGCTGAACACCACGACCGTATATTTCCAGGGAATCATGTGTTCGATCGAGAGCACAAGAAACAGGGTGCTCATCAGCATCTTGTCGGCGATGGGGTCGAGATACTGGCCGAGCAGGGTTTGCTGATGCAGGGTGCGGGCCAGGAGGCCGTCAAGGCCGTCGCTCAATCCGGCAAGAATAAACAGCGCCAGCGCCCATTTGAAATCGTGCTTGACTAGACTGATGACGATGAACGGCAGGAAGATCATGCGCAGCAGCGTGAGCTGATTGGGCGCGGTCAGGATCTGCCGGTAGTTCACCGCGGTTTTTCTCCTCCAGCGCGTCCTCCTCTGGCGCTGCCGAGGAACTCGCTCACCAGAAGCGGGGCGGGATCCTGGCCGGTCTTCTGGGCGAAGCGCTGGGCGAGCGACAGAATGTCTCCTTCGGGAAGGTCGAGTTCCATGCGCTCCACGCGGTGCATGGGAAAGAAGACGACGCCGGAAGTGAAGGGCTCGCCGCTCTTGATCTGCGAGGCCAGATCGTCGAACGAGGCGACATCGACTCCGCGCAGGCTGAGGCCTTCGGCCGCAAGATGAAGAATCGCGCCCCAGAATTTTTCGCGCGGGTTGGTCAACGTCGCGATCACCAGCGCACCGGGGCGGAAGGGGCTGACAGTTTGCGGGTCCTGATAAAAGCTAGTGCTGGGCACGATGCGATTGTCGTCTGTGGGGGAGGGAAAATGCAAACGGACCAGTGTCGTATGCCGCAAATTCGCGACAACAGTACGGATTGTCATCCTGAGCGAAGCGAAGGACCTGCTGTCTCTTGCACGGACAGGAAAGCAGGTCCTTCGCTTCGCTCAGGATAACAATATTTGAGTAGTGTTAGCGGTCGCCCTCGTTCTTCACCGCTTTCAAATCGATTCCCACCTGCTCGGCCTTCTTATAAAGATGCGATCGCTCCAGCCCCAACGCGCGCGCCGTGTTGGAGATTTGGTGGTGATTGCGTTTCAACTCCGACAGGATGGTTTGTTTCTCGAAGGCGCGCACGCGGTCGGCTAACGGGCCGGTGCTTGATACAGAATCGGGCGCGGCAAGGGAACTGGGCAGCGCCAGCGCCACCGTTTCTGCGGTGACTTCATCGGAAGTCGCCAGCAGCATCAGGCGCTCGACCGCGTTTCTGAGTTCACGGACATTGCCCGGCCACGGATGCTCTTGCAGCGCGGCCATCGCGTCTGCGGTGAAGGGCATGGGCTTCCATCCGTTCACGGTGCTCACCTGCAGGGCGAAGTGCTCGATCAGCGCCGGGATGTCTTCGCGGCGTTCGCGCAACGGGGGCAGACGCAGGGGGAAGACGAACACGCGGTGAAATAAATCCTGCCGGAATTTACCGTCGCGCATTTGCGTTTCGAGGTCGCGGTGGGTGGCGACTACGACTCGCACATCCACGGTGATAGCGCGCTCGCCGCCGATGCGCTCCACCTCGCCCTCTTCCAGCACGCGCAGCAGCTTGGCTTGCATGGTGAGCGGCATGTCGCCGATTTCGTCGAGAAAAATGGTGCCGTGCTGCGCTTGCTCGAACTTGCCGAGATGGCGGCCGGCGGCGCCGGTGAACGATCCTTTTTCGTGGCCGAATAATTCGGATTCGATCAGCTCCGCCGGAACCGCGGCGCAGTTCAGCGTGACGAACGGAGCGCCTGCCCTTGGGCTGCGCTCATGCAGCGTGCGCGCCACCAGTTCTTTTCCGGTGCCGGTCTCGCCGAGAATGCAGACCCTCGTTTCGCTCGCGGCTACGCGCTCCACTTGTGCCATTACGCGGCGCATGGTCTCGCCTTTCCAGACGATTTCATGTTTGCCTAGGCGGCGTTCCAGGTCGCGATTTTCGCGCTCGAGGCGGCCTAGCCTCAGCGCGTTCTCCACGGTGAGCAGCAGCTTTTCGGTGGAGATCGGTTTTTCCAGGAAGTCGAGCGCGCCGAGGCGCGTGGCGCGCACGGCCATTTCAATATGCGCCTGGCCCGACATCATGACGACGGGAGTCGGCACGCCTTGCGCTTTGAGTTCTTCGAGAAGCGTAAGGCCGTCTTTGCCGGGCATGACCACGTCGGAAAGGATCAAGTCGAACGATTGCGACTTGGCCAGTTCCAGAGCCTTATTGGCGTTGTCGCAGACGGCGGCTTCGTGCCCTTCCAGGCGAAACGCCCGCGACAGCGACGCCAGCGTGTTGGCCTCGTCATCGACGATTAGTAAGTGCGCTTTTTGCGGCACGGTTTTCTCCTGTTCAGTCCGCGCTTCTTAAGTCGTTTGCCAGGGCTGAGGTTCGCGCGGTAATTCGATGCGAAACGTCGTTCCTTTTTCTTTCGTGCTCTCGACGGAAATCTTGCCGCCGTGATCGCTCACCACCGACTGCACAATCGCGAGGCCCAGCCCCGTGCCATGCTGCTTGGTCGTGTAATAAGGAGTGAACAAGCGGCCACATTCTTCCGGGGTCAGGCCGGAGCCGGTATCGGAGACCGAAATTTCAATTCGGTCGCCCACGGTCGCGGTGCGAATCGCCAGCTCTCCACCTTGCGGCATGGCGTCGATGGCATTGAGTACCAGGTTTTGCAGCGCACGATGCAAAAGATCGGGATCGGCGGAAATTTCGGGCAAGGCCTCGGCCAACTCGGTGTGCACTGAGATTTGATTCTTCTCCTGTAGCTGCGCATGAAAGACACTCAGCACCGAGCGCACGACTTCGTTGACTTGCGTTGGATGGCGCTGAGGTTGCGGCATCTTGGAAAATTCGCTAAAGCGGCCGATGATCGTCTTCAAATTGTCGATTTCCGCCAGCAGGGTCGCCGTCCCCTCGTGAAAGACCTCTTCGAACATTTCGGGCGGTTTCTGTTTTGCGCGCATCAGGTTTTCAACCGTGACCTGCAGAGGGAACAGAGGATTCTTCAATTCGTGTGCCAATCGCCGCGCCAGTTCGCGCCAGGCAGCGACGCGCTCGGCTTGCAGCGTTCGCTCTTTTTGCTGCGCGAGATCTTCCGTCATGCGGTTGAACGACGCGGCGAGTTCGCCCAGTTCATCGCTCGATTCGACTTCAACTTTTGCGCTGAGATCGCCGGCTGCGACGCGGCGTGCAGCCTCCGCCAGCGACTCGACCGGGCGCGTGACGCGGGCGGCGAACCAAAGGCTGGTCAGCACCGCAACCAGAATTCCCACGCCGCCTACCAGCATGGCGGTGGAGACGACTTGCCTCTGCAACTCGATCAGGGGACGCCGCGAACTGCCTACGAGCAGAACGCCGAGCAGTTGCTGATTCGCCGCGCTTTGATTCGTCAAATTCTGATTCACCGAATTTAAGACCGGTCCGGTCAATGGGATGGCGTGAAAAACTTCGGCGTCGGCGGAATCGGAAGTCCAACGGATCACGCCCTGAGATTCCTGCAGTGTGTTGCGCACCATTGCGACCAAGGGAGCGATCTTGTCGACGCCCGCAGCCGGCCCATTCAAATCGAGCAGCGATTTCGGATTCCATTTTGCGTCCAGGTTCTGGTACAGCAGGACGCGTGTTCCGGTCGGGATATCGAGCGTCGAGAGGAAGCCCTGGTCGAGCCGTTCGCCGCCAATGACGTACAGAGGCTGTTCTCCGACACGCGCCACGCGCACGGCAAACAGGCCGAGGGTCGCGCCCTCCGGCAACTCTTCGCGTTTCAAGAACGCTCCCGCCGTTCCAGCGGCCGCAGGAACCACGGCTTCGGGATATCCGAACTTCGCCTGCCACTGCGCCGAGGAGAGGATCGTGCCCCGGCTGTCGACGAGTTCCAGAAAGTCGAGTTGCTGCTGACCCGCCAGCGCGCGCGCGTCGCTTACGTGATCGCCGGAGTCGGCGGCGCCGCGGTTCATATCCAGAGCAATGCGCTGCACGATTTCGCCGGCGGCCACCGACTCGACCTTGCGCGCCACCTCCTGTCCTCGGCGCTGGAACTCCGATCGAAACTGAGCCGCAACCGCATTCGCGCGGTCCTGATCCGCCCGTTCGAACGATCGTCGAATGGTGCTGTAGACCGACGCCGAAATCACCGCGACGCAGAGCAGCACGGTCGCCGCAAACAACAGAAGAAGTTTTTTGCGGAAGGTCATCGCGAGGCCGCCTGGGGAAGTGAGTTTGCCCGCGGATTTGCCCGCGAATCCGTCAGTCGTTGATCCGTGAGCCAAACATCGGCTAACGAATGTCCCGCCTGGTTCCACTCTCCCAGCGGGTCTTGATCTGGTGCCCAGCCGCACACGCGTGCGCTCGCCGCACTCGCCACCGGCAAATGGAAAAGCGGTATGACGGAATATCCATCGAGCGAAGTGCGCTCGGCTTGATAGAGATCGTCCAGGGGGTTGCCGCGAGGCGTGACCGGAAATGCGGGCTGCGGCAATCCCAGTTGCCGCGCCGCCTCGGTGAGCGACGTGGTGGGATCGGGACTCGGCAGCACTACACGCAACAGGCGAATATCCTCCGCCCCTGACAACGATACTTGCACCGTGATGCCAACTTCGCGCGCGTTGAGCGCAATGCGCTCGGCGATCAGTTGCGCCTGCGGGTCCCTGGGGTCGTAGCTTAGACCGTAGCTCAGATTGCGCGCCGGTGGGCGCGAGTCTGCGAGTGCAGTCCGGGCGCGTTGCGGATCTGCCTGCGCGGAAAAGAGTGCGCTGTAGCCGGTCATCCAGTTAGGAAGAATGCTGGCGGCGGGTTCTCCCGCGCCTTTCAGCAGCACAGACTGGATGGGCTTGCGATCGATGGCCTGCGCCAGCGCTTCTCGCAGGCGAGGGTCCTGCGCCTTGGAATTGGGAGAGAAAACCAGAGCCAGTAACTCCACGGGGAGCGACAACGCTGACGACGTGCCCTTCCGCTGCGCTGCGCTGGCTGCCTGCGGCACCGTTTCGATGATGTCGGCCGTGTCCAGTTCGAGCGCGATGGCCTGGTCGCGCAGGGATTTGCCGAATTCGATTTCGACCGCGTCTACGAAAGGACGGCCCGCCCAACTCTCTTCATTCGCGGCCAGCTTGAGCAGTTTTCCGGGCTGCCATTCGGCGACGAGGAAGGGGCCGGTACCGATGGGAAGGGCGCTGCCATTGCGCTTGAGCAGGAGATTACGCGGCAACGCGAGTTCGGCGAGGAGCGATGGCATGGGCGTCTCGCTCTCGATCGAAATTGAATCTGCTGATGCGCGCACGTTCCAGCCGGGATGGAGTGCGCCCAGAATCTGCGCTAGGGCCGCGGGGGACGCCGAGTTGC
>CABEDA010000318.1_pt1 | contig 17971 bp, 18 predicted proteins | sample 3422771 | NCBI WGS metagenome assembly CABEDA01 (sample SAMEA5534329, study PRJEB31848) | metagenome | biome: tundra; feature: field; material: soil | place: USA | collected 2013-05 | depth 0.15 m
CGGATAGATGCTGCTGCACATATCCGCGTAGACCCTGCCAATCCGCGGCAGAACGGCTCAACGTGGGCAGGAAATGAAAGCTGGTGTGATCGGCGGCGAGACGCTCAAACTCCTCGCGATAGTAAATGTCCTGCTCGCGGCGCGCGCCGAAGAGCAGCCAGAACTGGCGTCCCTGATGACGGTCGTCCTCCGCCAGCAGCCAGTGCAGCATGGAGCGGAAGGGCGCGATCCCGGTTCCAGTGGCAATGAACACGGTGTCACGCAGTGGCGAGCGCAGAATGAAATCGCCGAACGGTCCCTGAAACGCGATCTTCGCGCCTTCGTCGAGACTGCAGAGATAGTTCGACATGAATCCATCCTGCACGCGATTCAGGCAGAAGGCGACGCGGCCATTCTCGGACGGTGGCGACGCAATCGAATACGCACGGGTCATCTCCTCGCCATCGGGCGTCGTGGCCTTCACCGAGAGCCATTGTCCGGGAACGAAGCCGAAGCGGGTTACTCCGTTCACTTCGAGTTCGAGATGCTTGGTAAACTCGGAGAGCGGGACGGAGCGAAGCACGCGGGCTTCGAACGTTTTGAACTGAGCCATTCATTCATGTAGATGATTTTGGCGAGCCGCCGGACGCTTCGATTCGCAGGCACCCGTGTTGCTTGGCGCCCTCTGAATCCAGGTTCCAAGCCTCGCCGAGTGGCGGAAAGACCCAACTAAAATATTTCTGTCGGTCGTTCGTCTGCAGGAGTAGATGGACGAGGCGCTGAGACAACAGTGGGGTGACTTTCGAGGAGGAAGAATGGGACACCGCGTTTGCCCTTGGTGGCTTGGCTACGTACTGGCCAGTCCGTTGCGCCGGTTGTTACAAGACCCAGCCGCGGTCGTCAAACCCTATGTTCGCGAAGGAATGACCGTCCTCGAACCCGGCCCGGGCATGGGATTCTTCACTCTGGAAATGGCCCGCCAGGTGGGCGCAAGCGGCCGAGTGGTCGCGATCGATATTCAGCCGCGCATGATTGCTGGACTCAAGCGCCGCCTGGCAAAAGCCGGGTTACTCGAGCGCGCCGATGCGCGCCTGGCTCCATCCGATTCTCTGGGTTTGCAGGATCTGCGCGGCAAAGTTGATTTCGCGCTCGCCATGGCGGTGGTGCACGAAATGCCCAGCTCAAGCCGCTTCTTCGCCGAAGTTGCGCAGGCGATGAAACCGGGCGCAACTCTGCTGCTGGCGGAACCCTCCGGCCACGTGAAGAAGGACGCATTCGAAACCGAATTGCAGGACGCCGCCGTGGCAGGATTGGAAGTGACCGGTCGCCCCGCAATTCGCCGCAGCCAAGCCGCGCTGCTGAAGAAGACCTCACTTCCCAAAGAGCGAGAGAAGGTGGGCACTCTCGGTTGATTCGTAACCAGGGCACGCCGCTTCTGATCGAGAATATGACCATGGTATAATGACTATGTACATAAAGAGGTTGGGCATGAAAACGATGGCGGCGGGTTCGTTTAAGGTCCATTGTCTTGCGGTGATGGACGAAGTTCAGGCGAAGCGCGAGGCGGTGGTCATCACCAAGCACGGCAAACCGGTGGTGAAGCTTGTGCCTGCCGACAAAGACGCAGACGACATCTTCGGTTTTCTGGCCGGCAAGGGTGCGATTACGGGCGAGATCGTCGCGCCCGCGCTTTCCTGCGGAGAATGGGGCAAGCTGAAGTGATTCTCGTCGATACGCATGTTGTCGTTTGGCTGGCATTCGACCATGATCGGCTGTCGAAGAAGGCGCGGGCGGCGATTGACGATGCGCGCCGGAATGGAGATGGCCTGGCGATTTGCGATATCACGCTGCTGGAATTGGCCACTCTTTTCCGGAAGGGCCGCATTCGTCTCGATATCAGCATCGAGTCATTTCTCGAAGAGGTGGAGGCCCGGTTCGTCGTCCTGCCGATCAGCGGCCGCGCGTGCGTGCGCGCCCTCGGACTTCCAGCGGCGTATCCCAAGGACCCGGCAGATCGCATGATCGGAGCCACCGCACTGGTCGAGGGGCTGTCTCTGCTCACAGCGGATCGCGAGATCCGGCAGGCGCAAGCCGTGCGCACGATCTGGTGAGAGAATGAACTCTAAAGTATCAGGTTGGCGCGCAATGACGACAGCAGACTGGCAGGAAGTGGAGGCTATCTCGACTGCCGTGACCGCGGTCTCGGTGATTGTTATATCTGGTCTGGCAGCTTTTTGGGCTTGGTACAGAGACACTGAGCGGTTGCGCATATACCGCTTGTGGAATGACAGCCGTGGGACTTGGTAAGGAAGATGGCTCTCCTACCATCGCATCCTTAGAATTGCCCTACTCCACCGTCACCGACTTCGCCAGGTTCCTCGGCTGATCGACGTCGCAGCCGCGGCGCACGGCGATGTGATAGGCCAGCAGTTGCAGCGGGACGATTTCCAGAATTGCCGACAGTTCATCCGGCGCCGGCGGAACGAAGAGGACGTGATCGGCCTCCTCGGTAATCTCTTTGTCGCCTTCGGTGGCGAGCGCGATGACAATGCCGGAACGCGCTTTCACTTCTTTCAGGTTCGACATCGTTTTCTCGTAGCGGATCATCGACGGCGGGCTGTTCACGTCGCGCGTGGCGATGATCACTACGGGCAGATTTTCGTCGATCAGCGCATTGGGGCCGTGCTTCATCTCGCCCGCCGGATAACCTTCAGCGTGGATGTAGGAAATTTCCTTGAGCTTGAGCGCGCCTTCTAACGCGATGGGATAGTGAATGCCGCGTCCGAGGAAAAGGAAGTCATGCACGCGGATATAGGTTTTCGCCAGATCGTCGCAAGCTTCATCGTGAGTGAGAATCTGTTCCAGCTTGCCGGGGATGCGGGTAAGCTCCTGCACGGCGGCCTTGGCCTGTTCGGGGGTCATGGTGCCGCGCACCTGCGCCAGATACAGGGCGAATAAGTAAAGAGCGGTAAGTTGTCCAGTGAAGGCCTTGGTCGAAGCTACGCCAATTTCCGGGCCCGCGTGGGTGTAGATGGTTCCGGCGGCTTCGCGTGTGATCATGGAGCCGACCACGTTACAGATGGCGAGCGTCTTCGATCCCTTGGCCTTCGCTTCACGCTGGGCTGCGATCGTATCGGCAGTTTCGCCGGATTGCGAAATCAACAGCGTCATCGTATCCGGCCCCAGGATCGGGTCGCGATAGCGCCATTCGCTGGCGTAATCGACTTCGACCGGAACACGGGCCAGGTTTTCAATCATGAACTTGCCGGCGAGTCCAGCATGCCAACTGGTGCCGCAGGCTGCGATATTGATTTTCTTCAGCGCCTTGAACTCAGCTTCGCCGACTTGCATTTCGTTGAGGAAGATGGCGCCGGTGTCCTGCGAGACGCGGCCGAGGGTGGTGTCGCGGACGGTGCGTGGCTGCTCATAAATTTCCTTGAGCATGAAATGCTTGAAGCCACCCTTCTCCGCCATGATCGGATCCCAAGTAATGCGCTGGGCTTTCCGCTCCATGGGATTGCCGTCGAAATCGGTAACCCGCACGCCGGCCTGGGTGATCACGGCCAGATCGCCATCCGCCAGAAAGAAAAGGTCGCGGGTGTGATCGAGGAGCGCGGGTACGTCGGAGGCGACGAAATATTCGTCCTTGCCGAGGCCGATTACAACGGGCGGTCCATTGCGGGCCGCGACGATCTTGTTCGGTTCGTCAATCGCGATCACCACCAGCGCGAACACACCGGTGAGTTCCTTGACCGCTTGGCGCACCGCTTCTTCCAGATTTACAGACAAAGCCGGGCGTTGTTCGTTTCCAGCAGGACCGGTTCCCGCTAACAGGTAGTGCTTCTCAATTAGGTGGGCGATGATTTCCGTGTCGGTTTCGGTCGTGAACTTGTGACCTTCGGCGATCAGCTTCTTCTTGAGCGAGAGGTAGTTTTCGACAATGCCGTTGTGCACCACCACGATTCGGCCGGTGCAATCGCGATGGGGATGAGCGTTTTCTTCGGTGGGGCGGCCATGCGTGGCCCAGCGGGTGTGTCCGATGCCGTAGGTGCCGTCGAGCGGCTTCAGGCGGATCACTTCTTCCAGGTTGCGCAGCTTGCCCTGGGCGCGGCGGATCTGCAGACCTTCGCCGTTTCCGGCCACGGCGATTCCCGCCGAGTCGTAGCCGCGATACTCCAGCTTTCTTAGGCCCTCAATGATGACTGGGACGACTTGCTTCTTGCCCACATATCCCACAATGCCGCACATTGGCGAATTGGCTCCTTGGCGAATAGTTCGGTAGGGGGACCGCTGATGGTTCGCGTAGACCCGCAACTTGCCGCGTCTTCACCCGCAACGGGAGACGGGGCAAGCCCCGTCTCTACACGTCTTCGAGGGAGAAACGAAACTCTTCAATAACCGGGTTCGTCAGAACTTCGCGCGCGATCCGCTCCACTTCCGCTTGCGCTTCGTCCTTGGAAATGCCGCCGTTGAGAGTAATTTCGAAATACTTTCCCTGCCGTACTTCCTGCAGGCTCTTGTAACCGATCTTCGTAAGTGCGCTGTGGATAGTCTTCCCCTGCGGATCCAGAACGCTCTTCTTCAGAGAAACGTAAACGTAGGCTTTCATCAACTCTTGGATTATACGTCAGGGGGCGGCGAACGGGACCGAGGTTTTCGTTATGGGAGGTATGCGGTCAGGCCACTCACTTTCGTGATTTCGTGTCCGCAACCTGCTCAAAAGACGACAGTTGACGGTCCAATTCCGCGATCGCCTGCTCCAGCATCTGACGGTGACGAAGGTGGCTGGCCGCCTGCAGTTCTTGCGTGAGTCGTCCCCGGGAAAGAAGCAGGCCCTCGCGTTTCCGGTTGCGCTGCTGCTCTTTTGGCGGGGGCGGGGGCGAGATAAGGGCGCGGGCGCTCCGCTCTCGGACGGACTTCCGCTGCTCCGCCATTTCTTCTTGCTGTTGTTCTACCGACTTACTCTCCCAGCCGCGTGCCATCTCAGTCCCCACCGTACCGCGCTCGCTCTAACCATTTCTGCGGCATCAAGCGCTCTTGGAGCGCACCAGGCCGTGCGCGCCAGATGGAAATCTGCCGAGACGAAACAGTGTCTCTGCCGTTCGCTCGTACTGATCCGCCAAGGACGGAAGCGATCGGTTCGACAGGCCAGGCAATAGGACTTCGGTCAGCAGGCGGAGGCTAACCCTCACGGTTTGCAATCGCAGCCGAAAAGCGCTTTCGGCAACCTGAACACCGGACGCCGCGATCTCAGGGTCCAAGCTCCGTTGCGCGGCTTGACCAACCTTGGCCAGCGCCGTCGCGGCCCTTCCCGCTTCCCAAGCGTAAAGGAACGCTGCCCACGCGCGCTGGCGCTTGATTTCGCGAAACTTCTTGGGCGGCAAATGATTGCGAAGGAATGTTTCTTCGGCGGAGTCGACCAGGTTTCTGAAGGCCTCAATGTCGAGAGACCGGAACGCCTGGACAGTTCCCTCCAAATCAACCCGCCGCGTGCGGTTGCGAATGGCAATGTATGCCAGGATCACCAGCGCGCAGAACGCGACGGCGACGAGAATCCAAGTGACGATCGGTGCCTGGCCGATCATTGCCGGACCAAGCGTTCCAGTTCCTTGTTCCATGTTTCCACCTCATCATGGGGAACGACCGCGATGGACGCAGGTTCACGTTCGGGTGCCAGCGAATATCCGGTCCAGATCGAAACACAAACCAGGTAGGTGCCGGTTACCAGCAAATTCAAAAATTCTGCGCCTGCCCTACTGGTGAATTCCGCGCGCAGAGCGTAAGTGGCCAGGTCGACGCTTGTCAGCACCCCAAGACCCAGCGCGATCCCGAATGCTGGGCGACGCCAGGACAGACCCAAGAAGCGGGAAAAGAGCAACAAGGCAAGGAGCAAACCACATTGAACCATAGCCGCTCCCCGGTTCACGACGAATACACCGGCATACCACCTGGCACTATTATCCCCGGGCGCATAGACTGCGAACAGAATGCCCATTACAAGCAGTAAACCTGTTACGCCTTGCAGCAATCGCCGCGCTGACACCTTCAGAAACTGGGGTTCACGAAACAAATCCTTAGAAACCTCGTCAATCACCCCGAAACGCAAAGCGATACTAAGAATCAGCGTGACTGAAAAAGCATACGCATACTGCTTCCCAGTCGATCCCTGGACGGAATACAACGCGAATAGCGGAATGAACTTAGCAATTTCGTAAAGCACATAGGCAAAAAAGCACGGAAACTCCCGGTAGAAGCGGCGCTTGAAAAAAATGACCGCCAGCACAGCGAGAAGAACATGCGGCGAGATCAACAGGAAAAGCGACAGCGCCTTGTACCAATGCAAGGGAAGCATTGCAGAGCACTATAGCGCTGAAATTGCCACTTTTCAACCGGGGAACCCCGCCGGGATTCTTTCATCGGGAGCGTTTCAGAGCACTACTTACCAGTGCCCGTAGACGTTCCTGTGGGTAGGGGAAAGCCATCGGCCATACTTGGAAGCGCCGCGGTTGTCAGAAACAGGGCGATTGCAGCCAAAGCCAGCAGAAGTCGTTTCACGGTAGTTCTCCTTTGCGAAAGAATTCGCACCGTGATACATTGCAGGCGGGAAAGGGGTTTTCTGTATTTAGTTAACTTCCGATGTCGTTTCGTAAATCGTAAATTCGATGAGACTGAAATCCGCTGTCGAGGACTTTGAAGCGAATACCCTAAGCGCTGTCCCTGGGCTGTTGGGTAGGCTTTCCTATGTTGGCAGATTGCAGGAAGGCAAGGGAACGGGCAATGGAAGGTATGAGCACTGGGGTTTGGCGAGGGTGTATGGCGACGACGCCGCGCAACGCGCGATGGGTGCGTCGCATCGGGCCGTGCTCTCCGAGGTCTTGAAGAAACCTCTGGCTGCGCTGCTCAAAGACGTGCTGGCGTCATGCTCGAACGAGGATCTAACGGAAGCGGAGTTTCTGGCTGCGCTGGCGCAGGCGAACTCACTACCTAAGCCTCTTTCTCCGTCTTCTCGGGCACATCTGAGGTCAGTGTTGAGCGCACTTTTGGCGTTGGTTGAAAGTCGGAATGATGCCAATCTCCAAGGCGCATCGCAATCCCGACAACCTGCCCTAGAACCTCGGCCTCCTGCGGGTACTTAAGAACTCGCACCGAAACGGGAGACAGAGGATGAGGCTGTAACACGATGGAATCGCGCTTGACCGAGCACCAGCAGCACGTAAATCCGTCGCGCATTTCCACAAAATAAATGGGACGCTCGTACTCCGAACGCCATATTCCATCGCTTACCTTATTCTTGGCTTCGTCCACTTGCACGAAACTGCCAGGCGGAAGAATGGGATACATGGTGAAATCTTCCGACCCAATATACCCGTATGTGTATCGATCATCCGCAAACAGCGAAAGGTAAGCCATGGGCACCGTACCCCATTGCTCGATTACACGTCTCAAGTCCGTTGTTTTCTGGAGCGAGAATCCTGGATCGAGCCGCGTTGGCATCCGCAACTGGGTGACGTTGCTCACGGCTTCGGAGAGATGAGACTTCTGTGGATGCCCAAAGCCAATGTCCGCTGAGATGCCATCTAGTTCGAGGCCATAGAAGGATAGCAACTCGCGATACTCTCGCCGGTAAATGGCGGCAAACGAATAGAGCCGAAAAATACTCGGGGTTACGCCTTTGGTTTCGATGTCGGACAAGCGGCTGGGCGGGATCGCAAATTCCTCACTCTCAAATCTCCGCGCGATCTGGTTACTGGCCAGCTCCACGTCCCTCATACGATATCCAAGGGTTTCTCTCAGCGCCCGCAGCCTTTGACCACCATTTAGTTGCACCAGCGCCGACCCCCAGCGAGCCATTCTATCTCGGTTCAGAGGGCGCAATCAACACGAGCTTCCCACTGGATTTTCGGATTTTGAAACAGAAAAACCCTCGCGGCTACAGCGCAATCCCTGCCCCATGGATCCAGACCAACACCACGCGTCACGCCAAGCGGGCGGTCAATGTCATCATCTGTTCGTCTTTCGTAACAGTAAGTTCATTACAGCCCAGAAAAACGGGGGCATATAGTTCTAGCCGTTGCTGGCTAAGGGAAGGTCTCGATTGGGGGAGCAGCTATGGGTAGTGTCTGAAAAGTGGGTTGAATGGCAAGAGAGAGTCTAGCGTCGCAGCTTCCAGTGGTCCTTCGAACTGGTTCTTTGGGCAATCCCCTTCATCTGCAACTGACACAGCGCTTGTCGGACATCGCGCGGCGATTCTCTCAGGCGAAACGCCACGTCGGACACCACGATTAGGATCTCGCCGGGGCCGACCGCGTTCATGCGACCGTATTCGACAATGTCCCACGCGATCTGCTCGGCCCGTGCCTTTAGTTGCGGGCGACGAATGACCCTCGCAAGCAGCTCAGCCGTTATTCTTTCCAGGCTTCCTAGGATCTCCACTCCCGGCGGCCCCCCCTCTACGCGCCTTCATTTCTGTCATTCCATGCGCCTTCATTTCTGTGATGAGCTTCAGGCACTCATCGTCGGAACCCTGTAAGAGCGGCTCTGCCATTTTTTGGGCTTGAATGGCATCGGGGCGAAAGGTCATGAAGGCAGGGCGAGTATAGGGCCTCTTTTCGCGGGCCATTGGAGAAGGTTTTTTCTCGCTCATAATGTTCTTGTAGCCGAAATAGTTGCAGCCTAGTCCCGGAACGGGAATTGTTCCGTTTTTGTAACAACCGATCCGCTTGGCCTGACCTGCTGCTAAGGGCGTTTTCGGCGTTTTTCCATCAACGCGCTCTCGCGTTCCATTTTCGTAACAAGCGAGCGATGCAGCTATAAAAAAGGTTGCAGATAACCCAGGGACGGGGTAAGAATATCTTCACGGGAAGGCACTAATCCCGGGAAACGGTGTCGCAGAACCTGAGGGGGCTCCCGACCGGGGAGGAAGAGATTGGTTCCCATGTAAAGAACAAACGCCTGCGACGCAATATTGAATTTGAGTCCCGCAGCTTGGCAAGCTGCGATGACCTCCCCCAGTTCCTGCTCAAGACAGGTTACCCGACTTATTGCACGCGGCAGGTGCAGGAGGTGTACCTATGTCAGAAACCAGAGTCGTGCTCGAGGGAGATGCCTCGCCGGAACGCAAACGGTATCGCGGGCTACTCGAGATCACCGACCTGGTAGTGCGAGCCAAGAGTCTGCCCGACGCGTTCAAAGAACTCGCCCCCCCGGTGCTGGCCCTGACGGCGGGCGAATTGCTGAATTACTCCCTCCATGACCCGCGCCGGGATCGCATGCTGACTCACTACTGGAAAAGGAACCAGGAAAGTGGAGAGTTCGACCCTTTCCCCGTGGACGATGCGGTGACCGGGTGGGTATGGGAACATCAGGAACTGATCGCCATTCCCGATACCGAGCGCGAGTCGCGCTTTCCCGGTTTCATGCCGGTGTTGCTCAATCACGGCGTCCGATCGTACATCGCCGTTCCCGTGAGCACGCCGGCGCACCGTTTTGGAGCGCTTGGCCTGGGCAAGAACGTTCCCGGGGCCACGAACGACGATGACCTCGAATTACTCTCTCGCATCGCGCTGATGGGAGCGCTCGTGCTGGAGAAGGATCGAGCCTACAGCGCCTTTGAGGAACAGCAGAGCCTGGTCGCAATCAGCCGTGAACTGGGTTCCAGTCTGGAGTTGGAAAAGCTGCTGCCGGTCATTCTTTCCAGTATTCGGAACATCGCGCGCTACGACCGGGCCGTCCTGTGCCTGTTGGACGACGATGGCAAGAACGTGCACTTATTTGGAGACGCTAAGGAGTGGGAGCCTTTCGTCAACCGGGACACTAAGATCCCGATTGAGCAAGCACTCTCGGGGCGGGCGATCCGGACGCGAAACGTTGCGCTTTTCACGGCCGACGATTTGCGAGAGATGGAAGCGCCCATGGCGAAAACCATGTACGAACTCGGGATTCGGTCCGTTTGTAGCGTGCCCTTGATCGCCGGCAATCGGATCTGGGGAGCGCTGAATGCGAGTAGCACGATGGAGAATGCTTTCGGCCGGTCGGAGGTTGAATATCTGCAGCAAGTAGCCAACCACGTCGCGGCTGCGCTCCAGAATGCGCATGCGTATGGCGAGATCGCACAACTCAGGGACCGCCTTGCCCAGGAAAAACGTTACTTGGAGCACGAAATCCGGATCGCGAACCGGTCCGACGATATCATCGGTAACAGCCCAGCCTTGAAACGTGTACTGGAGCACGCGGCCACCGTCGCCGACACCGATTCCACCGTCCTCATCACCGGGGAAACCGGGACCGGCAAAGAACGCATAGCGCGGATGATTCACGACATGAGCCGGCGCAAGGAGCGCAGCTTCATCAAGGTGAACTGCGCCGCCATTCCCACGGGACTGCTGGAAAGCGAGTTGTTCGGCCACGAGAAGGGAGCCTTCACCGGAGCGGTGAGCCAGAAGATCGGCCGACTGGAATTGGCGGATAAGGGCACTTTGCTGCTCGACGAGGTGGGAGATATTCCTCTGGAGTTGCAGCCCAAATTGCTGCGCGTTCTGCAGGACCAGGAGTTCGAGCGGTTGGGAGGAACGAAGACGATCCGGGTGGACGTGCGGCTGATCGCCGCCACCAATATCGATCTGGGGCGCGCGGTCGAAGAAAAGGAATTCCGCAGCGACTTGTTCTACCGCTTGCACGTGTTTCCCCTGCATCTGCCCGCGTTGCGCGATCGGCGCGAGGACATCCCCTTGCTGGTTCAACATTTCGTCGAGAAATGCTCGGCCCGCCTGCACAAGCAGATCGACGTCATTCCCGAGGAGGCCATCCAAGCCATGACGCGCTGGAAATGGCCGGGAAACATCCGCGAGTTGGAGAATTTTATCGAGCGCTCGGTAATCCTGTCGGAAGGCAACCGGTTGAGCCCGCCGCTCGGCGAGTTGCGCGAGGAAACCTCACGTCAGCCTTCCGATTCCGACGTTACGCTGCGCGACAAAGAACGCGAGCACATCGTCGAGATTCTGCGTCAGACCCGGGGCGCCCTGTCGGGTCCGTCAGGCGCCGCGGCCCGGCTGGGCCTCAAACGCACCACCCTGCAGTACAAGATGCAGCGCCTGGGAATCTCACGCACCGATTATCTGGGTTAGCTAGCGGTTGCAGGGAGTGCGAAGGGCCAAGTCCACGGCTTCGGAAGTCCAACCCAAGAATCGCTACGGTTACGCTATGCTGGACTGTTCTCGAAATCTTGTTTGGGAACGACTGCTTCCCGCATGGCGAGCCCTCAGCATGAGCATCCCCAGCCCCGGTCGAACCGGCAGCTGATCCTGGCCGCCCAGATCGCCTTTCTCCCCACCGGCATCTTGACCACTCTGCTGGGCCCTATGTTGCCCATCCTGATCGCGCGCTGGGCGCTCAACGACACGCAGGCCGGCAGTCTTTTCCTGGTGCAGTTCCTGGCCTCGCTCGCGGGCGTGCAAATCTCCGGCATCCTGTTGTCGCGGCTGGGATTCCGTCCGGCATTTCTTTCCGGACTGCTGCTGATGGCCGCGGGTGTGGCCACGCTCTACCTGGGATCGCGCGGGTTGGGAATGGTATCGGTCGCCGTGTATGGGCTGGGCCTGGGTTTCATCATCCCCACCGACAATTTGATGATTGCGGAAATCGCGCCCGGTTCCCGCGCGGCGGCCGTAAGCCTGCTGAATTTCTACTGGGGAGTGGGCGCCGTGCTCTGTTCGTTGCTGGTGGCGTGGGCGCACCGGCACCAGTTGATTCCGGTTTTTCTCGGAGCCGTGTCGGTATTCCTTGTGCTGTTGGCAGTGAGCGTGCGCAACCTGCCGTTCCCCGAGGCGGTCAAGTCCGCCGGTTCCCCGATTGCGTGGCGAAAAATCTACAAGGATCCCACAATATGGCTGTTCGCCTCGGTATTCTTTCTCTACCCCGGGGCGGAGACCGCGGTGGGGGGCTGGATTGGCTCGTATGTGGCCCGCATGGGATCGCGCGGGGCGGCCATGGGACCCATGATGCCGGCTTTTTTCTGGTCGGCACTGATGTTGGGCCGAGCCTCGGCAAGCCTGATTCTAAAACACCTGCCGGAGCGGCGCGTGCTGCTGGCGGGCTTTGCCGCGGCAACGGCGGGGATCGGCCTGATGCTGTATTCATCGACCCTGCCGGGCGTCATTGCCGCCGCGCTTGTTACCGGATTGAGCTTCGCCACCTTGTATCCCATTACGGTTGCGCGCTTCTCGCATCGCTTCGGAGTGGGCGCGCGGAGCATTGGCTCGGTGATGTTTTCCTTGGCGTCGCTGGGACCGGCGGTGTTGCCGTGGGTGGTGGGAGTGATTTCGAAAGCCACCGGCAATCTGCGTGCCGGCCTTGCCGTGCCCTTGGCAGCCACGGCGATCTTGTTGCTGATCCACATCCAAGACTGGTAAGGGTCCGGCGGCAAACCCCTACAGAATGGAATTAGTCTCCAGGACCGCTACCCGCCGATCCCAATTCCAATTTCAATTTCAACGGTGGGGTCGCCTGCGGGTTCGCCGGCCAGGGTAGATAGGGCAACGCCGGCATATCCACCAGCACGGGCGCTTCTGGCTGCACATCTGGTTGCAAATCGGACACACTCGGGCTCGAAGAAATGTTCTCCGCGCTCCCGGCCTGATCGCAACCGGCGTAAGTGAATTGCGGTACGATCCGCTTGAGTTGGGTCAGGATGGGCTCTCGCTGTCCGAGCGACATCGCTACATAGAGTTCGTCGAGACTTCGTTTCAACGCCGGCCACGCGAGCTTTACACCTTCCGTACAGGCGATCTTTTCACAGGCGCTCGGAAAAACCCGCTCGTCGGAATAGAAGAGCTCCTCGAAGAGTTTTTCACCCGGACGGAGGCCAATGAACTTGAATTCCTGGCGGGATTTGCCGGAGAGGCGAACCAGAGTTTCTGCGAGATCCGTGATTCGCACCGGTTTCCCCATGTCGAGCACGAGAATGTCGCCGTCCCGGCCGATGGCGAAGGCCTGCAATACCAGGCTCACCGCCTCCGAAATGGTCATGAAAAAGCGGGTGATTTCGGGATGAGTGATGGTGATGGGCCGGTTTTGGCGAATCTGCTCCTGAAAGATCGGAATCACGCTGCCGTTCGATCCGAGGACATTGCCGAACCTCACCGAGACACAGCGCATTCGCTGCAAGGGCCAGGCAGCGAGAATCAATTCTCCCACCCGCTTGGTGCAGCCCATGACGTTGGTCGGGTTCACGGCCTTGTCGGAGGAAATCATCAGGAAGGTTGAACAATTCGAACTCTCGGCCACGTTCAGCAGCGACAGCAGGCCGAAAACGTTGTTCCCGACCGCCTCGTCCACGTTGTCTTCCATGACCGGCACGTGCTTGTATGCCGCGGCATGGAAAACGACCTCGATCCCGTAGGTCAGAAATATTCTGCGCATGCGTTCCGGATTTGTGAAGTCGGCCACACAAAACACCTTGCGGTCGTTGTTATTGTGATTGTGATTGTCATGGTTATGGTTGTTGCCGCCGCCCTGCGCCAACTGATGCTGCAAGTGAAAGATCCCGGTTTCATTCTGGTCGAGACAGACCAGAAGTTTCGGTTTGTAGGTCTGGATTTGCCGGCACAGCTCGGAGCCGATCGATCCCGCGGCTCCGGTCACCATGACCACGCGGTCGCGAATATTCTCGCCGACCGATTCCAGGTCGAGATCGACCGGGACGCGCCCCAGCAGATCGGTAAGGGAAACTTCCCGCGCCTGCTCCAGGTTGACCCGGCCCGCAATCAATTCCGCCAGGGCGGGGACGGTTCGGAAGGCGGCGTTCGCCTCTTTACAGATGGCCGCCAGCCGGCGCATCTGGGCCGGGGTCGCCGATGGAATGGCAATCAGGACTTCCTCGATTCTTAGCCGGCCGACTATTTTCCCGAGCGCTTCGACCGGGCCCAACACCGGCACGCCCAGCACCCGCAGCCCCTTCTTGAGGGGATTGTCATCGACACAACCGATCACCTGGTAGCCGGTCTCCGCTTGCTGGGTTTCGCGAATGATCATCTGGGCGGCATGCCCCGCGCCCACCAAAAGCAGACGTTTCGAGGCCGCGTCCGCCCGCACCGTTTCCGCCAGCATGCGGGAGAGAACGCGTACCCCGGTCAAGAGCATAAAGGTGATCAGCGCCTCCAACATATAAACGGACAACGGAAAATCCTTCAGTCCCCACCCATCGCGCACGATGAGGAAGAACGCCAACGAACCCGTGAGGATGGCTTTCACGACGTCCACCGCATCGTCGATCCCGGTATGTCGCCACCAGCCGTGCATGAGATTGAAGAAGGGCATGACTGCCAGGCGAACCATAATGAGTATCGGAGCAACGGCCCACAGAAGATTCGGGTCCCGCATCCGGAACTCGAAGCGCAGCAGCCAGGCGCATACCAGAGAGCAGAGAATAAGGCCGGCTTGCGATACCAGCACCAAGACAGACCGGCAACGTAGCAACGGGGGAGACTTCTTGTTGATTGTTCTCATAGCACGACAGGTCGCTTTCTGAGTTGCGGACAGCTGCTTGGTTGATCGTCATGAGTTCGCGGTTCCTTGAGGGGGACGGCACGATCGGGTTGCGGGATGAAGCGGCGTGGCGGGCTCCGAAGCCATCGCAGCCTTGCTACGGGGAAGACTGGAATGGGGTTACGAACGGAGGGCTTAGTGCCGCACGCCTTCCGCCACGATCACTCGCCACCAGGGGGACATTAGAAGTTTCTAATCCACGGGAAGCGACTGCGCTTGAGGGACACCGGAGTCTTCTGTGCTCCTGTACTCGGCGCGATCTCGGCTTCGTCTCCCCATTCCGCTGTTTTGAAGAAAACGACCGTTCAACGCCCCTGCGCACTCCCGCAGTTTTCGTCACAATTTCGGTGTGAGCGGCCTCACTGAATCCAATGCGGGTTTTCCGCGAAACTGCGGTTGCCAAGGGTCGTACTCAAGACTCGTCCGCCCCGCAGTCAAGGCAAAGCCGTCAGCCATTACCTCAAAGGAGTGACATCACAATGAAACCTGCGCTCGCAACGCCCACCCGTTTGATGACAACCAAGCAAACAACCGGATCTACCAGTGACCTTCAAGATCAAATCCGTCGTCGTGCTTACGAACTGTACGAGGAGCGAGGGAAAGACGACGGGCATGAACTAGCCGATTGGTTGCAAGCAGAGTCGGAGGTGACTCAACAGAGGTCGAACGCAATGGCGGCGTAGAACCACACAGCGGGGAAGGACTCACTTCGACTGAACTGTGTGAAGGAAACAAAACTGCGGCACCCTACGCGGGAACGCCTAGCTCGGGATGGGCAAGGGATCAGCGTGAAGCCGTCAGGCAAAAATTCCTAACGCCTGAGGTGTGTTAAAGCGCGGTTACTTGCCACTGAAAGGAGCGGAACTCGGCGAGCCTGCTGAAGTCTCGTTCGTTCGCTGTGATCACTCTGATGCCCAGCCGCCCCGCGCTCATGGCGATCAGTGCGTCATTGGTCAAGCGCCCCTGTCCGATCTGTTCGTAATGATACTTGGCCGCCAAGCGAGCAAGCACTCTGCCGGCTTGAGTCCAGTCGCTGAGATTCGGCACCAGAATGCGCTTCGCCCGGTCAAAATCTCGCTCCAGGCGCTCTACAACCTGACGGTCGCGGTCGGCGGCACCGGCATAAAGTTCTTCGAGCACCACTGCACTGAGCCAAAGGGGCGCATCGGCAGCAAATCGGCGCATCGCGAGGGCCGCATCGTCTCCTCGCCGCAGGGCGGTAATGTAAATGGAAGAGTCGAAAAGGGCGGGCTGCATCTAACTACCCAGCGTGCCGTATACGTCCTTGATGTCGATGCCACTCTTGATGAAACGCTCATTGGCCTCAAGGACCAATCGGTTGCTCTCGTGTTCTGTAATCGCCAAATCCAACGCACGCTCAATAGCCTCAGTTTCGGTTTTCGCTCGCAAAGCTTTTTGGGCGCGCTTGATTTTCACGGCGTCCAACTGAAAGTGCTTGTGCGATCGATTCCTTGCCGTAGCCATCAAAGTACCCCTCCCCATGAAGATACCACCTGATGTACATATATTCAATATCTATGTACATACTCGGAATACTCAGGCCAGCCCGCTCATGAGGTTGGTAAATTGAGCCGCCCCCGTTGTATTCTCGGGACGTGCCACGCTCGCAGGCTCCCCATCGGTCTCCCACTCCCGGATTATTCTTGGGGCTGATCATCACCCTGGCGGCCGTGGTTGCCTACTCGGGATACATCACGCGGCAGATCTCCGGCTTGCGCAAGCTGCAGAACAATCTGGTGGACCGCAACCGGAAAGACTCTCTGCAGTTGCTGCGCATCCAGAACGATTTGAACCTGCTCGCGCTGGCCATGCGCGACATGCTGGATAACGATGAGCCCTATCCCCTGACGGCCTGGTCGGCGCAGTTTCAGCGCGTTCGAACCGATCTGGACGACGCGCTGCGCCGCGAGCAGCAAGTGGCCCCGGTGAACCGCACGCCCGACCAGGAGCAATATCTGGAGAATTCGGTCGCGCAGTTCTGGGACGCCGTGGATCGGACCTTTGCCCTGGCGCGCGACCCCAACCAGGCGGAGGCCAGGACGCAAATTCGAATCTCGCTGCGCGCCCGGCAGGAAGCGCTGAGCACGGCCGTATCCCGGCTGCTGGTCCAGAACAACGAGAGCGAAGAACAAGCGGCGCTGCGCATCGCGCAGATTTACAGCGGCGTCCAGCGCCAGGTCTATCTGTTCCTGACCGCGACTCTCGTTGCCATTCTCTTCACCAGTCTTTACCTGATTCGCTCGAATCGGCGATTGTTCCGCCAACTCGCGGCGCTTTCCGAACAGCGCAGCGAACTTGCCCAGAAGCTCATTGCCACCCAGGAATCCACCTTGCGTCACATCTCGCGCGAATTGCACGATGAGTTCGGACAGATCCTGACGGCGGTGGGCGCGATGCTGACGCGGGCCGAAAAACATGCTCCGGAAAATTCAGAGCAGCGCGCTGAATTGCATGAAGTCTGCGAGATTACGCAAAGCGCGCTGGACAAAGTGCGCAGCCTGTCACAGGCCTTGCATCCGGTGATGCTCGAAGAAACCGGATTGGAGAGCACCCTCGACTGGTATTTGCCGGTGGTGGAAAGGCAGGCTGGCGTTCACGTATTCTATGAGAAATCGGGTGAACCCTTTCCTGTAGACGGCAACGCCGCCATTCATGTGTACCGCGTCGTGCAGGAAGCCTTGAATAACTTGACTCGGCATTCGGGAGCCAAGGAAGCGTGGCTCCGTCTGCGCTTTCTTCCGCAGGCTTTGGAAGTCGAAGTGGAAGATCACGGCCGGGGCTTCGACGCGCAGGCCGCCAGGCAGGGAATTGGCCTGGTGGCGATGCGGGAGCGCGCGGAGTTGATGGGCGGCACGGTTGAGTTTTTGCGGCCCGCCCACGCCGCGGGTGGAAAAGGAACCCTGGTTCGATTGCGAGTCCCCAGAAAGAAGCTGGAAGGTTGATGCGCATGCCGGAGAAAATTTCAGTTTTGCTGGTGGACGACCATAACCTGGTGCGGCGAGGGTTCCGGCGCATTCTGGAAGACGAGCCGGACATCGTCGTCGCCGGCGAGGCGGGCGACGGCTCGGAAGCAATCCGGCTCGCGGATGAGCTTCGTCCGAAAGTGATTGTCATGGATTGCGCCATGCCCGGGATGAACGGACTCGAAGCCACGCGCCAGATTCTTCGCAAGCATCCGCAGGCCTTGGTGCTTATGCTCAGCATGCATCCGGAGGAGACGTTGGTGCGGCAGGCGCTCGAGGCCGGTGCGCGCGGCTATGTACTGAAAAATGCGGTTGACCTGGAACTGGGCGCCGCCATCCGGCGAGTCGCGAACGGCGAGACGGTGCTCGACTCCCAACTCAAACGTCCGGCTGCACTCAAAGGCAGCCGCAACGCCGGGCTCACTCCTCGGGAACTCGAAGTTCTGCAAATGATCGTGGATGGCAAG
>CABEDA010000325.1_pt1 | contig 17754 bp, 13 predicted proteins | sample 3422771 | NCBI WGS metagenome assembly CABEDA01 (sample SAMEA5534329, study PRJEB31848) | metagenome | biome: tundra; feature: field; material: soil | place: USA | collected 2013-05 | depth 0.15 m
GCGTCCAGCACCGCGACCGAGATGGTCGACTGGTGCACATCCATGCCGACATATTTAATGGTACTTTTCATTAGGGTGTCTCCTTTCCGCGAAGCGGTTGGTTTTTGGCAAAAACGCAACCAGCATAGCGTGAAAGAGCCGCCCTCTTATATTGCGTGGGCCTGGCAGAAAGAAGATCTGCGTGAATATTGTTGAGGTCCACGCCATACCACGACAATAGCTCGCGGTAGTCACAGCGATAGATCACCGCCAGACTGTACAAGCGAAAGATGCTGGGAACGACCCCTTTCGTCTCAATGTCAGATAGTCGACCAGGCGGGACGGCATACTCATCGTTCGCAAGTCGGCGGGCAACCTGCAAGCTGCCAGTTTCCACATCTCTCATGGTGTAGCCAAGCGCTTCTCGCAGTACTCGGAGCCTCTGTCCACCCCTCAGTTCCAATCCCACATCTCCTGGAACCAGTGCAATCGCACCGGTGCTTCTTGGCTGAGCTTCACCTCGGTTCGAGCCAGTCGGCCTGAAGCCGGTGGTTTCCCATCGCGAACCTGCATCTCGAAGCCGTGCGGGGCAGCCTCATGAAAATCACGAAGGGCCGACAATTCTGCCTTGCCGCGGTCCCCGTGGATCAATAGCGGCAGTCGGCGTCGGCAACACCCTTGACACGCGCCCACTGGTAGGTCTCGACGGTTTCGCCGCGCGGCAGGTAGGTCACAGGAAAGACTTTGTCGTGCCGGCGGATTTGGAGCGTCAGCGTGCGTTTCTGTTCACCTTGAACACTGTCGAGGCCTACCGGAGTGGTGATTTCATCACCGTTTCGAAGCCCAGCGCGCTCGGCCTCCGAGCCGGGAATCAGGTCGCGGATGATGCGGGTGGGCTGGCCCATGACCTTCGAATCGAATCCCAGCTCGAAGCGCCGCAAAGGCGCGGTCGTTCGTGCGAAGCACGGTCCGAAGGCGTCCGAATCAGGTAGCATGACCGCACCGGCCAACATCGCCTCGTACTCTTCTTTTGCCGCAGGGCCCAGTTCACTCGTAATCAACTCGACCCAGACCGCTGGCGTTGTGGGCAGTGCCTTCTTCTGCCGAGAAAGCAGGGCAAACACAACATCGTCGAGGGAGCGCTTGCCGCCGGATGCCTTGCGCAGGCGCTTGTCCACAACCGCCATGTACATGGCTCCCCGATCATACGGGAGCACTCGGATCCGCGTGTCTTCCCAGAAACGCGGGGCAATTTGGTCATTCGGCACAGTGTTCAAGGCGTTGGTGTAGTAACGCGCCGCCGTCTCGTTGAGGTCCGCGAGGAACGCGTCCGGGGTGATGGCGCCGGCACGCAACGGGAGCAAACGCTGGTAGTACACCGCCAGCCCTTCCGAGAACCACTCCGTTTCGAGCCCCTCACCGAGTGCCGGTGCAAACGTATGGAGCATCTCGTGGGCAAGCGTGAACTTGAGGCTGTCACTCTTCGTATCCTGGTCATACGTGACGACGAAGGAATTCATCAGACCGACGCCACCGCCGGGATTGACGGGGTTATAACGCAGGAACACTCGATACGGTCGCTCGACGGGTTTGAAAAAACCCTCATACCAATCGTAGAGCTTCGCCGTCCATGCCATGAGCGGGCCGGGATCGAACGACAACGACGGAGAGCTGCACCAAGCTGACGAGAAACCACCTGCCGGTGGCTTGGCCGGATAGCGATGCACGGGCCCAGCCATGAAGAAACCTGAACTCAGGCCAGCCGCCGCATCCACGCCCTTCGAGGCGCCTACGTCCCCGTCCCCGAAGCTAGACGCGCCGGTGGCTTGTGGCCCGAGTTCCGAGAGTTCCCATCGAATCACCAGATGATAAGGTTTGGATGCGGCCGGCTCGACCAGGAAGACGACGCCTGCGCCAGAAAACCCGCCGCCTTCAGTGCGCAAGGCAAATGGTGGCCCCGTGCGCTTTGGCATGGCGGTGCTGATCGGGGCACGGTAACGGATGTTAAGATCGCCAACGATGGGTCGCGCCGGAACCCAGCGCCGGTAGGGGACTGGGGCACTACCAGCATCGTCCTTTGCGTCCAACAGCAACGTGCCCTTTGTATCAGTTGCTACGAAGTCCTGCATCGTCTTGGCGACCGTGTCGATGTTCGCGATAACGGTAGGCATCCTGAGTACGGGCACGCCAGCAGGAGTGTCGGCAGCCTGTAGCGTCGCGGCCACATCGACATAGCCGACGCGGCCTTCCTTGTCCGCCGGCCCAGGCTTTAGACGGAGACTGAATAGTGGCACGACAGACGCCGCCTCGCCAGTCGCAAAAGGACGCACAGCCTCGGGGAACCTCGTCGCAGCGTAGTTCACTATCTGGCCGTTGACTGTGCCCGTGTGCTGGGCCACCGAAGTGAAGGGCGGGTACGTCACCTGGGGGACAGCGGGATGAACGGCGGGTGATACGCTAATACCCAGAACAGCCATCCACAACAGTTTGCGTTGCATCACTCAATTCCTCCTCGGATCGAACGGCCGATGAGCGAAATTCCTACTGGCCGGGAAAGCTGATTAGAAAGAACCTAAGGAATACGAAGACACTCCGCCGCCACTCGCGTCTCACGCGAGGGCCTCCAGCAGTTTGTCGATATCTTTCATGTCATTGAACACAGAAGGTGACAACCGGATGAATCGCTCCGCCACGCGCGCATTGACCTTCGCCTTCTCTAGACGCTGCTGCACTGTCTTGGAGTTCTTGAGCGCGAAGCTGATGAGCGCCGACGTTGACTCTGGAGGGGTGAGCGGCTCAAATCCAAGCCGTGGCATCTCTTCGTGGAGCCGCTTGAGCATCGGCTGGCGGTGCGCAAGAATATTCTCAACTCCCAGCTTGCGAATGTACGGGAGCGATTGCGCCAGCACATGCGCGACCCCAATCGCGGGAGTACCGACTTCAAAATGGCCGGTTACATCCGTATCGAGTTCCCAGGTGTAAGGGGCAGCACCTGGCGGATCACCGGGAAGAAAATGGGATTCGAGAGCTCGCGCTTGGTAATAGCCGTATTGCGAACGCCTAATGACTCGATCGAGCAGGTCTTCCTTCACGAAGAGGAAGCCCAGACCGAAGTCACCCATGAGCCACTTGAAGCTGGAGCATGCACAGAAGTCGACGCCGCTCGCGCGCACGTCGATTGGGACGCTGCCGGCGGCCTGGGCGATATCTGCGTACACGTATGCGCCGTGTGCATGAGCAAGATCGCAGACTGCCTTCAAATCGTGCTGGAAACCGTTGTCCATGGCGACCAGCGATATTTCGATGAGCTTCGTTTTCTTGTCGACTACGCGCTCAAGGTCCTTTAACTCAATCCGCCAATTGCGCGGCATAACGATGCGAAGATCGAGGCCGAATTGCTGCTGCAGGGCCTGCAGGTGCAAGATCGCCCCTTCAAAATGCAGTGCGTCTGTCACCACATTGCCATCTGTACGCGGGATATCCAACCCGTTCACGACCAGGTTCTCTCCCGTGCTCGTGTTCGGAACGTAGCAGATTTCCGATTCCTTGGCGTTGATCAGCGCCGCAAATTCAGCCTTGATGTTGGTCAGCTTTTTCGGTTGCGATACGGCTTCCTGTCGCGCTCGAAACTCGGCCCATGCACGTAGCGATTCCAACGCCGCAACAGGCATTGGATGGGTGTAGGCGCTGTTGATGTAAGTGACGCCATTGGGAATCGCAAAATCATGCTTGGCGGGAAAGACAGGGGTAGTCGATGAGGCCGGGGCTACTTGTGAAAGCGCTTCGGAACGCAGCATGGGTGCGACGCTGAGCGCTGCGAGGCCCGTCAAAACTTCACGTCGACTGATGTTCATGGTCGTTACTCCTGGGTTTCGCCATCATTCGCATCATGTTCCTCCCGCTGCCCGATCATGAATTGCCCGTCCGGATGCCTTGTGATCTAAGGCCCGGACCTGACGAAGGCGCGGAGGTCATCGGTGAACTTCTTGGCGGTTTGCTCAACTGTGTAGGCCATGTGCCCGCCCTCATAGAAGGCGAGGGTAGCGCGGCCTTCGGGCCAGCACGCCTGCCGGACGGCATATTCCGCAGCGCCGACGGTGGTTTGCGTGTCGTAATACCCGTTGCCGATCAGCACGCGGAAGTGCGGATTGGCCTTCATCACTTTCAGCAGTCGGTCGGTGTAGGGCCAGTCGGAAAAAGGCGAGGTGCCGCCATACTTCCAATCTTCGAGCCCGCCTCCCTTGGCCATGGCAACATATTCCTCAGGCCAGTCCACCTTGAGGTCATTGCGAACATAGTCGGCAAAAAGACGCTTAAAAGGGGCCTGGATGATGTCGGAAGGATCCTCGGCGATGCCTTTGCTCGTCGTCGCCGCTACATAACGGCCGTCATTGCGGCCGAGCAGCAGCCCACTTTCTTTGAGCAATTCACTCCGATATTGCTCCTTGCTGATGCGGAGGCCATGCTCCCGATAATAAGCAGCTGGTATGCCGCTCAGTTCCTCAAGCCGCTTGGCTACGCGATCGCGTTCCGCCGAATCGATAGCACTCCCTTGAAAGAGCGCCTTCAGATAGTCGGTCTGCGCGAAACGCCACGCCTCTTCCACGAATTCCTCGAGCGTCTTGCCTTTGCGGTCAACCCTCTGGTGATACCAGCCGAGCGCCGCTAGCGTCGGCAGCGACACAACATAGCTGACGATGTTCTGAGGTCGCTGACGGTATTCGATGATGTTAACCGCTTGCCCCATCAGTTCGACTCCATGGAGCAGGATGGGCTGGGGCAGTTCGGCAAGTTGGGCGGCGACCTCCGCGGCGCGGATGGTGCCGTAGCTCTCGCCCAGGAGGTAGGCAGGCGAGGACAGGCGGCCGTGACTTGCCAGCCACTCGGAGATGAACGCAGTCACCTGCTGTCCGTCGGCAACGACGGAGTAATAGCTCTCCGGAGCTGTGCCCGACAGCACACGGCTGAAGCCTGTAGATGCCGGATCGATGAAGACAAGATCGACTGCGTCCAGCGGGGAATAGGGATTGTCGACCAAAGGATAGGTGGCCGGGTCAGCGGTCAGGTTCTCGGGCACAGCCACCCGGTTCGGTCCCATTACACCAATGTGGAGCCAGAGCGACGCGGTGATTGGGCCGCCGTTGAATACGAACATCACGGGCCGTGTTGAAGTGTCACTTACGTCGTCCGCGACATAGGCGAAGCTCACCAGCCGCGCCGACGGCTTGCCCTTGGTATCAGCAACGTCGATTCCCTCGACGGTGGCCGTGTACCGTACCTTCTTGCCATTGAATGTACCTACGTGGTGAGTAATTACGGGCGGATGAGAAGAGCTCTGGGCAACGGCGGTGGTCTCGCCCATAACGGGTGCCGACGCGAATACCGCCGCTAGCAACGCCACGATCAATCCCGCCGCCGTTCTCGTGATAGTCATCGCTAGGAATTTCGCGAAAGCCGATCCTTCATTTTGTCGATCCGGGCGCAGCTGGCAACAATGCTCGCTGCACGAGCGCCGTGAAATCTCTCTTGAGCCGCTTCCGGTTGGCTGCGTCAAGGTACACCATATGACCGCCTGGGTAGCGCAGCAGTTCCACCCGAGCGCGAGTCTCAGAATCCAGTCCCATGTGAGCGAAGGTATTCTCCGCACTGAAGAATGGCGTCGCCAGATCATAAAGGCCAGAGATCACCAGCACTTGCATGGATTTATTTTCCCGCATCGCATGAGCCAGGGCGGCACTCCGGTCTGCATCGGGCGATCTGGCACTGCCCCAGTCCCAACGCGTCGACATCCAGTCCCCTCTATGTTCCGTAGGAGCCGGCCAGCGCCCACCAAAAGGTCCGGCGTACAAGGCGCTGCTCCTGAAGTCAAGTTGTGATCGAAGATAGGGGACAATGAGCTTACCGGTCCCGTGTGAATTCAGGCTTGGGTCGAGAGTTGGATTGTATTCCCCTCCCGATGAGGTCGTCGAAATAGTGGCGCGCACGTCATAGTGGCCAAGCACCTGCTTTTTGTCACGAAGCAACTGGCCTGCGAATTCATCCATACCGACCCGTAGATTGTGCTTGGTGACAAATTCCTCGTCCAGCCCTGTAAACCGCGAGAATTCCTTCGTGACACGCTCTCGATCTGCCGAGGGCAACCGGTCTCCTTTTAGGAGGGCCACTGAGTATTGGGACTCCGCCCATTCTTCCGATTTTTGAATGGCAGTCTCTAGGTTCGTTTGCAAGTCCGCTGGAAGCTTTTTGTGAACAAAAGCCGCCACGGTATAGCTCGGAATTAGCATGATGTAGGGAAGATCGGAGCTGGGGTTATCGGACAGGTTCAGTCCTGCGTCCAGTATGGTTGAAATCAGAACCACACCCGCGACGTCGATGTCCCGATCATGCAGTCTTTCGGCGACACCAGCAGCGCGAAACGTGCCGTAACTCTCTCCGACCAGAAAGATCGGCGGCGTTGGGTTGGGTTCGTGCTGCGCCAGAAAAAGACGGATAAACTCGGAGATCGAATCGATGTCCCCCTTCGGGCTCCAGAACTCCTTGCCAAATTCCTGACTCAGCGCATAGCTGTACCCAGTGCCCACCGGGTCCACGAACACCAGGTCGGTTTGATCCAGCCATGTGCTCTCGTTTTCAGTCAGTTCATACGGTGGGGGCGCTGCCGAATATTGGTCCAGGTCTTTCACGCGGAATGGACCGAGCGCTCCAAGATGAAGCATGGAGGCGGGCGAACCCGGCCCGCCGTTCCAGGCAAAGGTCAGCGGGCGCGGCGATTTGTCTGTCCCTCTGTCGAGTTGATACGCAACATAAAAAATGCGGGCGTGGATATCGTTGAACTCATCACGCAGGGAAAGGAATCCAGCCCGCGCCGTGTACCTAAGGACCCGTCCGTCAACGGTAATTTGGTATTGCGTGACTACCGGCTCATCCGTCGGCGTAGGCGTCTGAGATGCAAACGCCGGTTTCAGTCCAGCCCCCGACAAACCTGCCGCTACCACGACCAGGACCCAAATTGTAGCCAATCGTTTGCTCATATTGGGTGGTTCTTTTTCCGCAGCCTGCTATGCCAATCTTGATTAAAAACGTCGAGCTGGGCCAGTATAGAGAGCATTCCGAAACGACGGAACAGGCCCTCGGAAAGAGGCTCCCCTCCCGGCGAGTCTCATCGCCGCCGCCAACTGCCAGCAAAATCCCACACTCCAGCCACGGACAAGAGGGGTTCCAGCCTCTCGATGACTCAACTCCCCCTGCCGCGGGTTGCGACACCGACACCCTTACTCAGAAATGAAGCTTCAGCGCGAGTTGGCCAATGCGCGGTGCCACCGACGTCGCCGTTATTAGTCCGAATGCCGATCCGTCACTGTAGGCGGTGTCCGGATTCGCAAATTGTGTTGTGTTGAACGCGTTGAAGAATTCCGCCCGGAACTCCAGGTTGACGCGATCACTGCCACCGAGGGCAGTTTTCTTACTCAGGGAAAGATCGAAATTGCGCTGGTCGGGCCCGCGCAACATTCCCGGCTTCGTGTTCCCAAAATCTGTTCCTCCGTCCGAACTGATGGTTGGCGGAGGTGTAAAACAGTTCGTGTTGAAATACTCGTTTACACGGCTGTTGACCGAACCGCTCAGACCGATTCGCCCGTTGCATCCCGCGTTGGCAGGATCGTAATAAGCGAAGTCTTGGGAAATGCCGTAGAGATTGGCGCTATTGGTGTTCGTGAAAGTCAGGGGAGTTCCGGACTGGAAGGTTGCGACGGCCAACACCGACCAGCCGCTTAACAAGGTTTTCGCATAGCCGGCGCCATGCTTCAGGTCAGGAAACTGGTAGGTGGAGCTCACAATCAAGCGCTGCGGCCGGCTGAAGTTGGCAACACCGTAGCCGGCGTACAGGTTGTTCTGATTCCCGTATGAGCCGCCACCGTTAGAGCTTCCCACGATGCTCGAGGCTCCAGTCGTCAGCGTCTTCGACCAGGTATACGAAGCCAGGAACTGCAAGCCCTTGCTAAAGTTTTTCTTCAGCGTGACTTCCAGCCCGTTGTAGTTAGATCGTCCTTCCGATTCTTGCTCCAAGAAGTTGGCTACATCGAAGCCAAGATAAGGTACCCGTTCCGTGAGGTTGGCCAAGGTGCTCGTGGTTTGCCCGCGGATCGGATTCGTCGGAGTGGCCAACCCCGCTTGGTTGATAGATCGCGAGAACATCAGATGGTTGGCGCTCGACCCGACGTAGGCCACTTGAAGAACGAGGTTCGGGGAAAGTTCGGTTTGCAGGTTCAGTGTGTACTCCTGCGTAATCCCGGGCCGAATCTTCTGTTGGGTGCTGATAAAGCTGATATCACTTGTCGGAGTGTACGGTTGAAAGAAAGGAAACGTGCTGAGCGCAGGGATCGGTTCCGCGAAGGGATCGGCGAATGTCGCGTTGCCATTGTAGGGAGGCGCGTCTACCCGGAGATCCGCCCAGGGGAGAGACGGTACCGACTGGAATTGGCTGTTGCCGGTTATCGCCGAGTAATAAATTCCATATCCGCTGCGCAGCACGAGGCGATCACTGTGCGGCAGTACAGTGTAAGCCAAGCCCACTCGTGGCCCCCAGGTGTTGTTTCCGGTCCCAGGCACGAACGAGTCAATTGAGGATTTTGTTACTCCCGTGGGGAGCGACTCTGTGAAGTTCGCCGGAACCACATACCCGGCGTACGAACCCTCCGCCGGGGGATTGGGATCCACAAGACTCGGATTGATCGTCGTGGCCCGGCCATGTAGCGCCGTAAATGGCGGCATCCATTCATAGCGCAACCCGAGATTCAGGCTGAGCCGTGAATTCACCTTGAAGTCGTCTTGAAGGTAGGCCGATGCCTCCCATGTCCGAGTGGCCGCCGTTAGAACGCCGAGGAGATCGAAACTGTACAGCACGTTACTGAAGGGGACCCCAACAGCGGCGAGTGTTCCGTTGTCAGCGCCCGACAGTCCGAGAAGAAAGTCCGGCCAAGTTGCGAAATTAACCGAGCCGTAATAGGTCTGGCCTTTGTTCACTTGCTGGGACCGGATGAGTCCACCGCCGAACCGTACATTGTGGCGACCATGCACCCAAGAGAAACTGTCCTCGAGGTCGAAGCTATTCTGGGTGTTGGGGGCGAAGGCACCCGTGTTGATGTTATCGGATCCCGCGATTGCAATGTTAGGCAAGCTGTTATTCTGTGCGGAACTGGTCACCCCAATCCCGGAAAAAGTGAAAGGCGCGTGAGTTGTGGGCATTAGCGCAGTTCGCGCGTAGCCGAACCGGATTTGGTTGAAAAGCGTTGAGCTGATGGCGTAATTATCGGAAATCGAGGCGACCACGTAGGTCTCATTCGTCGCGACCGGAGCACCCGGTAAGTTCCCGCCTCCGCCGAATGGATTGTTCACATCGGCCAGTGCCGTGAAGAATCGTCCCTGAATTGTGTTCTTGGAGGATTGCAGATACTCAAAGTTCCCCATGTACTGGTTCTCATTGAAAACGGCCGGAACCGTGAGGGAAACCAGACCCGTCCCTTGGTTCGGCGACGGATAAAGATAATTCCCATTCGGCAGTTTCATCTGCAGGAGCGCGAGCGCCACCGGGTTGATGTTGGATCCATCCGCAGCGACCGCTGGACCCACTCCCCCGAACAGATTCTGAAAGTATCCTCGCTGTCCGGCAAACAGTGCTCCCAAGGCCGCGGCCGAGCGATCATCCGTGAACAGCGGCGAAACGAAGGTCTGCCGGCCTTGCACCGCGTTGACTTGCCGAGTGCCCTGATACGAGCCAAAGAATAGCAGCTTGTTCTTCCAGATTGGTCCGCCAAGCGTTCCTCCAAACTGGTTCTGCTTTAGCTCCGGACGCGGCACTCCATCCTGTTTGAAGAAGAAGTCATTCGCATTCAACACGTCGTTTCGCCAGAACTCGAACAAGTCGCCATGAAAACTGTTCGTCCCCGTCTTCGTGACCAGATCCACGTTGGCACCGGCGTTTCTGCCATATTCGGCATCGTACATTCCCGTTTGGACCTTGAATTCCTCAATCGTGTCCGGGTTGGGAATCGCCACACCCAGCTCTGAGCCGAGGAAATCATTGATGGTGACCCCGTTCATTTGAAAATTGTTGTCGCTCGCCCTGGCGCCCTGGACGTTCATCCCCTGGCCCTCGGTTGATGCCGAAACTACCCCCCCACTTCCACGGCCGAGTTCATCCGCGCGGGTGACACTGGAAACTACGCCAGACGAGAGATCCATGATCTGGGTAAAATTGCGGTTTACCAGGGGAAGGGACTGCACTTGGCTCGGGCTGACCACTTCGCCAAGGGTATTCGTCGTTGTGTCAACGATCGGGGGAGCGCCTCTCACTTCGATTGTCTCGGACGCGGCTCCCACCTTCAGGCGCACATTCAGGACGGTAGTTTCCGTGACCGAGATGACTGCGCCTGACTGGATCGCTCGCGCGAAGCCCTCTGCGGCGACCTCAATTCGATACGTGCCGGGCGTCAGCAACGGGACGACGTAGGTACCGTCCGCACCCGATTTGACTTCGCGCCGCGCGCCGGTTTCCCGACTCGTCGCCTGGACATCGGCGTTCGGAATGACTCCTCCAGACGGATCCGTAATGGTTCCTCGCAATACGCCGGTGGTAGCCGTCTGGGACCACGCGACCGGGATGACGCACAAAACAGTCGCCGCCAACAGCACCGTTTGCAACAAAGCTCCCTCCCAGCAGTAAAAGAATCCAGTTCTCCGGGACGACGTGTACGCCATGATTAACCTCCAGCCAGTCTCTGATTGTGAGAAGGTCTACTTTTTGTAAATTCATAAACATTTCGTTTAAAATAGCGGTGGGTCCAACATGAAATCTCAAATAAACAGTTCAAAATAAACCTTTTAAAATTAGTAATTCTTCTGATGGGACGCTAGTCTATGTCAACAACATGTTGAAAGTCAAGAGATTATTTCAAATAATATTTGACTGCGTACGTAGTTTTGCCGTATGGTTGTGCGGTGGATGTCCACGAACTGGCTGTGGGCTGACAAAGCAAGTGTTCGAGTTTTTGGGGCCATTGGTCGGATATAACGGGTGGAGCAATATGTCAACTACATCGAAGTCTGTTGCCGTTCCAATTTCTGGTGACCACGATGTTGAGAGCGCCGCGGTCGAAGGCCCTCGCAGATACATTCAACTCAACCAACGGGGTCCGTTTAGCGACGGCGTCCTAGTTGGCCATACCCTTTACTTATCGGGACGCATTGGATTGGATGAGACCGGGAAGCGAGTGCCCGATGACATTGAAACCGAAGCTCGCAACGTAATGGAAGACGTGCAAGGCGTATTGCGGAAAGCTGGCATGCAGATGGACGACCTGGTCTACGTACAGGTCTTCTGCCCCGACGTATCTCTGTGGGGACGGTTCAACGCGATCTACTGCTCATATTTCACGCGCAAACTGTTACCAGCCCGGGCATTTGTCGGGTCTGGTAAGTTACTCTTCAATGCCCACTTTGAAGTTCAAGGAATAGCTGTCAAACCAAGCTAGTTCGCACTTGGTGGACATTGATGAGGTTGAAGGCGCACAGGATGTCCTTCCAGTTGGCACAATCGTATACCTTTGGGCATCTAAACCGTCGAATCCGTGACCGCGAGAGGAACCAGTGAAACCCACTGATAAAGAATACCTGCTCAATTTCGTTTCCAGGCTCAGTGAGGGGTTGGGCCAAACTTTCGGAAAGTCCTGCGAAATCGTCGTTCATGATCTGGGCTCGCCCGAGAGTTCTATTGTTGGAATTGTGAACGGTGGTCTTACCGGCCGCAAAGTCGGAGATACGCTCGATGCACTCGGATTCCAACTGCTCAAGACACCTCCTGCATCGGACCTCCTCAACTACCGGACAAAAACTAAAGAAGGCAAGGAGTTGCGTTCTTCCAGCATCTTTCTGCGTGATGAGAACGACGAGATTTTCGGCGCGATGTGTATAAACCTCGACATCTCGTGTCTTCTCAAGGCACAGGAGTGGTTGCAGGAGGCCCTCGGCGCGGGTAGCACAATGATCGATGAGAGCTTCGAGCACACGGTCGATGAAGTACTGGAGAAAATGATTCAGAACGCGATTGGCAGCATTGGCAAGAGTACGTCCGATCTGACGCGGGAAGACAAGGTCACGATCGTCGCTTACCTGGAAACCAGAGGTGCTTTCCTCATCCGCTATTCTGTAGAGCACGTAGCCGAACTGCTCGGAATGACGAAATACACGATCTACAACTACCTTGATGAGATCAAGAAAAGGCACGAAGGCGCCGAACTGGAGTCCTCCAAGACATCTTAAGCGCGAAGGAAAGAGACAGGACCGGTGCTCGTTTCATCGTGTGTAGGCTTCATGCTCCGCAGAATTGGGCGTTCTTTGGAGTGTGTTGCAGCCTGCGCTAGTCGTTAAGGACGTGACGGAAACACTTAGGCAAAGTCACCAGCACAATAGGTTTTGCTCAGCTTGCTGGGTGAAGATTGAGGCGGAGACACCTCTCCGCGCATGATTCAATTGCTCGTTCACTGTGCTTTCTGATGATGAAGTGAAGCGTACTGCGCTAGCTCTGACCCGTCAGGACAATCGGCCGGGTTGGTATGTGCTGGCATATTTCAGAATCAGTGTCGGGGAGAACACATGATTTCAAAGAGAGCCGCCAATTATTCCGGCGCGATTTGCGCACTATGTTTGTGGCTGGTAACACAAGCGTTCCAGAACGCTCTTGCGCAGGATGCTACTGCATCTGCGACGCAGGCAATTCGGGAGCAAATAGACTTATCGATGTACTCTCGTATCCGCGGGGAGGGGTTTGAACACTCTCACGTTATGGAATATTCCAGTGGTCTTGCGGACGGTATCGGTGGGCGCCTGACCGGGTCTCCCAATATGAAAAGAGCCTATTCGTGGGGACTTCTACAGTTGCGTACGATGGGAGCATCCAATGTTCACCTGGAGGACTGGAGCGAATTTGGCATGGATTGGCGGCAGCGTAACACATGGTTACGTATGGTTTCACCGGACACCGCGGTCTTCGTTGCCCAGGCTGCTCCCTGGTCTGCGTCCAGCAATGGAACGATCAGGGGTAAGGCTGTCGCGGCTGACATTCAGCAAGAGAAGGATTTCGATCTCTACCGAGGAAGGCTAACTGGAAAGGTTGTATTCCTCGGCCTAGTGCGTGACGTCCCGCCGCTAAAGGAGCCTTTGTTTCTGCACTACTCACCTGAACAGATCGCAACGGGCATACCACAGGGTCCTATCGAGAATTACTTTCGAAACCGTAAAAAAAATCTCGAGGATTGGGGCCGCAAGAATGAGTTTCAGCGTAAACTCGCTAAATTTTTGGAATCGGAGCGCGTCCTCGCCGTCATTGTTCCTAGCCGAGACAGCGACCGTGGCGGCGGAACTGGAATTCTTTTTGTAGATAATGCCGCTATCCTAGGTGCCAAGCCGTGGCTTAGCGAGAATTTGCTGCCCTTTCCTGTTGTAGTGACTATGGTAGAGAATTACGGCCGTGCTCCCGTTTGCTAGAGCATGGCGTCCCCGTTTCGGTCGAGATGAATGTTGATACTGAGTTTATCGGCAATCACGAGCACGGCTATAACGTGATTGCCGATATACCGGGCTGCGATCCGAAACTCAAGGACCAGATTGTCATTCTTGGCGCACACTTGGATAGCTGGCCCTCAGGAACAGGCGCTGCTGACGATGGCGCAGGCGTGGCTATTGCGCTGGAAGTAATCCGTATCCTAGAAACGCTTCAGGTGCGACCGCGTCGCACGATCCGAATTGTTCTCTATGGCGGAGAAGAAGAGGGACTCTTGGGTTCATGGGGTTATGCGCGCATGCACCTCGGCGATTATCCGAGATCGACTGCTCCGGATCAGCTCAATCAGGCGTTCGACACCTTGCGCGCCCCGGCGGGTGAACTTGTGCTTCAACCCGAGCATGCACTCGTATCGGCCGTCTATAACATTGACGCCGGAAGTGGCCGAGTGCGCGGTATCTATACGGGCGGGAATCTGAGTTTAGTTCCAATCTTCGAGCAGTGGATAGCTCCCATCCAAGATCTTGGAGTCACGGATATTATCAACTTGCATGATTGGCCGGCAGACCAGTCAAGCTTTGAAGCTGTTGGCTTACCTGGTTTAGACTTTCTTCAAGATCCGCTTGATTACTTCACTCGGGTGCATCATTCCAATCTAGATACTGTCGAGCACCTTGTACCAGAGGACCTCAAACAGGTTGCAGTTGTCCAAGCTATATTCGTTTACAACACGGCGATGCGCGATAATTTGCTTCCACGCCTTCCTCTGCCACGCCCAGAGCTGTACGAATTGAATAACAAGCCCGTAGATGCAATCTATCCCAGAGACAGCAGTAATGCTGATCATGCCGACTGAAGCGCACAGTCCACGATATGCCTAAGCCGGGTCAGGAAGGGTATTAAGATCATGCTACGAACATCGGTTCGTTGTCTCCTTGCAGTTTGGTTTGTAATCACATTTACAGGATGGGGCGCCGCAACGACGACAGAAAAGCTTTCTGTTGTCCAGGGCAGCACGACCGTAGGTTCGCTGTCCGTCATAACCGAAGGCGCCGCGGTAAACGTGGAATATGCGGTGAGCGAAAATGGCCGCGGGCCGAGGCATCATGAAACAATTCGAATCGGTCCCAATTTCATCCCTATTGAGTGGACCGTTTCCGGCACATCGCTGATGGGCGGCCTCGTTTCGGAGAGATACTCATGGCAGTCCGGTGAGGCGGCATGGACGAGTCAAGCAGACAGCGGCAAGGTCCCAGCAGCGAAGCCTCTTCTATATGTTGTCAACGACGATAGCCCATGGGCGCTTGTTGTTTATGCACGAGCACTACTCAAAGCGCCTGGCCATACGCTGGAAGTGTTACCCAGCGGCACGATGAAATTGACACAGTTGCGCGACACGAGCGTTGGGGAAGGCAAGGATGCTGTCCCGGTTACGATCTACCGAATAGATGGCGTCAGATTGGAACCCAACTACATCATGCTTGACCGCTCCCGGCGCCTGTTTTCGTCCGTCGGGGGAGGCTCGCTGACGGTGCGCCAGGGCCGAGAAAAGGATGCGGCTGCCATTTCCAAAATCGCCGATGCGCTCGGTTCCCAACTAGCCCATGATCAGCAGCACAGACTCGCCCACCACTTCGACGCGCCTCTAAGAATCCGCAACGTCCGCATCTTCGATCCCAGAAGCGGCGAGTTGAGCGTTCCTTCAACGGTCGTAATTATGCGCGGTCGCATCACCGAAATACTACCCAGTCGTGAGAACGACTCTGAACCATCGGACGAGGTTCTGGTGGATGGCGAGGGAGGGAGTCTTGTCCCCGGCCTCCACGACATGCATTCCCACTCGACCCTGCAATCGGGTTTGTTTTACCTTGCGGCTGGCGTCACTTCGACACGCGACATGGGGAATGACAACAGTTTTTTGCTCGATCTGATCGAGCAAATCAACTCGGGTGAAATCGCTGGGCCGCGGATAACACCGAACGGGTTTCTCGAAGGACAGAGTCAATACTCGGCTCGCACAGGCCTCATCCCAGCCTCACTACCCGAAGCCTTACGTGACGTGCGCTGGTACGCCGATCGTGGCTACTTTCAGATCAAGATTTACAACTCGATGAACCCCGATTGGGTCAAGCCAATCGCGGATGAGGCGCACCATTTGGGAATGACAGTGACCGGTCATATCCCGGCCTTTGATACGCCCGACCGCGCAATTCATGATGGCTACAACGAAATCACTCACACAAACCAATTGATGCTCGGCTGGCTCCTCAAGCCCGGCGAGGACACCCGTACGCCATTGCGCCTCACCGCGATGGCGCGCGCTGCCACTCTGGATCTGTCCTTGCCGGCGGTGCAGAATACTGTGTCGTTGATGAAAGCGAATCATATCGCCCATGATCCAACTGTGGCAATCCTTGAACGACTGATGTTGAGCCGTGCCGGAACTATACAGCCAGGTGACGTCGACTATCTCGATCACATGCCAATTGCGTATCAGCGCTATCGCAAGCGCACTTTCGTTCCCATCAACAATGCGGCCGAGGATGACGCCTATCGCAAGGCTTTTGCGAAAGTCATCGACACTCTAAGAATGCTGCATGAAAATGGCATTCGTTTGCTCCCCGGTACGGACGACGACACGGGTTTCACGCTCCATCGCGAGCTTGAACTCTACACAATTGCGGGCATGACACCAGCCGAGGCGTTGCGGGCCGGGACGTTGTTGCCCGAGGAGTATTTCGGCCATTCGAGTGAACTGGGCACGATAGAGCGGGGTAAGGTTGCGGACTTTTTCCTGGTTGCGGGCGATCCAACGAAAGACATTCGAGCGATCAAATTCCCGCGAATGGTGTCAAAGGGGGATTCGATCTATTTCCCGAGTGAAATATATCAGGCGCTGAGCATCAAGCCGTTCGCCGCCCCACCTGCTATTCGGCCGGTTATCTCGCGCGACAACCACTCGGGAAACCCGGACGGGGCGGATAATCTGCATGGGCATGTTCGGCGCTCCAAAGGCTGAAGGATTTCTGCCCGGAGGCGTTATTTCAGCGCTTGTGCCCTGCGCCCGGACTTCAAACGAGGCCGCCAATCGAGCATGGTAGGGTCAATGGAGCGGCGCGCCACAACCGTCGACAGAACAATTGAGGTTGAGGTCATTCCAAACGGAGTGAGGCGGTCGATCAGGTGCTCGAGATGCTCGACCGACTCCACGCACAACTTCCAATGTCCGAGATCCGGCAGGTCGCGCAGGACCGAGTAGCTTTTCAGATCCGCGCTGTCTTGAAAATTGATTGGATCGTTCGGGGAAAGCGGTAGGCTTCGAATCCCGCCTGGTTGGGTCACGGATCATGCATGAGGTGTGGGTCACGGATTCTGCGTGGGATTTGAGGGGGAAAGGCGCGCAGAGAAGCGCGCCTTTTTGTGATGAGGGTTGTGGTGGGTTCCGGCGTCATTCGTGCATGTCGTCGAAAAATGACATGAGCTTGCGGGAGCGGGAAGGATGGCGCAACTTGCGCAGCGCCTTGGCTTCGATCTGGCGAATACGCTCGCGGGTGACAGCGAACTCTAGGCCAACCTCCTCCAGCGTGTGCTCCGAGCCGTCCTCCAGACCAAAGCGCATCTTTATGATCTTCTCCTCGCGCGGAGTCAGGGTGTGCAACACGTGCGCGGTCTGCTCTTTCAGGCTCACGTTGATGACGGCCTCGGCCGGCGAGACCGAGGCGCGGTCTGCGATGAAGTCGCCGAGGTGGGAATCCCCCTCCTCGCCGAACGGCGTCTCCAGCGAGATCGGTGCCTGCATGATCTTTAGCACCTTGCGCACTTTGGCCGCCGGAATGTCCATCTGCTTGCCAATCTCTGCCGACGTGGGTTCGCGGCCCAACGCTTGGACCAGTTGCCGAGAAGTTGCGGGAGGAGCACCAGGTGGAGATCAGCTACAGCTGGGTGAAAGGGTTACTGCAAGGGGCGGGCATGGTGGCCAAGGGGCGCAAGCGCGGAGTGCATCGCCAGCAGCGTCCGCGGCGTCCGCTGCCCGGGATGCTGCTGCACATCGACGGCAGCGAGCATCGCTGGTTTCAAGACGAGCGCTGGTACGACTTGCTGCAGCCGGGAGGGAGCGTTCTACGATTTCTATCAGGGCTTGCTCACGAAAGGCATGGAGCCAGCAATGGCTCGCCTCACCTTGGCGCGAAAGATTGCGGCGATCACTCTAATCGTCTGGA
>CABEDA010000331.1_pt1 | contig 17488 bp, 22 predicted proteins | sample 3422771 | NCBI WGS metagenome assembly CABEDA01 (sample SAMEA5534329, study PRJEB31848) | metagenome | biome: tundra; feature: field; material: soil | place: USA | collected 2013-05 | depth 0.15 m
GGTTCGAATGTGAGATAAGTTCTTTAGAATGATGGTGGCCAGGGACGGAGTTGAACCGCCGACGCCAGCCTTTTCAGACTGGCGTTAATGAGTATTTACAACGACTTAACAGGTCTTGGGTGGCTGCGTAAGTACTTCAAAGGTCGTGAAAGACACGCTCATCTTGGGCTGGAATCTTGGGCCGGATACCCTCGATCGCGACCGACAGATCAGCGATTGTGCGCAAAAAACCCATTGCGTGAATCTAGAACGAAGGCAGACCGCCAGGCTCTGCCGGGGGATATTTACTGAGAAAGTGCCAGGCACGATTACTGCCACAAGAAATGCATCCGCTTGCGTTTGAAGGAAGGCCCGGTTAACAACCGGATGCTAACTGATGGAGTTCATGCGTATTCAATGACTCGGACGGAATCAGCTGGAACACTTAACCGTATCGCGGGTACGGATGGCTTCTGGACCCCTTGCTCCCCGACCTAGGCAGTCGCAATCGCTTGGCCGACCCTCACCTTGCCCATGTGGGCGCTGTTCTGACAGTCCTACCGTGCTGAGCGGTTTTGTTGAAGCTAGGCGTGCTCACACCTGGGGCAATGTGACCACAACGGACCCCGTCCCGATCCGCGCGCGTCCTCCATCACGTGGAAAACGGGCTTGATGTCTTCCAGCCCGACGTCGATACGCCAGACTTTGGCGGCTCAACTCGCGTGCGCCGCGGCTTTGCTAAGAGTGGCTTCTAACGAGGCCAATCTTTCTTCTAGGCTGGTGAGCGACGCCTGCGCGATTTCGTGCTGCTTCTCTTGACGGAATATCGGGTTATTCACCCACCAATCCATACCCATTTCCTTGGCTTTGTCGACGGAGCAGATGACCAGGCGAATCTGAATCGAGAGCAATTCGATGTCGACGAGTTTCACCCGAATGTCGCCGGCGATAACGATTCCTTTGTCGAGAACGCGCTCGAGAACGTCCGCCAGTGTGGAAGACTCGACCGCGTGAGACATGTTGCGCTGTTGCACCATAATGTTTCCTTATAAAAGCCTTCCGAGCGGGCCCAGATCGAGGTTGAGGTCGTCTTCTTCCAGGCCGAATTCTTTTCGGAGGCGTTCGATTTCCTGCGCCTGCTGCATGAGGACCAAGCCCAATTCTTCGGTTTGGTGATCGCTAAGCGAACCGGATTCGACGCGGCGGATGGCTTGCCGCTCCAGCAATTCGTGCAAGAGCTTGACTAGAGTCAGCACCAGTTGTCCCAGTCCGTTCTTGGGGCCGTTGCCATCGAAGTTCAAGCGGCGGGAGCGGCTCTGCAAGCTCTCAGGCGCATCGGAGGCGGGCAGAGGAGCCCCAGCGTTCATCACCTGAGCGAAGCCGCCAGTGTTCTCATACTCTATGCGCGCTATTTCAGAGACCGCCATCGAGCTTCTCCTCGCTAGCATTTTCGCCAGTAATTGTTGCCGGACGGAATTCCGCGGCTCCGGACTCGCGGCGCGCTGTCTCGATGGACGTTAGTATCAGCTTCAGTCCCAGGTAAACCAGGTCGATGCCAGCCACGGAGATCGTTGCTTCTCCGTCGATGACGGCTCCTTTATTCAGCACCCGGTCAAGCACTTCGCAGATCGAAGGCTGGCGGGAGTCGGCGAGCGTAAGTTGGGGAGCGGCGGCGAGTCCGGCTCTCATTCTCATATCCACGTTCCCGGCATCAATGGGCATGGGCGGCTCTCGCTCCAACGTGCTGGCATTGATAGAGCGCGTCTCCCAACCTTGCCAGCCAGTGAAGACCTCGGATCTCGCCGCGACGGTAGACCACGCCAACCTCCCCGTGAAAACTCTGCTTGAACTTCCTATAGATCAGCGATTCCCGGCGGTTCATCGCCGAACATAAGACGCAATCACTCGGCGGCGTCACCAGATTGAGAAATATGCCAGGCACGTTAATACCTAAACGCCCGCAGGCGGCCAGCAAGTCGCGGGTTTCCTCAAAAGCCATATCGGTAGGAATGCTCACCGCATAAAGCGCGGATTGCGCGGGATTGTTCAGCAATTGGCGCAGCTTCTTGAGGTTCTTGGACATTAGAACCAGTTCTTGAGAAAACCCCGTAAGGCGGAAAATCTGTTGGTATTTTAGAAATAGATCGAAGAAGGCTTTGAGCCATTGGTCGATGATTTCGGGAAGCTCCAACAGCCGGATCAGGTGACCCGTTGCCGCCGAATCAAGGACCAAGATGTCGAATTGGCCGGAAGCGAGAAGCGCCATAACCCGGGTCAAGCCCATCACCTCGTCTAAGCCCGGAGGAGAAAGGTCGAGGGTCCGTTCGAGCACCTCGCGATCGAATGCCAAATCAAAATTGCTGGAGACCGATTCCAAAAACTTCTCAATATCTCCGGCGTATTGTTGTTTCAAAGCCTCGAATTCCGCCTCGGAATCGATCTCGATGGCGGTGACGCCAGGGGCCACGCGTTGCGGATGCGGGCCGATCGGGAGGTCCAGGCAGCTAGAGAGCGAGTGAGCGGAGCCGACGGAAACGAGAAGCACTTTCCGGTTGGGAGAACGCTCCGCTAAATGCAGGGCGGTGGCGCAGGCCAGCGTGGTTTTTCCCACGCCACCTTTGCCCGCGAAAATAAGGAGCGTAGTGCCGCGTGGAGGCGAGGAAACACCCGCATCCACCTCGACGGAGGGAGACAGCCTGCTGGCTGGTACGGACGCGGGCGGCTCGCGGATTTGCCTAGCTTCTTCCCAGAAGGACTGCAAGGCAACCTGGCCGCGGACTTCGTCGGCGCGCAGCGGAATCCCCCAGAGCGTAAACCGGGTCAGCGAAGTGTGGAGAAAGAGGTTTCGAAGCTCGCAACCTTGCAGGCCGTGTTCTTCGGAGCAAACCGGACAATGCTTTCGGGAAGCAGTTTGTTGACCACGATGTCGCCAATGGGGAGCATCAGGCGGTCGGCCTCTTTTACGATGGCGACGGTCTCACGCAGGCTCATGACTTCGGCCAGCATGACGGGAACAAAACTGCAGCGGGCCGAATCCTGGAGAACGGCTTCCATCTGTTTTACCGAGACGGCCAGTTCATCGAGAAAAGCGTCGAGCTCGTCGCGTTCGCGGGAGCGGGCAAAGGCCCACTTCATGTAGCGGTGTTTGGCCAGGAGAGTTTCAAGCATGGCCAGCCATTTCCGGAGAAACTCGGGCATGGTGAGCAGGCGCAGGGTGTGGCCGCTGGGAGCGGTATCGACCACGATGCAGTCGTAGACGCGCTTCTCGACCCACGCGGATATTTCGAGGAAAGCCATGAGTTCATCGAGGCCGGGGAGAGAAAGATCGAGGAAGCGGTTGATTTCCTCGTCGTCGAGAAAGGTTCCGCGCGACGCGATCTCCCGCAGTTTGGCGCTGTGTTTCTTCTTGAAATCGAGCAGGTATTCTTGCGGGTCGAGTTCAAGGACTTTCAGATTTCGGGGGGGAACGAGGCCGGCGAGACTGTCGGCGAGCGAGTGCGCGGGGTCGGTCGAGACCAGCAAGAAAGACGACTGCGGCGAACCCGCGGCCAGGCGCAACGCCGCGGCCGTGGCGCAAGTAGTTTTTCCGCCGCCGCCTTTGCCGCCGAAGATGAGGAGCTGCAAGCCGGGCGGGGCCAGAAAACGTGGCACTCTCGCGTCACTCGCGCTTCTCGCGTTCCCCTCCACTGCCCCTCGCTTCCCAGTTTTGACCGCTGAGGTCCGACCACTGAAGTCCGGCCGCTGAATTCCGCCGCGACGCTCCTATCCGATTCTCTTGCCCGGCTTGTGTATCTTGTCCAGCCGCTCGAGCAGGAGTTTCTCTTCCGCGGCAAACTCCTCCTCGGTAAGTTTCCCCGTCTCCAGCCTCATGTAGAGCGCGCTGAGTTCGGCGGTGATCGATTCCGCGTCGTTCACCATCTCTTCCTGCGCCGCGCGATGGATCTCCTGGAAGATCCAGAACAGCCCGCGCGCCGGAGCCATCAGGAGGTCGTCGACGATGAACATCCGGTCCTCCTCCGCTTGCTAAAGTTCCAGGTCGACGCTGACGAAGTTATGCGGAGCCCACGGCCCGTTGTAGTCGAGGGCGAAGTTGTTGTCGAATTCCTTCGCGATCTCGAACACGGCGGCCTCGAACCGCGGCACCGCCTCGCGCTTGACCAGGCAGGCCAGGTTCATCGCCTCGCGTTCGTTGCGGCACTTCAGGCGCTTGATTTCACACTCGTGGCTGGCGAATATTTCCATCGCCAGATCGGCATGGGCTTCGCGGTCGTCGTTGAGCAGGCGGTCGAACATCCTTCCCACTTCGATCTTCTGTTCCTGCGTGGGCTGGCAATTGGAGCCCAGCAATCTGTCCCGGGCCAGCCTGAGTTCCGGATGAACGTTCACGAAATACTCGAAAATGTTGGCCACGTCCCAGGTAATCCGCAGCCCCATCTCGACCTTGCCGGCGACGTGCACGAGCTGGTCGAGGAGAACTTCCTGGTTGCGCGCGAGCATGCGGCGAACCGCGGCCGGGCTGTCGGCGACAATGCCAAACGACATGGGCAGCGGCGTGGTCTCGGCCATGAGTTTCTTCAGGACTTCGTGATGCGCCGCCAGCCGGGCGCGTTCCGGGCGCACGTTATCAACCGCAACGTCGCTGACCACGGCGGCAACCTGTCCGCCCGAAATGGCATACACTTTTCCCTGATTGATGCCGGTTGCTTGGTAAGGCCTGTCCTCGGCACCGGCGACGATGGCGTACAGGTAGATCTTCTCCCGCGCTGTCGCCCGCGCCGGCGGGCGGTTCTCGGCGGATTTTACAATCGGGGTGCGAGCGGTACTCACGTTGACCTCCATAGATTCAACGGGCCCAGTGTGGCGGCGGCCGGAACCGACCCCGGCCGCAACCGGTTTTCATTCTCAGTGACTTCAGTAACGGATCTTGAAGGGCTGACCGCGCCGCCGCGAGGGGCGGCTGGCCCCGGTTTCCACTGTTTTCCCTTTTCGGTCGGCGAGGGCCTGAAGAAGGCGCGTCTGCTCGGTGTCGATTTCCTGGAGGCGGGCGTCGAGTTCCGCCAGCCGCCCCAGGGTGCTGGTACGCTCGGTGGTGCGCCGGGCCTTTTCGAGTTCGAGGCAGGCGATCTGCAGGTGCGCCCGGTGCGGCACCGCCACCAGATCCACTTTCCCCGCCAACGTGCGAATGGTCCGCAGACCTCGAAGTGGAATGGGCATGTCTACTTCCTTTCGCGTTCCCGGCGGCGGCGGTCCTTAGTTCTTGCCGCGTCCGGCTTGTTCGCTACAGACGTTGCGAATAGTCTCTTGCACTTTTTCGACCATTAGCGACTGGCCCTGGTGGGTAATTTTCGCGGTGTCGGTGTTGAGCACATCGTGGCAGATAGTCTCGAAAGTCGGGTCGCCTAGCTGGGCCGATCCCTTGTGATGGGCGAGGACGCGGGCGATGGCGATGCCCGCCCGGATGGTGGGACGATGGTTGTTGACCCCCACGGCGCGGAGTTCCCTAATGATATCGACGATGGTTTCGGCATCGGCCCGCGGCACCCCCGACTTCGCCATGACAATGGCAATCTCAGTCTCGCGGTCCAGATGTCCAAGGTTGATGGTGATCAGGCGGTCGAGCAGCGCGTCCTGAGTCTTATGCACGCCGGCATACTCCTCCGGGTTCGAGGTCAGGATGGCGCGAAAATCCTCATGCACGTGCAGATTGCCCTCGCCCGACCGGCGCAGATTGGGCAGGTTGAGGATCTTGCCCTCGAGCACGCTCAGCAGAACGTTGTTGGCCTCGGGCCGGGAGCGGTTGAATTCGTCATAGATCAGCGTGTAGCCCTTGACGCAGGCGGTGGTCAGCCGCTGGTCTTCCCAGATTCTGCTCAAGCTCTCTTCGGTCCTGACCACGGAGTGAATGTAATTGTCGACCAGCTTGGACTTGTGATAGCCGGAATCCTTGCCCACCAGGTCGGAGCCGGCATACTCGTCGTCGCCGTGGATAAGAACGACGGGCCGACCGCGCTTGCTGGCCACGTGCAGGGCGAGCGTCGTCTTGCCCGTTCCCGCCGGGCCGGCGAAGTGCAGCGCGTAGCCAACGTCCATGTAGGTGAGCGCGCGGGCGGTAAGATTCTCGACATAGGGAGTCAGGACGAAGGAATCGCTGGCTTCGGGGACAACGTCGATGTCCTCCGCCGGCATCGTCACATCGGCCTCTAAGACGGTTTCGGAAACGCTGTTCGTGGCTGGCGGCTCTGCGGTGGGGAGGGGATCGACGATCGGGTAGGGCGCTAACTCGGGAGACGACACAGGATTTGAACTCCTTTCAAAATTCAGGGCCGGTGCTGGTGGTGGACGCCTTGACGCCGCCGTCCGCGCTCGGTTCTGGTAGTGGCGGGGGCCGATTCCCGGCATGGTTCCACGGCTTCCCTTTTTGGGCGTACGTTTTCTTCGCAATGTGCTTGAGTTGCCGCCTGGCGGTCCTGGCGCATTCGAGCGGCGCCGTTCGCCGCGGCCGCACCCAAGCCGGGGAAATCTTGCCGGAACGCCATCCGCCTAAGACTAAGACCGGGCAGGAAGGCCATCCGCACGTTTCTTCGCCGCCGGGCCATTTCGGCGAGGTCCATGGCGAAACGGGCCAGCATCCGAAGCACGGCGCGTCTGCGATCCAGGGTCGTCAGTTGGAGGCCGGAGAGCAATCGTTCGCGTTCCCCGCGCCAGACGAGTATCTCGTCGCGAACCCGGGTCAGGCTCTTAGAAAGAGTGTTTGCCATGATCCTGTTTTCTTTCTCCCGTCCGTTGCCGCGACCGCCGGTTCGCCGCCCCGTCCGCGTTATACTGCGCGCAGCTTGCCCCAGACGCGCCGCGCCGCCGCCAGATCGTCGCGCAGGGATTTCCCCTGGCCGGCCACCGTTTGTTTCAGGCTGTCGACAAAGCTCTGCCGGGTATTGTGCGCGCTCTCCGTCTTCCAGTTGCGCGCGCCGGCAAAAGCCGCGCAGGTTTCCAGCACTTCCCGCTGCCGCGCCTTGGTCCTTTGGGCGAGCCTTTTCTTTAGTTCGTGGCGTTCCGTTCGCAGTGTCTGGATTTCTTCGCACAACCGGGTGATGTCGTTCGTCAAGCTTGCCATTTGAATTCTCCTCAACTTCGTTTCTACCGCCCTTTCGGTTCCGGTATGGAGCCAAGAGAAGGGGGCCCAAAATCGCCCCCCCACTTGGTTATGGTCAACCCAACCATGCGCTAAGCAGGAGCTGCCGCGCTGGCCGTCAGACCGATGGCTTCCGCGTACTTCAGGTAGGTCTCAACGGAGGCGATCACTACCCGGGCTTCGACTGACAGTAGCTCGATCCCGACCAGCGAAACTTTTGCCCACACGTCGATTACGATACCTTTGTCAAGAATTCGGTCAACCACTTCCGCTAAACTGGAAGAGTCGGTCGATTTTTGAACTTTCGCCATATTGTCTCCTTTTCTGAAAAGGAACTTACGTGCGTTCCCCGCGAGGAACAATGCAAGTTACAGGCCCTGTGGACGGAGGGATTGTGGATATTAGGTTTCTTTCCGTCTTAGCTGATCCGGCTGGAGTGTCCGTCATTCTTATGAACAAGTTCCAGACTTATTAGGACGTAACTAAGGTAATGTTGTAACTGGGAACGCCCACTCTTCATTGGCATTGCGGAATTCATTCCATAGAGCGCGCACCTCACAGTGCGGCACGCGATCCTCATGGTGCTGGAGCGGATTCAGTGTCGGCGTGCCCCGCTCGCGTAGGGACAGTCGCCCCGGCTGTCCAGCCGAGCGCAGCTCGGCAGTCGCCTGTGGGCACAGCAACTCTGGATTCGCTTTTGGCCGGGAGGCAGGTTGTTTATAAGATCCCGCCGCCGTCCGGGAAAGCGGCGAAGTTGTACGGCGCCCAGGGTCCGCTGATGCGCAGTTTTGCGGACACGTTCTGAAGAGCGCTCCGGCTCGCCTCACGAAAGGCTTCGACCGAAGCGCGCGGCACCAGGAAGTGGAGAGACAGCAGATCTGTTCCTCGGGAAGGCAATTCCATTTTGCGCTCGACGAACAGGCCGGCCAGCGGGCGGCACACCGCCTGCGCTAGCTCGTTCTGCCGTTCGACTTGCCGGTCCGCGCCGCGGTAATACAACTTTTTGGCGGAGAGATAAGAAGCGCCCGATGGACTCGAACTGTGAACACGCATTTGCGGGACCGCCGCTAACCCGGTTTCGGCGTCGGCCTTGGAACATTCGGCTGGAAAAAGTCCAACTGGAACCTGGATGCCCATCTCCGCCAGGCCTTCGAGCCGGTGGAGTAGCGCGTCGTACTCCTTACGATGCTTGTCGAGTACATCCGCGAGTTCTGTCTGGTCTCGAACCGCGCAACCGTAGCGCATGGGGATTATGGTGCGGCGGCGGAAGAAAGATTCCACCACGCTTTCATAGGCGAGGATGCTCGCGACATCGGGATGCGAGTCCGGTTCGCGCGGCTCGGAAATGGCGGCGCCTAAGCCGCTGCGATCCACTACTAAGACTGGTTGCGCGTCGACGCCGGTGATGGCTTCCACTTCCGGCTGCGGCAGGCTGCGAAAAACGCAATAGAGCAAGTAACTCATGGGGCGCCTGCCGTGGATAAAGCGGGGACAAACCGAAACGGCGGCCATGGGCCGGAAAGATCGAGCCGCAATCCGTGCGAGCGATGGCTCAGGTTCGTCCGCTCGACGCACTCCTGGAACGGAGCGATGGCTGAGTTGGGCAGCAGAAAGGCCCAATTCAGCGCTTCCGCAGTTCCGCTTTCGGAATGCGTGCCTGGCCCGGCTTCGCATTCGCGGAAATCCGAAGCATAACTCGCGAGCTCGCCTGCGATGGCGCGGCAGCTCTCGTCCAGCCACGCGCTCAATTCTCGCTCCGTGTCGCGGCGGAGGCGCTGTTCGGCGAAGTGGCGCATCCCGGGAGCCAGCGCCGAAAGCTGCTCCTGTTGCGCGGCCAGTTTTGCGGACAGGAGAGCCGCCTCGGCTTGCTCGCGGTCGAACACGCCCTTCACCGACCACTCCCCGTGACCGGCCACATGATCGAGAAACACAGTAATCGTCTGGCGGTGCCGCGCGACAAACTCACCCAGCGCCTCCGCCGACGAAAACAGCGTGCCGAAGCGCGCCGGCAGCACCGGAGATTGCGCCATGACCTCTTCAATCACCGCCTCGTGGCGCAAGGCGCGCGGCGCCACCCATGACAGTTGCTGCATGTTCAATTCCGCCTCCGGCCCCGAGAACTCCTCGCGCCGGACTTCGCCGGTCACAGAACACAGGTCCGGAGAATGGCGGAGAATCGCGAGAGAACTGGCGCCGTCCGCAGCCGGCCCCCGGACTTCCCGCACCGCGTCCGAGCGGGCAAAGCAGAACAAGTAAAGCGCAAGCTCGCTGTTTTCCATCGCGTCTCGACCCATTCCGGAAGCTTACCGGCGAATACTCTCGAACGCCGCTTCCAGATCGGCTCCCTCAATACTTACCTTGGTGTGGCTGCCAGCCGGCCCGTCGCCGGCGTGGACCGCCCGCCGGATGGCCCCGAGGGCAGCCTGATGGCACACGGCGGCAATTTCCGCTCCGCTGTAGCCTTCGCTTCGCGACCCCAGCTTCTCGGCGCTTACTTCTGCGCTTAGCGGCTTGTTGCGCAACTGGATGCGGAAGATATCGGCGCGGCCGGCTTCGTCGGGCAGCGGAATTTCCACGATCTCGTCAAAGCGGCCCGGCCGGACGATGGCCGGGTCCAGCATGTCCATCCGGTTGGTCGCTCCGAGCACCAGCACTCCGCGCAACTCTTCCACCCCATCTAGTTCGGTAAGAAACTGGCTGAGGACGCGCTCCGAGGTGTGCGAGTCCGAACCGCCCGCGCTTCTGCTCGGCACCAGGGCGTCGATTTCGTCGAAGAAGATAATGCAGGGCGCGGCCTGCCTCGCCTTGCGGAAAATTTCGCGCACCGCCTTCTCCGATTCGCCGACATACTTCGAAAGCAATTCCGGGCCCTTGATGGAAATGAAGTTGACCCCAGTTTCGCTGGCAATGGCTTTGGCGAGGAGCGTTTTCCCGCAGCCCGGAGGACCCGACAGTAAGATGCCTTTCGGCGGACGGATGCCCGCTTCGGTGAACAACGCGGGATATTGTAGCGGCCATTCGACCGCTTCGACCAAACGGGCCTTGGTCTCAGCCAAGCCTCCGACGTCCTCCCAGCTAACGTTGGGGACTTCGACAAACACCTCGCGCATCGCCGAAGGTTCGATGGTTTGCAGGGCCGAGAGGAAGTCGTCCATCTCGACCTCCAGCTTGGCCAGTTGGTCGTAGGGGATGCGCGCCAGGCCAAAGTCCACGTCGGGCATGATGCGGCGCAGGCAAAGCATCGCGGACTCGCGGCACAGCGCTTCGAGGTCGGCCCCGACAAAACCGTGCGTGATGTCGCCCAGGCGCGAGAGATCGACTTTTTCTTCGAGTGGCATGCCGCGGCTGTGAATCTCCAAGATCTCGCGGCGCCCGTGGCGGTCGGGAATCGGAATGGAAATCTCGCGGTCGAAGCGCCCCGGACGGCGCAAGGCCGGATCGAGCACGTTGGGAAGATTAGTGGCTCCAATGACGATGACCTTGTTCCGTTTCGCGAGGCCATCCATCAGCGCCAGCAACTGGGCGACCACCCGCTTCTCCACTTCGCCGACGACCTGGTCGCGGCGGGGTGCGATGGCGTCGAGTTCGTCGAGAAAGATAATGCTTGGCGCCTTGCGCCCGGCCTCTTCGAAAAGTTTCCGCAAGTGGGCTTCGCTTTCGCCGTAAAACTTGTGGATGACTTCGGGTCCGCTGACGGAAAAGAAACTCGCCTGCGTCTCGTGCGCGATGGCCCGCGCGATCAGCGTCTTGCCGCATCCCGGAGGGCCGTAGAGAAGCACGCCCTTGGGCGCGTCGATTCCCAGCCGCTCGAAAACCTCGGGGTAGCGCAGCGGCAGTTCGATCATTTCCCGGATGCGGACGAGGTGCGGCTTCAGTCCGCCAATGTCCTCATAGGAAATCGCCCGCTCGGCCACGGGCTGCGCCTTAAGCTTCGAGATCAGAAGCTCGGTCCCGGGGCCGATGATCACCGAACCCTTCGGCACCGTGCTTTCCACTTTGAAATCCGCCCAGCGCGCTCCGAACAAGACGGCGCGAATGCGGTTCTCGGCCGCCACCGGCAGGCCGTCGAGGCGGCTGCCAATGTACGCCATATCGCGTTCCGACGGAACCACGTTCGTCGGAACCAGCACGACCCGCTCGGCCGCGGGGCAGTCGATGCGGCGGACCTGAACATGCTCGTCGAGTCCGACTCCGGCATTCTCCCGCGTAAGTCCGTCGAGCTGGATGCGGGATTGCCCCCGCATCTCCTTATATGCCGGCATCGCCTTCGCGACCGCTTTGGCCTTGCCGGCGACTTCCACAATGCCGCCGATCTCGACGCCTACCTGCGCCATATCTTCCGGCCCCATGCGCGCGTAGGCCCGGCCCACATCCTTGCTGAGCGCTTCGCTGACTTTGAGCTTGAGCGTTTTTGCATTCGTTTTCATGAACGCCTCTCGCCATCCGCACTACGGCTGTTTGGAGCACTTAATTTCCAGCACTCCGTTGTTGCACGTGATCTGTATCTTCTCTTTCGCGACCGAGTAAGGCAGTAGAACTTCCTTGCGATACTTCTTCTCACCGCGCTCGGCGGCGATGGTGAGGACATCGTCTTTCACCTCGACCTTAACGTCGTCCTTGCCGATGCCGGGCAATTCCGCCAAGACCAGAATGTGGTCCTCTTCCTCGAAGACGTCCACCATGGGTTCACGGACCTCCTGCACCTCGGTCCGCCCGGAATCGGCGTCGCGCCGAATGTTGCCAAAGGGTTCGATGCGCGGCCCTTGGTCGCCCAATCCCACCTTCACGGAAAACCCATAAATGCCTCTGACTTTGTCGCCCTCGCCGCGAATCTCGCCTGTCTCGGAAATCCCTCCGCGTTTTTCCAGTTCGCCCAGTTTTTCCACCAGGTCTCCCAAGCCTTTCAGGATTCCCCCCAGATTGCCTCCCACTCCAAATTGCGCGGTCTTGTCTTTTCCTTTTTCCATTAGAAGTTTCCTTTCCTCGCTCGGTGTCTGCCTGTTTCGAGGCCATACACCTTGATTTTCAAATGAATCGTTTTGTAGTCGATGTGGAGCAAGCGGGCGGCTTCCGCCTTATTGCCCCCGGTCTGGCCGAGCACGTGGGCCAGGATCTGCCGCTCGACGAGTGCCGTGTTGTGCTGCACGATTTCTTTCAGGGAACAGTCGCGCTGCGGCGGAATCTGGACGCTCGACGCTCCCTCGATGTCCGCAGGCGCCGCCGGACGCGCGTCGTCGAAGGCCAAGTGCTGCTCGGTGACGGTGTCCTCGGCCAGCAGCACTGCCCGCCGGATCATGGAACGAAGCTGCCGTACGTTGCCCGGCCAGTGGTAGGCCAGCAGGCGATCGACCGCCGGCTGCGTGAAGCTCCGCACCTTCTTTTGCAGCTCGACGTTCGTCAGGTCCACGAAGCGCTTGGCCAGATAGAAAATGTCCTCGCGGCGCTCCCGCAACGGCGGAACCTGGATGGTGAACTCGTTCAAGCGGAAGTACACGTCGCGGCGAAACGAGCCCGCTTCGGCTTCCGTCAACTCGCGCAGGTCCCGGTTGCTGGCCGCCAGAACCCGCACGTCCACATCGATGGGCCGCGTGCCGCCAATGAGGTGAATGGTTTTATCCTGCAGCACCCGCAGCAACTTGACCTGCGACGCCGGCGGCATGTTGCAGACTTCATCGAGAAAGAAGGTTCCGCCCCCAGCCATTTCGAATTTGCCCGACTTCTGTTTGTCCGCCCCGGTGAAGGCCCCCTTTTCGTACCCGAACAATTCGCCCTCGATCAGCGTTTCCGGAATCGCTCCGCAATCCACCGCCACGAACGGACCGCGCGCGCGCGCTGAGCCGGTGGATGGCCCCCGCCACCAGGTCCTTTCCCGCCCCGGTTTCTCCCAGAATCAGAACGCTGAAATTCGTCTTGGCAACCCCCGTGACCTCGGCGATCAAGCGCGCGACCGCCTGGCTCGGACCCATCGACTCGCGCAGCGAAGCCGCGTCCTCCGCCTGCGAGGACAGCCGCCGCAGTTTGCGTTGCAGCCCGCTTTCATTCAAGGCGCGGAAAATCACGCGTAGCACCTCATGGTGCTTGAGCGGTTTCTCCAGGTAACCGTGCGCCCCGGCCCGTATGGCGGCGACCGCTTCCCGAATATTGGGATTGTCCGTCACCAGAATCGTGGGGAGATCCTCGGCCAAAACCTTCGCCGCCTTCATGGCCTCGATGCCGCCCATATCCGGCAGTTTCAAATCCACGATCAGCAGGTCGGGCGCGACGGTGCGAACCTTCTCCAGTCCGGCTGCCGCAGTGTGCGCCACCACCGGGATCATTCCCTCGCTTTTCAAGTACTCCGAAAACAAGGCGCAGATGCCTTCCTGTTCGTCCACGATAAGAACTTTGTTTCCCGCAACGCTCACGACGGTCCCACCCCGCTCTTCAGGGTTGGCCGAACCGGGCGAACCACTTCGATGTCCTTGGCGAGCCAGGGTTCGACGGCGTGTAGCATCCCCACAAAGAGCAAGCCGGTTTCGCCGCCCAGAAGCGTCTGGCTGATGCGATGGGCGATGAATTGGTCGCGGCGTTTGAGCAACGAATCCTGCAATGTTTTCCCCTGCGACGCCCGTTGGGCGGAGCCTCCAGACATCTTTTCGGCAAAAACTTGCCGCACCAGTTGATATTCCTCGACCAAAAGTTCGGCCGACTCGGTGCCCATAAGGACTGCGCCCTTCTGTTTCAACTTCAGCAGAAGTTGATGGTTGCGGCTGCCCGCCTGGGCCAGGTCGGCGACAATCTCCGCTTCGTGGCCGCACACCGGCAACCCATCCTGATAAAGCCGGACTCTCTCGTAGGGCGGCGCCAGCCGCTCCGTGGCCCGTTCGATTTCGGTCCAGAAATTGTTCACCAGCTCCAGGTTGCGCTCCCAGATTCTTTTCCCGAGCTTCTTCAACTTCAAACGTTGGATCGGCTCGTTCAGCCCCCCCATGTCGGCTTGCGTGTGAACGATGGGGATACAGAGGAGAACCCTCTTGCCAGCGGAAGCTACGGACTCGGACGACGGCGTCATAGCGCCTCCTCCAGTCGGTCGAGGCAAATGTTCCAAACCGCCTCGTGGTCGTCGCGCATCTGTTCGTGCAGCAGGCCGTGATGGCTGAGTTCCAGTTCGGTGCCCGATCCCGCAAGGCTCGGACGGAACTGCAAAACCACCAGCGTCTCGACCACGGCATCGCCATAGGGCGCCCAAGTGAAAGCCAGACTCTGCGGCTCGCGGACTTCTTGATAGCGTCCGCTATAGCAGTAAGTCTTGCCCGCGGCATCTTGCATGGCGATCCGGTAATGTCCGCCTACTTGTAGGTCTACCTCCGCCGCCGGCGTGCTCCACTCGGGACCGGTGTGAAACCACTTCTTTATCATCGACGGCGTGGTCCATGCTCTGAACAGCACAAACGGCGGACTCGGGAAGGCGCGCACTATGCGCACGCACAACTGCCCGGTTCGCAACGCCCTCCGGCTTGCCGTGCCCGCTTCAGAAGTCAAGCTGCCCATCCTCCGCCCGGAATAGTGCATCTCCTGCTTCGCGCTCTGGTGTGGGAAGAAAGTAATTCTCGAAACGCCGCGCGCGGCAATGTTTGGGTTCAATCCGTTGTGAGCTACAGTGTGGCAATTTACTGTCCGATCCTTCTTGCTTACTTGACCGCCAACTTACATAACTGCTGACCCGGCGAACCCCTCGGGGTTACTCCGGGGGATGTAACCATGGGCGCATTCTTGACGGGCACAGTCACAACTATAAGCTTGAGGAAGTCGGTGCGGCATGTGAATATCTTCACGAATGGACGTAGCGATTCCAGTTTCTGTACATCGTGTGGCCCCGGTTTGTCGCAGACGGTGGCTTCGCGTATCGCTCATCGCAACCTCTTTCGCGGATTGAATGGCTTGGGAACGAGCTTGATGCGGGATGTTGCGATAGGATTCGGGTCGCGATCTCGGCCCGAATCGTTTCGCTCGGCACCTCATGGGAGAGCGCGTGCTCTACTACCACAAGGATCGAACGCATCTGGGTTCCACGAAGGACACGCCAACGCAAACGATTCCGCGCAGGCGCGGGCGCTTGCGCCACAGGTTTACCGGCTATTCCGCGCTCTCGATCCGCGATTCCAGACCACCAGAACCTCCGAAGGAAGCGGCGGCCCGAAATAGATGCGTCGGACGACTTTGTCGCATCGTCCCTGGCGTGTTCAACCCCGCACTGGCCAAACACACTAACAACTTCAACCTGGATGTGGCGGACTGATCGATTTAGCCGTGTCGTGACACACGTGAGGATTTCCAAAGACTTCAGAGCGCAGCACGGGAAAGGCTGCGCTCTGAGAGCACACATTCCCACAACTGATTGATAACAAAATCATTGCCTGTCGGAATTCCGTACAGTCTTCGCCCGCCAGCCCACAACAACCCGGCCATCGCACTGATGTGTTAGTTGATGGGATCCCCGCAAGTGATTGGAATGATGGTGGCCAGGGACGGAGTTGAACCGCCGACGCCAGCCTTTTCAGAACCCACCTTTTGAGTACTTACAACGCTTTACAAGCCGCCGAGGACTGCCTTAGTACGTCGTAACTCCTGTAAAACGGAAACACCACAGGTGTAGACCACAGGTGTAATTTCCTTAGCGCGAAATCCATAAGGCGAACAAAAGACGAACATGCTAAAATTGCTCTTGTGGACGAGGGCCGCAAACGCGTGCTGGCGATTGTGCGGGAATCCTCGTGGCGCGACACCTGGGAACCACGAACGACCTCTTTGACAGCCGCCCCAGCCCGAGGACGGAGTCGCTCGTCGCTGCTGCGGTCCAGTGGCGGAACGGATCATGAGGAAGATAGACGGCGTGTTTCCGAAGTAGACCCGAAGTTCGGCTTTCCTGCAAAACTCAATCAGGGGACGCACGGATTCTGGTGTTTTCGGACGCCAACTTTTGGACGACTGACCAAAAGTGTCGCCCACCGGCAGACGGACGTGGTAAACAATGTCCATGCACCTGTTGCAAGGGATTGCCACAGCGGTCGGATACCTGGTGGTCATTGGGGGTGCACTTGGTGCCGCCGTCAGGTTTGGCTTCTGGGTGTTCGATGAAATCCAAAAGCGAAGGCAGACTGCCGCTCAGGGTTACAAAATTCCACCGAGAACGCTCACAGTGGCGTTGCAGCAACAAAGGGAATACTGGTGGCATATGGGTGGGATGGGTCAAGACCCCGCTATGCAGATCGTTGGCCACTTCACGGTCACCAACATTTATTTGAGACCCGTGCGAGCAGTGCAGGTTGAATTGAGGTACGGCCTATTCGGGCGCAAGAGCATTATCGGGGATCTGTCAATCTCGCAGAGTTTGAATAGCAACTACTACGACGCATTCGCTATCCCACCGGGCGACACGCGGAACGCTAGTTGTCATATCTGGCTGTATCCACCCGTTGCGAAGCAACAACAAGCCTTTGTAGCGAATTCGGTGATCATTACTGACCACTTTGGGAATCGACACAAACTTAAGAACGTGAGGTTCGAATACCAATAAGTTAACCCGTTTAGACAGTTCGATGGCGGGAAAAGAGTTCCGGCGACTATGAGCGCAATCGGGGATGCAGTCCGCTGGGCGAGGAAATCATGAAGGCCATTGACGATCGATTTCCATCGGGCGATAAAGGAGTCACTCGCCGAAAGTTGCGAGGCTAGGCTTGTTCGCTTGTTCGACGGGAAATCCGAATGGCTGAGTTGACTGGAACCAAACAGCCTGACGCAAGCAACCATGTATTCGTTAATAAGATTTAACGGAAGTTCATCGAGAACAGGACTGAAATAAAAAACGTGGATAAGATCACAATCGGCGACCCTGGTGACCGAAGCTATCCTTTCCGAAGAGAACTGTTCGAAGATCCGTGCGTCCTATATCACGGCAGCTGGAGTACCTGGAGCTCACAAATTGAAGCGACGGGCTTCCTCCAAGGCGATTTCCCGTTCGAATGGGAGTGTGTCGAGACGGTCTGCAATCGAAACCGGGCAATCGGGCGCGGGTCGTTCCTGGCCGCGTTCCTTGGCAAGCAGCGTAATCTCTTTTTTGCGTCAAATTTTTGGCTTGCTCGTGCTTATGCCACAGATGGTGGCGGAGAAATTGTGCGCAAGGCGATCGAAGAAGCAGAAACGTTCGAGCGAATTTGTAGCGTTCCAGCGGAGCGTGACGAGTTGGTCAAATACTTAAGAGCAACCTCTCAGCAGGCGGCGATTTCCATCTTAACCGACGATGAAGGTCTTAGTCGTATACGTACGGACGTGAAAGCGGCCAAGCATGCACTGATGTCTCTGACAGGGGGCGGGCATCCGGTCGTATATGCGGTTGCAGTG
>CABEDA010000332.1_pt1 | contig 17441 bp, 13 predicted proteins | sample 3422771 | NCBI WGS metagenome assembly CABEDA01 (sample SAMEA5534329, study PRJEB31848) | metagenome | biome: tundra; feature: field; material: soil | place: USA | collected 2013-05 | depth 0.15 m
CAGAGTTCGTAGATGCCCACGGCGACCGGATTGCACTTCTTGCCCACTTCGACCGCGTCCCCGATGTGATCGCCGTGCCCGTGAGTGCAGAGCAGCGCGTCGGCCTTCTTGACCTTCTTCTCACTTTCAGGGCACATGGGATTGCCGGCAATCCACGGATCAATGTACAGCGTCTTCCCTTCCGGCGTCTGGACGCGGAAAGTGGCGTGGCCCAGCCATGTGAGTTGGATTCCCTGAAGATTCACGACGCCCTCCTGAGCTAACCTGCGAAGTAGCATTCTAGTGGCGTGGGGAAAAGCGCGCAACGAGCCAGCCGAGCCGGGCGAACGCCGGCTCAATCCAGCCTACCAACATTGCGGAGGCGGCTGTTGCAGATGGGCCCAATTCTGGGTGCTCTATCCCGGCTGGACTGGCCGGGGCTTGGCGGCCAGCAACGCGCAGAAAAGCAAAACTGGTATACAATGTTTCCCGTTCTTCCGGGTCTGAGAGATGTGGGGCTTGGACCTGTTTCACCTTCCCCGCTCGAGTAAACACGAAATTTCGAAGGAGGTTTTCTATGAACCGTAACAGAATTTCGGGGATGATTTTCGCTTGCATCTGCTTCGCCCTGCTAACCCAACCAGCCTGGAGTCAGTTCCGGACTCAGAGTCGAGTTCTGCCAGGGCATCTCAATAACGGCGCAGCCAAACCCACGCCCAACGCCGTCGAGGACAACCCGGACGTGGGTCAGGCTGCGCTAACTACGTTTGGCGGCAGCTTCGTGTTCAAGTTCACGATCGCCGTCAAGTCCACAAATCTCGGCACCGACACCATTGCCTGCTCCGCCGACCTCGAGGTGATTGACGAAAACATGACCACATTCGCCCTCACAGGCGTCTTCTCGGAAGAAGCTGCTGTAGCCGCGACACGAAGCGGTGCAACCGCAACCTGTACCGTCACCATTCCGTATTCTTGGGCGCTGGCAAACGGGAGCACCGACACGGTGAACCTGAGTTACGGGATCGAGGCGCCGGCCTCGACCTCGAATCCCCCCTTGCCGAACCGTATAAGTACTCACTCGCTCCCGAGCATGCACGTGCCCGCGAACGGAACCACCACCACCGTCACGGTCACCGCTACCATCTAAGCCTGTTCGAGGTGACAAACTGGTTGAATCGGGCGGGCCGCACGAAGGCTCGCCTGATTCCTCAGCAGCGCTAATGTCGTCTCACGGATTCATAGCTGCTTGATCCACTCGTCCGTCTTCATAACGCGACTGAACCGCATCTGCTGCGTCACCAGGATCGCCCGATGTAACTCCTCGTCGGAGACCGCTTCCGCGGCCTTCTTGACGCCCGTGGCTCCGCTCCTGTGTAAAATGGTCCCCAATGCCCGACCTCAAAGTATTGCTGTCCCGCGAAACCATTGCCAAGCGGGTCGCCGAGATGGGGGCGGAGATCGCACGCGATTTCCGCGGCCAATCGATTATCTTCGTCGGCGTTCTCAAAGGCGCGGCTGTTTTCTTGAGCGATCTTGCGCGCCAGGTCCCCCTCGAAGCCACCTTCGACTTTATCGGGGTTTCGAGTTACGGAGACCGTCCCACTGCCAAAGAAGATCCGGCGGGCCACGCGCGGTGGGATTCGCTGGGCGAGGTGCGTTTGACCAAAGACATGGATCAATCGTTGGCCGACCGAAACGTGATTCTGGTCGAAGACATCCTCGACACCGGGCTGACCCTGAACTACATTTCGAAACTGGTCGAAGCGCATCAACCCCGGTCGCTGCGCATTGCCGCCTTGCTCGACAAGCCCTCGCGCCGCAAACAGCCGATCCAGGCCCATTACATCGGCTTCACCATTCCCGATGCCTTCGTGGTCGGCTACGGTCTGGACTATGCGGAAAAATACCGCAATCTTCCAGATATCTGCGTGTTGGAGAATTTGTGATTGGTGATTTGTAATTGGCAATTGTGAAAACGCGGGTCTTCGATTCTTAAATTACCAATCACAAATTACAAATGAACGTGTGGAAGAGCCGCTGCGAACGCCTGCTATCATGAAGCCTGTGAAAACGACCGCCTCGCAAACTGGACGCTTTCCCGAGGTGGACCCTCTCCTGCTCGAAGTGGCCGACGTGGTCAACACCACGCTCGACCTGGAAACCACGCTGCGGCGGGTGGCGGAACTGGTCCGCAAGGTTATTGACTACGAAATTTTCGCCATCCTGTTGCTCAACGAACACCGTCAGGAATTGTACGTACGCTTCCATGTGGGATATCCGCAGGAGGTCGCCGACCGCCTGCGCGTGAAAGTGGGCCAGGGCGTAACCGGACGTGCGGCCGAGACTCGCCAAGCCGTTCTGGTCGCCGATGCGACGCAGGAAGATTTCTACATTGAGGCCCTGCCCAACGTGCACTCCGAACTCGCCATCCCGCTGATCGTCAAGAACCGGGTGATTGGCGTGATCGACATTGAGGCGCGCGAAAAGGGTTACTTCACCGAAGAGCACGAACGTCTGCTGACGTTGATCGCGTCGCGCATGGCGGTGGGTATCGAGAACGCGCGCCTGCACACGCGCATCACGCGCCAGGCCCGCACGTTGCTTCTGCTGAATGAAATTGCGCGCGAACTCACTTCGATTCTGAATCTCGACGAACTGCTCAAGCGCATCGCCGAGCTGCTCAAGCGGCTGATCGACTACCAGATGTTCAGCATTCTTCTGCTCGATCCGAGCGGTGAAACACTGCGCCACCGGTTCGCGCTACGCTTCGAGGAACGGCTGCATCTGAAGCACGACATCCCACTTGGCCGGGGAGTGGTGGGATACGCGGCGCAGGCCAAGGAAGGGGTCCTGGTGCCGGACGTGGCCAAGAGTGAGCGCTACATCGCTGTGAATCCGGAGACGCGTTCGGAGCTGGCGGTCCCTCTGATCTATCAAGAGAAGGTCATCGGAGTCCTCGATCTGGAGCACACCCGCCGCGGTTATTTCACCGAGGATCACAAGCGCACCCTGACCACGCTCGCGGCGCAGGTGGCGATTGCCATTGAAAACGCGCGCCTCTACGAGCACATCGCGCGGCAGGAGCAGCGGCTGGAACACGATCTGGCATTGGCGCGCGAACTGCAATTTCGCTTGCTGCCGCATTCGCTTCCCAAGATGCAGCATCTCGAAGTTGAGGCCAAGTTTCTTCCCGCCCGCGCCATCGGCGGCGATCTCTACGACTTCGTTCCCTATTCGTTGTCGAGGCTGGGGATCGCGGTCGGCGATGTCAGCGGCAAAGGCGCGCCGGCGGCCATTTATGCCGCGCTGGTCAGCGGCATTCTGCGCTCCCATGCGCCGATTGAGCCGGGCCCGGCCGAGATGCTCTCGGCCGTGAATCTGTCGCTGGCCGAACGCCGGATCGCGGCGCAGTTCGTTTCCATCATCTACGCCGTGTGGGACGACGAGCGGCGGACGCTGGTGGTGGCGAATTCCGGCCTGCCGCGGCCCATTTACAGTCATGATGGCAAGATCGAGTTCATCGACGCCACCGGGTTGCCCCTTGGATTGTTCGACGAAGCCGATTACGACGAATTCAGTTTCAAGGCGAAGCCGGGCGATCTATTCGTGTTCTACAGCGACGGTATTCTCGACGCCCGCAACCGCGACGGCCACTCCTTTGGGCCGGAGCGGGTGGCAGCGATCGTCGCCGGTTGCGCCGACAAGTCGGCGGGCTGCGTGGTGAACGAGATCTTCAAAGCGGTGACCGAGCACGCCGCGGGGGTGGATACGTTCGACGATCAGACGGTGGTCGCCATCAAAGTAAAAACCGGCCCGGGCAAACGCAAGTGAAGCGCTCGCGCCAATCCCCGGCCGTGCGTCCACCGGCGTTTAGGTATCATGGCACGGCTGCGGGAAAGCGCGCCGCCCAACCTTACGGCGAAGACCTCTACTGTGAGGCGGTGCCGCTCGAAGGCCTTGCCGCGCGCCACGGAACTCCGCTGTACGTTTATTCGGCGGCGATGATCCGCGCGCGATTGAATGCCTTCGCTCACGCGTTTCGGTCCATTCCCCACACGCTATGCTATTCGGTCAAAGCCAATTCGACGCTGGCAGTTCTGCGCCTGGTGGCCAACGAAGGAGCAGGCTTCGACGTGGTGTCCGGCGGAGAACTCGAACGAGTTCTGCGCGCAAGCCCGAAGGCTGCGGGCAAGGTCGTGTTCTCCGGCGTGGGCAAGACTGCGGCGGAAATGGAACTTGCGCTGCGCTCCGGCATATTGCTGTTCAACATTGAAAGCGCTTCGGAACTGAATGTGCTTTCCGCAACCGCGACGCGATTGAAGAAACCAGCGGCAGTCTCGGTGCGGGTCAATCCCGATGTTTCGGCAAAAACGCACCCGTATATTTCGACCGGACTTCATCAGCACAAGTTCGGCGTGCCGATCCCGGAGGCGCGAACGCTTTATGCAGCGGCCGCGAGGCAGCCTTATCTGAAAGTGGCCGGAGTCAGCGTCCACATCGGATCGCAGATCACCGATGTCGGCTCCTTCCAGGAGGCGCTCGAACGCGTGGCGGATCTGGTTCGCGGGCTGCGCGAAGAGGGCCACGACATTCGCTACATCGACGCCGGCGGCGGCCTTGGAATTTCTTACGAGGGAGCGCAGGAGAATTTTGAGAAACAGATTGCAGCGTACGCGAAGGCTGTGCTTGGCCCGTTGCGCGGATTCAAGCTGCATTTGCTGCTCGAACCGGGACGTGCCATCGTGGGACCGGCGGGCGTTTTGCTGACGCGCGTCCTCTACCGGAAGACGAACAATCACAAACGCTTTCTAATCGTCGATGCGGCGATGAACGATCTGCTGCGTCCTTCTCTGTATGGCGCGTATCACGAGATTGTCCTGGTTCGTCGCGAGTCGCGCGAAACGGAAGTTACCGATGTGGTCGGCCCCATCTGTGAGACCGGCGACTTTTTTGCGCGCGACCGAAGACTTCCCCTGGTCAGCGAGGGAGATCTGCTGGCCATTCTGGATGTGGGCGCGTACGGCGCGGTGCTTGCATCGAACTACAACACGCGCCGCCGGGCCGCGGAAGTGCTGGTGGATGGCGCGAAAGCGAGAGTGATCCGGCGACGCGAAACCTTGCAGGACCAATTGAAGACTGAGCAACTCTAGAGAGGGTTCGTGGGTTTCGAGCAATCCGTGCGGACGAAGCGTCGAAGGATGCAGCCCCGGAGGGGCGACCGAACTTAGCCCAGCGCTTCAGCGCTGGGAAAAGTGGAAAGAAAGATTCAAGTCCCGGAGGGACGACCGCGCTTCCTCGTACACACTAGAGGCCAGTGAGCCATGTTGGCTGGACGGGCGAGGACGCCCGTCCCCCCAACGAGATTCCTTACAGCGCCTCCAGAAAGTTCGTCACTGCCCGCAGCACCGGCTCCGGCTGCTGGATGAATAACGCATGCCCGAGATTCCGAAACTTCACATGCGCGTGATGAGGCAGCAAGCGCGTGGCCAGGGCAACATCGGCGTCGGACATCAGGCCGCCTAATTCCGTGGTGCCTTGCAAAAGGAGCGTTGGACAAACGATTCCACGTAACACGGTCTCGCCGTCCCAGCCTTCGAGCGACGATCCGTCGAGAGTCATTTCATAGGCATCCGGGTCGGTCTGCTGCACGCAACGCGCCCAGGAGAGCAGGTACGCCTCATCGTTGCCGGGAAGTTGACGGATCGTGCCCGACCCGCCGCTTGGAACCGGCAGCACAATTTTCCCGATGCCGTCCGCAATCTGCTCGACCGTGCCGCCGGTGCGCGCGAGATTGCGCAGTCCTGAAAACAGCGCGGTGTACATCGGATTGCGAAGCCGCTGGGCGACGATCATGTTGTCGCCCAGAATCAGAGCCCGCACCAGCTCCGGATAATGAGAAGCAACCCACATGCCCAACATACCGCCGAGGGAATGTCCGAAGAGAACTGCGGGAGATGAAACGCGCTCGCGCAGGAGGCCGGCGATGTCTTCAGCATACTGCGGGCCACGGTATCCGCGAGCCACGCGGGAAGATTTGCCATGACCGCGAAGGTCAGGCGCGAAGATATGCCAGCGCATGCTCAGCGCCGGAATCACCGGAAGAAATACTTGCCAGCGCCGCCCCAGTCCATGCAGCAGCACAAGCGGCGGCCCATGAGCAGGCCCTTCGGCATAGTTCAATTGAACGCCCAAGCGAACTTCGCCGGTGTCAAAGGTGTGCTCGACCAGGCCTGGATGATTTTCGCTCACAACGTTTTCGCTCACAACATTCCCCGGCTTGACTCATCGGCTCGCGGCGCCAGCGTCGTAAGTTAGTTTGCCGCCAACCCAGGTTTTGAGCACCTTGACGTCGCGGATCTTGACGGGATCGATACTCAGCACGTCGTCACTAAGCAATACCATGTCCGCCAGCTTCCCCGCGGCGATCGAGCCTTTTTCGTTTTCCTGAAATTCGGCATAAGCGGAACCCATGGTGTAGGCCTCGATCGCTTCCTTGATGGTCAACTTCTGCTCGGGAAACCATCCCTTTGGATTCTTGCCATCGAGGGTTGCGCGCGTGGTCGCGGCGTACAGCGTGAGCATGGGGTTGAGCGGCGCAACATCCCAATCCGTGCCCAAAGCCAGGCGCACGCCGTGGTCAAGGAAAGTGCGGAACGCATAAGTGCGGCTGGCCCGGTCGTGTCCGATGCGGTTTTCGGCCCAGCGGCCGTCATCAATCGCGTGATAGGGCTGCACCGACGCGATCACGTGCAGTTCTGCGAAGCGGCCGAAGTCTTTGGCAGCCATGTGCTGCGCGTGCTCGATGCGCCAACGGCGATCACGGCTGCCATGCTCTTTTTCAATTTCGACATAAATGTCGAGGATCGCCGAAATTCCAGCGTCTCCGATGGCGTGCGTGCAGAGTTGCAGACCAGCGGCATCGGCTCGCATCATGCGATCGCGCATCAGGGAGATAGGATGCATCTCGTCCGAGAGCAGGCCGCGGTTGCCGGGTTGGTCCGAGAAAGATTCGAAGAAATACGCCGTTCCCGACCCGAGTGAGCCATCGGCGAAGGCCTTTACCCCGCCGATGCGCAGATACGGCCCGCCAAACGCCCGCCGGATGCCGATTTTCACCTGGTCGTCTACCTGCGTGATCAGCGGTGCGGCATAGATGCGCGTGGTCAGCTTGCCTTCTTCGAGCAGTTCCGAATAGATGGCGATGTCGGCGGGGTCGGGGTCCATGTGCTGCACGCTGGTCACGCCGAGCGACGCCGCGTGCTTGAGCGCGCGCTCAATCGCATGTCGCCGTTGTTCGTGGCTCGGTGGCGGGACCGCTTTGAATAACAGATCCTGCGCCGCATCTTTCAGCGCGCCGGTCGGATTTCCCTGCCGGTCGCGGACGATCACTCCGCCCGCGGGATCGGGTGTTTGCGCGGTAATCCCCGCCAGCTTCAAGGCGAGCGAGTTCGCCAAAACCATGTGGCCGTCATAGCGGCCCACTGCCACCGGCGTTTCGGGCGTGGCCGCGTCGATCAGTTCTTTGGTCGGCAGTTCCGCCGGGCTCCACTTGGTTTCATCCCAGTCGCCGCCCAGCACCCATTCGCCTTTGGCGGTTTTCGCGGCGCGTTCCCGAATGCGGCGGGCAAATTCTTGCGAGCTGGTGGCGTCATTCAGTTGGACATTGTCTAGTTGCGATCCACCATCCGCGAAGTGCACGTGAGCGTCGTTGAATCCCGGCAGCAGACGCATCCCGGCGGCATCGATCACGCGGGTGTGGGGCCCGCGCCAGGCATCGACCTGTCGGCTTGATCCGACCGCAACGATACGATCGCCGAGGACGGCAACCGCGTCCGCCTCCGGGCGCGACGGGTCCACAGTCCAGACGCGTGCGTTTTGGATGATGAGGTCCGCGGCCGGTTGAGTTTGCCCGGAGACGCAGAGCGCGGAAGCGAGAACAACGCTAAGTTGCAGGGAACATTGCTTCATTTTCTCTCCCGGTCAATTCCGATTCGTGGCTTGTCAAACCGGCATGACCCGCAAACACGCCAGGCGTTGAAAACTTCTAAGAACCGTCCCCGCTTTTCCTGAGACCTGCCACCTAAGACCTGACATCTGGTTCTAACGTTCTCCCCACTTGAGCTTGGTGGCGAGCACTTCGAAAAATGTCTTCTGGAAACGCAACAGCTTGGCCCGATGTTCCGCCTTAACGCAGCGCACGATATCGCCGTCTCGCACCGCCATGCCGACCTGTCCATCGAAACTCAGATAGGCTTGTTCCTTCCCGGCCTTGACGTGGATTTCGATCTCGACCGTATCGCGCACCACCACCGGACGATGCGTCAAGCCGTGGGGCGAGACCGGCGTGACCACGAAGGCATCCACATCCGGGTTCAGAATCGGCCCTCCCGCGCCGAGAGAATACGCCGTGGAACCGGTCGGCGTAGCGATGATCAGCGCATCGGCCCGGTAACTGGAAACGAATTCCGTGTTCACGAAAAGCTCGAAGTGATTCAAGCGCGCGATGGCGCCCTTGCTCACCACCACCTCGTTCAAGGCGGCATGCGTGGCCAGAGTCTCGCCACCCCGAATCAGCGAGCCCCCCAGCATCGACCGGCTGTCCACAATGTAGCGTTCTTCTTCAATCGCCTCCAGGGCGGGATACAAATCGGACAGCGCAAGTTCGGTCAGGAACCCAAGCGTGCCGAGGTTGACTCCGAGAATCAGCGTTCCCGCTTTCGCCACCGCCCGAGTCGCCGACAGCAGCGTGCCGTCGCCGCCGAGCACCAGGGCCAGAGCCGGGGATCGAGTGCCTAACTCCCTTCGCGGCACCACGTCCGACGGAGAGAAATAGGCGGCGCTTTCCTTGTCCATGACCACCGCGTAGTTGCGCTTCTGCAGCCATTTTTCGAGCGCGGGTAGTACTTCGCGCAGCTCGGGACGGCCCGGCTTCGAAATGACGGCAACGGTTTTCTGGCGGGCTGGGCTGGGGCGAGACTTGGCCATGTCTTCGGAATTTTCTTCGCGCATCTATTCTGACTTCGTCGGACTTCCGATTGTACAGAATCACCGGATGGCAGGCGGGAAAAACTCTGCGTGCAGCAGGAATTCGCGATTGCCCTCGCCACCGAGAATGGGTGACTCGATCCATTCCGCGCGCACGCATCCGAGATTCAACAGCGCCGCTTCGACCTTGGCCACGGCCGCTCGCTGCGCCGATTCGTCGCGCACAATACCACCTTTACCCACCAGTTCCCTGCCCGCTTCAAACTGCGGTTTCACCAGCACCACAATCTGGCGAGGCAGATTGAGCGTCGCGCTCGCGCAAGACGAAACGGCGCGAATCACCGCCGGCAGCACCAGCGTGGCGGAGATGAACGAAACATCCATTGCAATGAAGTCAACATTCTCACTAATGTCCCCGGAATCGAGATAGCGGGCGTTCGTCTTCTCCAGAAGCCGAATGCCCGGATGGTTGCGCAACCCGAAATCCATCTGACCATAACCGGTGTCCACGGCAATCACCCGGGCGGCGCCGTGTTGCAGCATGCAGTCGCTGAAGCCTCCGGTGGACGCGCCGATGTCGAGACAGACTTTGCCCTGCAGATCGATCCGCCAGTGCTCGAGAGCCTTCTCCAGTTTGAGCCCGCCACGGCTGACGTAGCGAAGATCCTCGCCCAGCAGGCGCAACGTCGATCCCGAGTCAATCGCTGCGCCGGCCTTCTCGATCTTCTGCTCGTTGACGAGAACTTTTCCCGCCAGGATGAGAGCCTGAGCGCGCTCGCGCGAAGGCGTCAGCCCTCGCTCCACCAGCAACTTATCGAGACGTGTCTTCACGGTGTGGCGAAAAACGAGTATCGAAAAATCGAATCCGCACGATGCGGCTAGCACCCGATGCGGTGCAGAATGTTGAAGCGATTTATTAACAGAAGGTTACAAGATTAAGTTCCCGCTTTTCCACAAACTTTTCCTCTAGGGTGTTGAAAAGTGCGGAAAAGTATCGGGCCATCTGGCGATCGAAAAGCAAGATCGAAACTCAAAGGCAGAGCAGTCTTGCACTTCAGATGACCCGATGGCCCGATCACCAGATCACCCGATGATTTCTCAGCCCGCAACTTCTTCCAGGGTCTTCTGGTCGATGTCGAAGTTCGCATGCACGTTCTGCACGTCTTCGCAATCTTCGAGCGCTTCCATCAGGCGGATCATCTGCGTCGCCTGCTGCCCTTCCAGCTTGATGAAGGTATCCGGAACCATACTCACGCTCGACGAAGCCGGCGTGATGCCCGCCTTCTTTACCGCCTCGAGCATGCCTTCGTAGGCCGAAGGTGCAGTCAGAATTTCCCAATTCTCGCCATCGTCAATCGGCTCATCCTCGCCGCCTGCTTCGATGATGATGTTCATCAGATCGTCCACCTTGGCTGCCGACTTCGGGATGACGATGTCGCCCTTCTTGTGGAACATATACGACACCGAGCCCGCTGCGGCCATGTTGCCATTGTTCTTGCCGAACACGTGCCGGATTTCGCTCACCGTGCGATTGCGGTTATCGGTAGAAATCTCCGCCAGCAAAGCCACGCCGCCCGGGCCGTAGCCCTCCAGCACAAACTCTTCGTAGGCCAAGCCAGGCAGTTCGCCGGTGCCGCGCTGGATGGCGCGTTTGATGTTATCGGCCGGCATGTTCTCGGACTTCGCCGCCAGGATCGCCGTCCGCAGCCGCGGGTTCATGTCGGGATCGCCGCCCGACTTCGCCGCCATCGCGATTTCCTTGATGAGACGGGTGAAGATTTTGCCGCGCTTAGCGTCAAGCGCGCCCTTTTTGTGCTTGATGGTTGCCCATTTCGAATGGCCGGACATAACGGTACCTCGTATCTAAAGAACTATATCTGGAGCTTGGATGGCACTGATTCTCGGAATTATGGATCCGCCCGCGGAGGAAATCACAGGATCAGCCTCGACGTAACAACGTTCAGGCGAATGGAGATTATAGCACGGGTGACGGGCCGTCCGTGCGTTATGGCGTCATCACGTCGGGTGTCCGCGCCGCCCCACTGGGGCCAGGCACCGTGCGAAGGCAAGGGCGGCTGGCCCATCCTTTGAACGATGTTCGCCTGCCCACCGTAACTGAGGGTGCCCATCCTTGCTTGCAAGGGTGGGCGGCGATGCCGCCGATACAACTTTTGTGTCCTCCGTGATGTGAACAGTTCGACTCCCGCCCCTCGCAAAGTGCGCGAGGACGGAGCATCCACGGCGTTGATACGCCTGGAAGCCAAGCCATGAGGTACTCTTTGTTGGGAATCTCCATGGCCGCGAACGCTCTCGATCACCAACTCTCGCAACTCGAAGCCAGCCGCTATCTCTTCGGACACAAGGAAGCCGCCCGCGTAGTGAAGCTGCTGCAACGCCTCGACGCCGCGCGCTTTACCGATCCGGCCTCGCTGATCCGCTTCCACGAAGCGTTGCTTTTCCTGCGCGCCTTTCCGCAAGGACCAGCTGTGGTTCGCGCCACGGGCCGCATTCTTAACCGTTTCCACAAGAAAGTAGAAGCATTACGTAAGGGTGGCGCTGAGATGGACGACTTCGAGCCCATCGAGTTCTCTGGCATTGCCGGCACACAGATGGAAGACACGCTCAGCTTCGATGTCGCACGCTGGCTCATCCAGCGCATGCCCGGCAAAGTTGAAATTGCGTGGAAAAACTACGAACCCGGACGAGAGTTGGGCACCATCGGCCCGCGCTTCATGCCCTTGCTTGAGGACGACGCGTATGTCGAGGCCGATACGCCATGGCGGCGATGGCTGGAGACCGCATCAGGCAAGAAGGGCTCCGATCCTGCTTGGCTGGTTGAACGCTTCGCCGATCTCCCGTTGGCGCCGATCCAAAAAGCCGAGCTCTACGAATCCCTGCGCGTGCCCCTGCGCTGGAATCTCAAGAACTCCGCCATCGCGCGAACGCGCAACTGGAAGCCGGTTCCGAGCGTCTTTTACCACAACGAGCCGCTGATCAGCCGCAGCCAGGTGTCGCTGGCCGCCGAGTTGGCGCGGCCTCCGGTGCAACTGACAAAGCTCTCGCACAAGCGGGCCGGCGAAATCATGGATCTGATCCGCGAGGTCATGCTGGTGCGCTACCGCGAACTTTATGGCACCACGCTGTGCGATCCCGCGTCGGTAGTTCGGGCCGATGTAGGACGGGGAGTGACAATCCATCTCTGGAACTTGCCGCCCGATCGCCGCTTGCCGCTGCGCGCCTACGTCGCGGGATTAACGCTCAAGAATGGCGTGCCGATTAACTACATCGAAGCCATCGGACTCTGCGAGTGGATCGAAGTCGGCTTCAACACCTTCTACACGTTCCGCGGCGGCGAAGCGGGATGGATCTACGCTCAGGTACTGCGCTGCCTGTGTCACCTCATGGGAACAACGTGCGTCTCGGTCTATCCGTATCAACTCGGCCATGACAACGAGGAGGCGATCGAATCGGGTGCGTTCTGGTTTTATCGAAAGCTGGGCTTCCGGCCGGGGCGCGCGGAGCTACAAAAATTGGCGGAACGCGAAGAAGGCAAGATTGCCGCCGATCCGAAATACCGGACGCCCGCCAAAACCTTGCGCCGCCTGGCAAGTGGGCACGTGTTCTACGAGTTGCCGGGCAGCGAAGTGGGAGCGTGGGACAGCTTCAGCACGCGCAATATTGGCCTGCGAGTAAATCGGCGAATGGCGCGGGAATTTCAAGGTGACAGCGGCAGCATGCGCAAGGAATCGGTGCGCTCGATCGCGCGGACTCTCGGCATGGATACGTCACAGTGGACGCCTTCAGAACGCGCCACCTTCGAAAATTTTGCCATCCTCCTGGCTCTGGTTCCCGGCCTTCGCTCCTGGAAGCGCGACGAAAAAGACGCGCTGGTCCGAATCATTCGCAGCAAGTCCAAAGCCGACGAAATGCTTTATCTTCACCTCACCGAGCGGCACGAACGGTTCCGCGAGGCCCTGCTCAAGCTCGGCTCGTGAGTCGGACCTCCGGCAAGGGCGGCGGCGAGCTTGAACCGCCTCGTTTGAGCGTGTATAAAGACATAGGAAGCAAGCGGCCGGGTGCTGCTGGAGAAGAGGAATTCCGGCGCGTGCGATGCAGACTTCGGTCGCCCTCAAACAGTCTGCAAAAGATTGATTTTAAAGCGGAAGTGGTGGAACTGGCAGACACACCATCTTGAGGGGGTGGCGCCGAAAGGCGTGGGGGTTCAAATCCCCCCTTCCGCACCATTGCTTTTGTTTTCATAGTGTTGTAGCATGGTGATACCGGACCTGATACCGGAATCAGGAAGGATCACCATGACCAAGACGATGCAACTGTACCGATTGGACTTCGACGGTACCATCCTGCGACGTGGTTTTTGGCTTTACATTTTGGAAATCATCGTCCCTGATGGTCGCACCCTCCACTACGTCGGGAAAACAGGCGATAAAGCTTCTGGGGTGAGTCAATCGCCATTTAACCGTATCTCCAACCACCTCGGCCACAATCCCCACAGCAATGCAGTGCGACGACATCTGGGAAACGTTGATCCAGAGCGGTGCTGCTTCCGTTTTCACGCTTGCGGGCCACTCTTTGACGGCGAGTCACCGCAGAGCCATGCCGACTTGTGTGATGTCGTTTCGGCATTGGAATCGGCGCTCCGCAATGCGATGGTCGAAGCCGGATACGAAGTCATCAATGTTGTGCCTTGTCGCAAGCCCATAGACCGAGAGCAGTTTGCCACCGTTCGGGCCGCATTTGCCAAACACTTCGACAAACTTGCAGGAGCGGCGGGTGAGGGGCAATCGTGAACCGCGAAGTCAACGTCACCAAAAGAGTTCGAACCAGCAAAGGGATGCGCTTCTGCCCTGTCGTCCTTTCTGCGAATGGCCGCGTCAAGCCTGACGTCGTGCTGGTCAACGGCAAACCCGAGCATCATCCCGAAGGCGCATATTATCTGGATTGGCGTGACGGCGCGAAACGTGTGCGCCTGTCGGTCGGCAAAGACCCAGCGGACGCCAACAACCGGCGACTCCGCAAGGAAGCCGAGTTGAACGCTGTGGCCCACGGCGCAACGATTGCGCCAGAGAAAGGTGCGGGCAGATCGCTGGCCGCCGCTGTTGCAGAATTTCTCGACGACGTAAAGGTCAAGCAGACCACGAACAAGCCCGGCAACTTTAACCGTCATTCCACCTTCGGCGTTTATAGCACGGCCTTGAACTATTTCATGGAGTCCTGCCACAAGCTGACGCTGGAAGAGATTGACCGGCGCGACCTGCTGAAGTACGCAGCCTTCTTGCAGGCAGAAAAGGAGCAAGGGCCACGGAGCGTGAACCACAAATTCGGCATCGTCATGTCCTTTTTGAAGGCGCACGGAATTCGCGGGCTGGTAGACAAGAATGACTGGCCGCGATACACCGAACAGGAACCTGAAATTTACGAGCAGGAAGAACTCGACAAGCTGTTCGCGGCCTGTGACCCGGCGGAGCGACTTTGGTTTGAGTTCTTCCTGATGACCGGCATGCGCGAGCAGGAAGTCATGTTCACTTACTGGAGTGACGTGAACTTCACCGCCAGCACCGTTCGCGTTACCCACAAGCGGGACCGTGGCTGGTCGCCGAAGGCGTACAAGGAACGCGAGATTCCCATACCGGAAAAACTCACCAAGAGCCTGAAGGCGTGGAAGGCGAAATCCGCCAAGGGCTGTTCCCTGATATTTCCCACCGCCGGATGTAAGCCGAAACATGACTTTCTCGATTGCCTGAAAGCGGTCGCCAAACGCGCCAAGCTGGACAAGGAGAACTTCTGGTTGCATAAGTTCCGCTCGACGTTCGCAACCCGCTGCCTGTGGGCAGGCGTCGATCTCCGAACAGTCCAGCTATGGCTGGGTCATTCCGATATGGAGAGCACGATGCGGTACCTGAAGCCGTCGCGGAGTCAGCAGACGCGCGCGAAGGTCAACGAGATATTCGCCTAACCCCTGGTAGTGGGCTACTTTGAATGTTGAGAACGGCTAGCGAACGTGGCATACTCGGCGGTTCTGGGATATAAATGATCTAGTTGCCCTCTGGGAATCCTACGAACAGCGGAGGGCGGAAAGAGCGGCGTAAATGGTACCAGCGATAATCCTAATCGTCTTGTTGGGTCTCTTTCTGAAATACGGAACTGGGAAAAAAGGCGGAGTCCACCTTAAAGATTGTCCGCGAGATTCTACGTGTACGTGCTACAGCGACGAGGAAAAACCAAAGTAGCCCACTACCCTCCCCACCTAACCCCTTGTAACTGGTTGGCGAGTGTGTTAGTATGTCAGTACTGGACTGTACCACCTTCCTGAGAGTCCTGCGGGCGGAATATCCGGACCCCCCGGTAGCCCAACGGGTTGTAAACCCCGTCATCCCAAATAAGACCACCTTGTTTGGGGCTTCCCTTGATATCCCTTGCCGACCGCATTGAACAAACCAACCACGCCCTGACGGCGGACGAGCTCGCGCCGTTGTTGTCCGTTTCCCGCATTACCATTTTCAAACACGCCCGCACCCGGCGTCTCCCGTCATTCCGCATCGGGACGTGCGTGCGGTTCGACCCGAGCGCGGTTGCTGAATGGATTCGCTCCGGCGGTCTGCAATCACCAAGGTAACTGGCGTCAATCCCTAGAACTAAAGGAAGATGGCAACCAGAGGTGTCCCTTTTATATGAGTACCGCAGTGATTCAGCAAATGGTCGAGCAAAATTTGAATAAGTCAAATTCTTATGCGCTCAAAGCACGAGCGGTAGCGTTGTGGAATGCCGACCGCGAGGTGTTCGGGCGTTCTCAGGACTCCGCTAGGGCGCTGGGTGATGCTCTGGTCAAAGTTAAGGCGGTGATTCCGCACGGCGAGTTCAAACCGTGGCTGAAGGAAAACGGTATCGACCGCAACCGCGCGAGCTACTGTATGCGTGTGGTTACAGGCAAGGATGCGGCAGCGAAGGCTAAAGCTGCGCCGCATGTGGTTACCATCAAGAACGGCATGCTCGTCCGCTGGAATGACAAGATATTCAAGGTGCTGGAGTCCTCCGAATGGAAGGCAGATGAGCTGGCGGAGTTCCATCGGCTGGTGTTGCACGTTGAACCTGCGCCTGCCACCCCGCCGCAAGAGGACGTCGTGGAAGCCCCTGTTGTACCTGCCATCGAAGAGCCCTACGACGGACGACCGCCGAAGGTAGAGTTCGACGCTGGCGAGTTGAACAAGGCGATACGTCGGCTCGGAGACCTGGTGTCCGCAAATGCAGGCCGCGTAGGAATAGCGTCCGGTCAGGTAGAGCTGGTTGGCGACAACGCAAGCCTAAGAATCGCGCTCGCAAAGGCCCGAACCTTCGGCGACTTCAACGTTGCCATCCAACATGGTGAACTGGCTCCCGCAATCAAGAACATCACAGGTGCCGTCACCATCATGGAGGACGGGACGCTACAATCGGGCGGGCTCTCCACGAAACTGAAGTGCCTTGCTCCGGACACGGAGCTTCGTTGTTTTCCTGTGGAGGACGCCGTGACCCGCGTAGAAGGCATCAACCTTTCACGGCTCAAGGCGCAACACAAACTGGTTGCTTTCGCCATTCCTCCGGCGGACGGCAGGTTTGTTATTCCCTGTGGGCTTCTCACGTCCGAGAACGGCATCCTGCGGATGGTCGCCACGGACGGCAAATTCCTCGCGATGTCTGATACGCCAGCAGAGCATGGCGATTTCGCGTTTACCATTCCGCAGCCAGCGTTTGAGCTACTCCACAAAATGGACGGGGAGACACTCGACATCACCGAGACGGAGCACTTCTGGCGGTTCTCAACCAGAACCGAGACACTTGTCTACACAAAGACCCACGCCGAGTTTCCTCCGTACCAGAAGGTTGTTCCGAGGAACCACGACGGCTGGACAAAGATAACCGTGAACTCCGGTGTGCTCGCCTCGGCGCTGAAGCGATTGCGACCGCATGCCGATGATGATATGCCCGGCGTGCTCTTCACGGTGGGTGACGGTGCCTTGTTGCTGGAGGCTGAGCACAATGAAGGGGACCCTGCGGGATTCACTTATTCGCTGCGTCCGGCGACCGAATCCATCAAGGTTCTTGTTGGTGGTTCGCCCGTTATTGTGAAGCTGAATGCGAACCGCTTTCTCCCGTTCCTCGAACGCGTCAAGGGCACCGTCGAGTTCTACGTCAAGAATTCAGAAGCGGTGGTGGACTGCTTCGCGCCAGCTATTGATGGCTACAGATTCTTTGTGATGCCCATGCGGCTAACTGAGGACTATGCGGCAGCGAAGGCCGGGCACGAACAGATGCTCAAGGAGAGGGCAGAGCGGGACGCCGCGCTTCTAGCTCAATCCAAGGCCAAGGTTGCCGAAGGAATCAAGACTTAAGGCGGAGCAAGCCGAGAAGGAAGCGGCGGAAGCTGAAGCTACTTTGGAAGCACAGGCCGTGGCCGCTGGGGCTGCCGCCAATTAGAAAAG
>CABEDA010000339.1_pt1 | contig 17232 bp, 15 predicted proteins | sample 3422771 | NCBI WGS metagenome assembly CABEDA01 (sample SAMEA5534329, study PRJEB31848) | metagenome | biome: tundra; feature: field; material: soil | place: USA | collected 2013-05 | depth 0.15 m
CGCCTGATAGCGTCAGTTGACAATTTTTGTGCAAGCAGGTCAGGCATGGAAGATCGCCACGCTGCTATTGCAACTTCGCGTACTCGGCTTTGGCTTCTTTCAGGATGGGGATATCGGGGTCGGCGTCTTTCCAGAGGGTGAGGAAATCTTTGTATGCGGCGAGCGCCCGGACGCGGGCAGCGTCGGCATCCGCTCCCTGCGAGGTTCTAGCCTGCAAAGCCTTAGCCCGAGCCACGCCCAGATGCGCCAGCGCTCCTGTCCAGCAATTCCAGACGATGCCGCTGTGGTCGATGATCTTCTGAAACTCGGCGGCCGCTTCTTTGCCTTGTCCGGCTGCCAAGTACGCCTCCCCGCGCACATACGTCGGATAGAGGCAGGAAACATTGTTGAGGAACGAGATTGACCCCAACTCGATGGTTGAAGCGGCTTGTAGGGCAGTCAGGGCAGCAGCCGGGTTCTTTCTACCCAGCGCCAACTGCGCCTGAATCGCAGGCAGCCAAAGCGACTGCATCTGGGTGTCCAGCGGGAAGCGTTTCCCCAAGTCTTGCGCCATGGATTCGGCTCGTGCCGTATCGCCTGCCATGGCAAACGCAAGCGCGGCTTCCACCTCGACGCCCTGACTCGTGGGAGCCAGCTTCAAAGCCTCTGCCGCTGACTGGCGGGCTTCCGCAGGATTGCCGAAAGCCGCTTGTTCCAGAGCGGCATTCTCCTGCCATATCGCCCCAGCTTCCTTGTTGTCAGCCCGGATGGCGGAGTCCACAGCCCGCTTGGTCAGTTCCCGCGCTTTGCCAAGATGACCGCCATACGCCTCAGTGTCCGATGCCAACGCAAGACCCTCGTTCTCGTAATCGGGCTTGCCCGCATACCACTGTTGCTGTTCCGCCATCGCCGCGGAGTCCGAGTTGACAAAGGCAAGAGCGTAGAGATCGTTGTGGAGTATGTCACTATCCAGTTTTCTTGCCTGCGCCTCTTGAATGATCTGCCGCGTTTCGTCGAAACGCTGTAAGGCAAGAGTGTAGCCGGCGAGATTCCCATATATAACTAACTGATCCGGTGCAAGGCGCAAGGCTTGCCGAGTCAGCTCCGTGGCTTTCTCATACTGCCCCTGTGCGTTGTACACGTTGCCCAAACTGCCATACCCTGCGCTTACCCGTGGGTAGCTCTCAATCTCCTCCTGATACGTCTGAGCCGCTTTATCCAGTTCCCCGGTTACATTCTGATAGTAGTTGGCGGTGATCAACAGCTTTTCCCGCTCGCTGGCATGTTCCCGTAACTGGAATGCCTTGGTGTAGTAGTCGCTGGCCCGCCCTAGCTCGCCGAGACCGAAGTAGTCGTTGCCCACTGCCCTGTAGCCCATGGCAAAATTCGGATCAAGCTCGATGGCACGTTGATGGTAAGGCAGGGCTGCGGCGGAGCCTTTCTCATTAAACGCCTTCCAGCCGAGGCTGTACGCTTTCAGAGCTTCGAGCGAAGCCGTGGTGGCCTGTTCGAGCGGAACATCAAACTTCTGGACCGTAGCCAGCGATTCGCCCAACTCAGCGCGCAGCTTCGATGCCGCCTCGCCCAGCGCGTCCAGCACCTTCTCCTTGGACGACGCCGTCACCTGCTCCTCGGCCAGCGGGTCTCCGCTCTGACAATTCACCGCCTTCAACCCCAGCACGTATTGGCTGCCCAGACTGGCAATCGACCCGGCAAGGTACGCCTTGCTGCCTGCCCGCTGGCAAAGCTCGCGGGTGACTTCGGGCGTGAGTTTCGTGCCCGCCGGACGGGACATCAACTTCAAGGTCGCCGCGACCTTGTTCTCCGGGAGCACATTCAGAAACGGCGACTGGTTCAGAGCAACGCTAAGTGCCGTCTTCAATGCGTCATCGAAGACAGCATCTCCCGTGCTGTTGGCGAAATCGCCGACAACGATGGTGTCTTTCTCGCCCAGAGGGGGCGTCGTCTGGCGCGAGCGGAAGTAGAACACTCCCGCGATTGCCACCGCGACAAGAACCACGGCTGCGGGAACCAGAACTTTCCAGAATTTCCCGCTCGCCACGGGAAGTTCGCCCACTTTCACGGCGCTCGATGACGGAGAAGGAACAGACACGGGCGAAGGCAAGGAACCGGACGCTGGGGATGGAGGTTGAGTGGTGGCTGGGGGTTCCGTAACTTTCTGCCCGCTTTCCTGTGCCACCGCCACCGTGCCGGAACTCGCAGCTATGGCTCGTCCCGTCTCAGTATCCCGCTTGAGGCGCTGCAACTCGGAGCGCATTTCGGAGGCGTGCTGATAACGGAGTTCTCGATCTTTCTCCAGCGCCCGGTTGATGATGTGTTCCAGTTCGGCCGGCACGTCGTGATTCAGCCGCACTACTGCCACTGGGGCACGGTTCACGATGGCCTCACAGATCATCGCCGAACTTTCTCCATGAAACGGCAAATCGCCTGTCGCCATCTCGTACAGCACTGAACCAAACGAGAACAGATCGGTACGTGCATCCAACTCTCTCGCCCGCACCTGCTCCGGCGACATATATGCCACCGTTCCCACCATTGTGCCCGGACTGGTGAGATGATCCGCGTCCACCGAGCCCGTTTGCGTGTTAAGAGACCCAATGTTGCTGGAGGAACTGGCTGTGACCGTGACTTTGGCCAGCCCGAAGTCCAGAATCTTGGCGTGACCGCGCTTGGTCACAAACAGGTTCGCAGGTTTGATGTCGCGGTGAACGATGCCTTCCGCATGAGCCGCATCCAGTGCGTCCGCAATCTCGATCGCCAGCGACAGAATCAACTCGGTTTCCATCGGCCGGCCAGCAATAAGGTGCTTCAAGGTCAGGCCGTCCAGATACTCCATGACGATGAAGGACTGCCCCTCTTGCTGCCCGATTTCGTAGATGGTGCAGATGTTGGGATGGTTCAGAGCCGAGGCCGCCTGAGCCTCACGCTGGAAGCGGGCCAACGTTTGGGGATCTTTGGCTAGTTCATCGGGCAGAAACTTCAGCGCGACGAATCGGTGCAGCGTTACGTCCTCGGCCTTATAGACCACGCCCATGCCCCCGCCGCCGATCTTGCTGAGGATGCGGTAGTGCGAGATGGTCTGCCCCACAAGTTTGGAGGATGTGCCCATTGGCGGCAATGTTATGACGCAATCGTGGACGGGTCAATGAGGAAGACAAACAGCATGCGGGCAGGTGCAGAAACCCACCATTTCATTGTTTTCTTGGGCTTGCGAAGTGGTGGTCAAAAAGGGTTCCTCCGCAGCAGCCGCAAGTGAATGATTCGATTGGGCGGGAAATTCAAGTTTGGGGTGGTCACGCAGGTATACCTTATGAACCAGTGCACCGGTGGAGCTACATCCATGCTCGACGTCCGGCAAGCGGAGCAGTTGGTATCGACTGCGGCTGAAACCATTCCCGATCTGGAGCGGCAGATCGAGCAGCGGGAAAACTTCCTCAGCACGCTTCTCGGAAACAACCCTGGCCCCATCGCGCGGGGAATTACGTTGACCGAGCAACCGCATGCGCCGGACGTTCCGGCGGGACTTCCCTCCAGCCTATTGGAGCGACGACCCGACATTCGCGAGGCGGAAGCACAGTTGATCGCGGCCAACGCGCGAATTGGAGTGGCCAAAGCAGCGTACTTCCCAGAAATTTCCTTGACCGAAACCGCGGGATATCAGAGCACAGCACTTACGAACCTGTTCACCGGTCCTTCTGGGATGTGGAGTTTCGGAGGATCACTGGTACAGCCCATTTTCGCCGGGGGAAGAATTCGTTCCGGCGTCAAGTTCAGTGAGGCACGGCAACAGGAAGCATTGCTAACTTATCGGCAGACGGTCCAGCAAGCTTTTCGTGGGGTCTCGGACGCGCTAGTTGAGTATCACAAGGACCGAGAGTTCCGGGAGTACCAGCAGCAACTGGCGCTCTCGGCTCAAGACGCGGCGCGACTTTCTGAGATGCGCTATCTAGGCGGAGCTGCCAGTTACCTGGAAGTGCTGACCAATGAAACCAATTACTTTGCCGCCGAGTTAGGGCTCGCTCAGGCTCAGTCGAACGAGCTTGTAGCTCTAGTTCGCATTTACAGAAACCTCGGTGGAGGCTGGCGGCAGTGAACACTTCGACCTTAACCTCATCGATCCCACAAGGAGGAGGTATGCCGAAACTTAGACGCATCCTCTGTCCCACTGACTTCTCAGAGTTCTCGGACCTAGCGTTTCGCTATGCCCTATCACTGGCCCAGCACTATCGAGCCAAGATGTTCGTGCATGATCTCGAAAGATTCGTTGACCCAGCGTGCGTTGTTGACGTTCGCCACAAATAGATCGTATGGTCTTCGAGTCGAACTGCACAAGCAACGATTGTCAATCGGATTCGTGGATTAGCGGTCCATTGCAGCGATTGCTAGGATCGGCGACCTGGGCATGCAGCCTCCGGGCAGCGGCGAGTTCGAGTTCAGCGAAGTATGGACCTTGGGCAACTGGTGATGGCAAGCTAGAGCTAGAGGGAGAGTGGCGTTTTGGCTCCCCCGCGCGGCGGTTCTTGAGCGATGCTAAACATGATTGATCCAATAAGCTGTGTAGTCCTGGTTATTATCGGGGCTGCGATCATAGGGATCGCGCGCATGTGTGTTGATCGTGCGCTGGCGTTTTTTAGGGGCGCAAGCTAGTTCAGGTCATTGGGCGCTACCTTCGGCCTGAATCCCCATCTCGCTTCCGATCGAACGCTGTTTCGCCTGGAAATCGCCCAGTGCTTTCTCAAGTTTCTCTGCGGTGCTGGTAATCTGCCTACCGTTGTTCCCGTTATGACTTAGCCCCCTAGTGAGAACCTTGCTCTGTTTTGTGACCTCGGAATTCGCCTTCCCGAGCTTTTTAGTCGTATCTTTCAGTCCCGACTTCTGCGCCGCCGAAAACCCCTTCACAAATTTCTCATTTTCGGTCAGAGCTTCTTCCACTGCACTGGTTAAGAGGTCGGCGTGCTGGAGCAAATCAGGTTTGTTCTCGCTCCCAGCGAGCAATCGAAGGTCTTGCGCGTCCTTTCGGGCTGCCTGAGTGCTCTTGGTCAACCGCTGGAACTGGATCACCTGGTCTGGGGAGGCTTGGAGCGCAACAGCCCGCTTGAAGTCCTTCAGGTCGTCGGTGTTGGACACCCCAGTCGGAGGGCGCCCAGCACCTGCACCGCGCCCTCCTCCATGCTGTGCCAGCAGGCAGTGAGGACTGATTAGAAGGACGATCCCACACACCAGCCATGCCAGTCGATTCATGTTGTGAAGCTCCGAATTGATTGTAGCAATCATGGAACTGGTTCCAGGTAAAGGGTCCGGAGAAGAACCTCGTCAACCCAACACGCCTCTCTCCCAACGTACAGGAGGATTCAGACGACCAGGGACTATGACGAACGTCGCGTAGCTAATGATGAAGCTCGTCATTTTCGGCGAGACCGCCATGTCGGCTTGTGCGCCAAAGTCGTTGAGCATGACTTTTTCAGGAATCTCGATGTGCGATACAACATCGAATAGTGATGACCATTCTCCCAGCCAAGAGGGAGGGTAGCCGGTACATCAACCCGGTGCCAACCAAGGTGGGTGGGCTCTCGCTCATGTTCAAAATGGGCCCGCGTTTCTTTTTCGGAGGAGCAGCACGGTCACCTAGGCATTCGCTGGGCCCGTTTCACACCGATCCACGAGTTTATGCAACAAGCCCACAATCCGGCCTACGCATTACCTGGCTCGGTCACTCCTCCTCCTTGGTTGAAATTGATGGCGTGCGCGTCCTCATTGATCCGGTTTGGGATGAACGCGCGGCTCCTACACAGTGGGCCGGTCCAAAGCGCTTCTTCCCGTCACCTCTCGCGCTTGACGATTTGCCTGCGATAGCCGCCGTGCTTATCTCGCACGATCACTACGATCATCTGGGAGCGGGCACCGTGAAGCGCCTTGCTCAAATGGACACTCTGCGGCAGGCGCGCTGGATCACGACGCTGGGTGTAGGCGCCATCCTGGAAAGCCTCGGCGTCGATCCGAGCCGCTGCACGGAACTCAACTGGACGGAGAACGTAAAGGTCGGATCGCTGACCGTAAGCGCGTTGCCGTCCTCGCCTGGACCCAACCAGCCGTGTCCTTCGCCCTCACGGAATGATCCAAATAGCTGCTTCCGAGTCACAGCACCCACTCGACCCGCCACAACGACTCGTTCGCGCCGAACACCAGATTTTGATTTTCCTATACTTTGAAATAGCGAGTCCGACTTCCAACCCAAGTTCCGATCCTGGTTCGGGGCTCGGCCCTATGCCTTCCCAAACGGGTTCTCCAGAGACGGGCTTTGCGGAGTGAACAATTCCGCTCCGCTTTCTGTGATGTGCATATCGTCCTCCAGGCGGATGCCGAATTCTCCGCGGATGTAAATGCCCGGTTCATCACTGAAGGTCATCTCCGGCTGGAGTTTCGTCAAGTTGCCGCGAACGAGATAGGGCCACTCGTGGCCGTCCATACCCATGCCGTGTCCGAGGCGATGTGTGAAGTATTTATAATCCGGGCCGTAGCCCGCGCCGGTGATCACCTTGCGTGCGGCGGCATCCACCGAGCCGGCTTCCACACCGGGCTTTGCGGCCGCCAGGGCGGCGCTCTGGGCTCGATGCACGATGTCGAAGACCTGCTTCATCTTGTCGTTGGCTTTGCCGAGTACAAACGTGCGTGTGATGTCGGACTGATAGCCTTCCACCGAGCAGCCACCGTCGATCATCACGATTGTGCTTTCCCGAATTCCCTGCTGTGCAACCGAGCCGTGGGGGAATGCGGAAAACTCGCCAACCTGTACATCAGCGCCGCCATCGAATCCCAGTTTGCGGTGCGCCGCTTCCAGCAGTTCAGAGACGTCCCGCTGCGTCATACCAGCTTTCATCGAGCGATAGGTTGCCTCGTAGGCAGCGAGCGTGACCTTCGCTGCCAGCCGCATCAGATCGATTTCGTGCTGACTTTTGATCATGCGGCATCCGGCGGTGACCGGAGTCGCGCTCGCCAAGGTGGCGCTCGGCGCGGTTTTCTTCAGGTTATCGCTGAAGACAAACATCACCGTCTCCTCGACACCGACCGTGCCGTTCGCAAGCCCGCGGTCGCTGAGTCCCTGTGCAACGCGGGCATAAGGGCTCTCATCCTCTTGCCAGATTCGGACGTCGGGCTTGCCACCATCGGGTGACTTTGCGATCTGCTCGCGAGCGCGGCCTTCTTCGAATGCTGGAGCCACATAAAACGCTTCGCCCTTGACGGGCAAAATCATGGCAAAGAGACGCTCTCCGCCCTCCCAGCGTATGCCGGTGAAGTAAGCGAGCGACGTGCCTTCGGCGAGTAAGATGGCGGACAGATTGTTGTCGCGCATCAGGCGGCGAGCTTTTTCCTGACGCTCTACGCGTTCTTCGACGGTGATGGGTTTGGCCTCTTTGCGCAGAGAGCGAAGATCGGCAATGGCGGGCGGGAAATCCTTGTCGCCTTCGGCTGCGCGGGCTAGCGTGGGCAATACCACGCTAACGCCGGCGGCGAGGGAACCGCTTTGCAGGAAACGGCGGCGAGAGACCATGAAACCTCCTGGAAAGACGATCATTTCGGAATCGCGTACCGTTGTTCATCTTCCACTACCGTGGTATACAACTGTTCGATTACAACCCATTGTTTCTAGAAAGCCTTATGAAACTGAAACGGCAGACGTCCAAACCACTTGCGAAGAGCTCTCGCGAACAGGCTGCAACCATTAAGAAAGTAATCAAACTCGAAAAACTGGTCTGGAAGGTCGCCCAGGAAAGGGATGCAACGGCCTTCGAGGAACTCGTGCCCGCTGACGCCATCATGATCTTTCAATCAGGCATCATGCGGCAGCCAGACTACTTGAAAACGATGAAGGAACGGACGATCGCTCATTACGAGTTCGGCCCTATTCGCGGATTTATGCCCACCAACTCGACTGTCATCCTCTTCTACCGGGCGGTTCGCATCGGCCACGAAGGAAGCAGAAAGTTTCCTCAAGGAACTGTCGTCGAGAGCACGACCTGGGTAAAGCGCAAAGGCCGATGGGTCGCGGTGCTGAATCAGGAAACTCCGATCTCCAAGTGAACTTGAACCCGGCAACGCGAAGGTCACGACTGTCCTTCCGAATCCTTCCGTCCGCAATTAAACCAGCTACTTTTTGTCTCCGGTAACCTTGGGCTTCAAGATCTCGCTGAGGTAGTCTGGCGCATCGCTAGCACGTTCAAGATGCGGGAAGCGATTGCCTCCGTGGTACTGAACTCGGTGCATCTGAATTCTGCCGGCGTTCGCTGTCTCCAGCACAATGACGTCTTTTTCCGCTTTTGCGGCTTTAATCGCACGTCTTAATTCGTCCAATGAAAACTGCAGGCCGTTAACAGCAACGATTTTCATGTACGGACTGATCCCGCTCTCAAAAGCCGGCATCCCCGGAATTGCATCCACGACCGAACCATCTTGTTTGACTTGCAGTCCCAGCGAGGACGTAAAATCTCCGCCCCCAGAGGCGGCGTCTTCGGCGGAGAGAAATTCATTGGGCTCGTCGTTATAGACCAGGCCCCATCCACTCCCGTTGATCCCTCCCAGCGGAGCTCCGGGATCCGTAGAACCCAGCCGCGCATGGAAGAAATGTGTCCAGTCATACGGCGCAATCCCGTTTAACGTCGAGACAAGGTCCTCAAAGGCGTAAGTCTTGATCATTGGTTCGCCTTCGTGTCCCGCGTAAAACAACTGACAGAAATCGTCCATCGACTTTCGATCCCCGGTCAGTTTGCGAATCGTCGCATCAACCTCCAGCCAGATCAGGATCGATTCAGGATAGAAGTCTGTTCCACGCCTGTAAGACCCCCATTCAGAAACGCTGAAATATAAGATCTGCGCTGCATTGGCTGTATTTTGCAGCGATCGCCAGCGCCGGCCGGCTCGATGTTCCAGCATCGAAGCAACAAGTGCGATGCGGTCTCGCGACTGGGCTGCCGTCAGCAGCCCACTGCGGGCAGTGAGCACAGTTCCCAGGTATTCCGTCAGGCCCTCATAGACCCAAAGCAGTTCGCCCTTCATCGGTTGCTGAAAATCGGGTGTGGCCAAGCCTTCCGGACGGCGATACTGCCCATTCCAGGAGTGCGAAAACTCATGGGGAAACAAGGTCGCCATATGCAGGCGAGCGTTCGGGTCAGAGATCGAATGCTGCTTAACCCGGTCGTCACTGCTTTCGTGATGCTCTTGCCCCAGTTCCATCACGTTGTCGCTTAACGTCAGCAGAAAGTGGTAATCGCGAAAATGGTGCGAACGGTAAAGCGCGCTCGCTTCATTGACCAGACGCTTATAGTTGTCGATCAATTCAGCAGGAATATCGAGCGCCCAGGCGTCGTCAGACAGCACGTCGAGTTCCTGCGGCGGATCGCCAGCGGCACTCAGCGGGTATACCTTCATGAACTCGCCCGATTGCACTGGCGAATCGATCAACAAATCGAGAGGAACCGGAGCGAAGAAAATCGTGTTGTCCGATTGCTGCTTGATCGGCAAAGATGTGCTGAATTTCCATCCAGCCGGCAAGGCCAGTGTTGGATCAAAGACAAGGTCGGCAGCTGCCCAACCTTTCGGATAGAGGCAGACCTGGTTCCACATCAGAATAAAAAGATTCGACGCTCCCGACGCGCTGAAGTCAATCGTCGACCCAGGCGCGGAGATCAGGAAATCCAGGGAAGCTTCAATGGATGTGACCCGCTCAGGGACAACAAGATTGAACGCGTACATGTCGACGTCGTCTTGTTGCCAAGGAATTTCCCGCCCTCCGGCAACGAACTTCAAACCTGCCAAGTTCCAGATCGGCCCGTCCGGCGAGTGATCCGCCGGCATCCACTTTGGGTAGTAAAGAGTGAGGGGCCCTGACTGGACCGTAAACGCAAGTTTTGCGTGGAGAATCCGCTGCGAGACCTGGGTGGCGTCAACGGCTATCTTGATTGGTACGGACGGTGTCTTCGCGGCGGTTGCAAAGCTCAGGAATGAGCAAGCTAGCGTCATGGCAATCAACCACGCGCTCGGATACCTCCTGCAGTTTCTCAACTGTGCCCTCCGAAGAAGAGTTTGATTTCAGAGAAGTCACGGGCAGAATCCCCAGTTGAGATTCGCCCGTGACTTCCGACTAGCTGGATGGTGCTTTGAACCGGACCTCCTACCAGGTGATCTTGCCCATGAACTGTATGTTGCGCGGTCCGCCCACACCGAAATGCGAGTCGAAACTGCCATCATCCGCTGTCGCGGTGATGAAGGTGGCGCCGTTCGGTCCCGGCGAAGGTTCTGCAAAATTCGGGTGATTGAACGCGTTGAAGAAACTGGTTCGGAACTCAAACCCAAACCTCTCGCCAAGTTTGAAGGTTCTTTGCATGGAGATGTCAAAGGCATTGAGTCCCGGGGCCGTGAGCGGATTTCGTGGGCAGTTCCCAAAGGTGCCCAGTGCGGGTTCAGCAAAAGAGCTGGGGGATGCGTACGGTTGCGTAAAATCCCTGAGCTGATAATGAATCGGACCCACGCAATCGTAGCGAGTGTGGAAGTTGCCCACTCCGCTTTGGTCGTCGAAGGTCAACAGCGGCGTAGCCAGGCCGTCCCGCAAGGTGGTAGTTCCTGAAAGCTGCCAATCCTTCGCCAAGTAGGAGAGCATGCCGCCAGTCTTGGGAGAGGGGATAGCGTACACATAAGTGATGATGAGCGCCCTTCGCTGATCGAATTCCGAGTTACCGTAGCTACCCCTTAGGTTCGTCGAATCCTGAGGCACGTAACCGCTGGTCCCAAAAAAATCTTCCACTTCCGATGCGGTATCACGGTTGTGGGACCACGTGAACGAAACCTGCGTCGTTAACCCATGGAAGTTGTTCGATTTCAACGAAGCCTGCAACGAGTGATAGTGTGCAAAGCCCGGCGTCGAAATCGTGTTGATCTGCGAAAGTGTTGGGAACTTGGCGTTGAACGGCCGCGCTGCTTGCTCACAGACCGCCGGATTTACGCATCCTGGCCCATAGCCTGAGCCGACTGGAGGCTGGTTGATGTCAAGAAGTTGCAACTGGTGCACGCTGTGATTTCCAACATATCCGATCTGAAAGACAACCTTGTCAGTCAGTTCCTGCTGGATGTTCAAATTCCATTCTTGCGTGTTCGGCGTTTTCAGATTGTGCTGGATGCTCACGATATTGAAAGGCGGTTGCGGAGCACCCGTCCCAAAAATGGGAACTCCGACTCCGAAGGGGATGGGAGGACTTGGCACAATCGTATATCCGGCCGTTTGGCCGATGGGATTCTGGGCAAGTCCTTCCTCGAAATTGTTGAGGGGAATCGTGTCGTAGTAAATTCCGAATCCCGCGCGAAAAACAGTCTGACGGCCGCTAATCGCGCGGACATCAGGCGCCCAAGCCAGCGATACGCGGGGGCCAACATTGCCTTTCGGTGCGTCGTAGAGATGGCCTCCCGGCAGTTGGGAAGCTGGGACAAGTCCCAGGTTCGGATCGAATGCGGAGAAACGGCCGCGCGACTCGTTAACGGTCGTGAAGAAATCATAGCGAAGGCCAGCAATCAGCGTGAGCTGCGGGGTGACCTTAAATGTGTCCACCGCAAACCCGCTGATTACGTTCTGGTCAATATTCGCACGAGGGCTGCCAACTCGGTTAATTGACGTTACGCCGGGACCCGGTGTCGGAAGCCCGGCAATCAGATCCACGAGAGAGGCAAGCCCCCCCGTCTGACCCAATTGTTGACCCAATTGAGAACCGGTGAAGGAAAAGATTCCGCGGCTTCCCGCCAGGGTGTAATTGGAGTAGTTGTGCAGGAAATTGAAACCAAACTTCCAAGCGTGCCTGCCACTCGTCCAGTTGACATCGTCGGCAATCTGGTAGCTCGTGGCGACGCGTCCGCCTGCCCCGTATTGAAGTCCCAGGTTCGAGTAACCGTAAGTGTCGACTTCGGGAATGCCGTAGCTCACAGGACTGACCCCGGTATTGAAACCGATCGTCGCTGGATTGACGCTAGCATCACGGCCCGTTTGGAACTGGCTGAATCGGTTCCACCCAAGGCGCAGGGTGTTGAGAAGGTTCGGGTTAAAGAGATGAACTTCGCTGATTGCAAAATTGTCGGCCACGGTCGGCGTCACACCAAACCAAGGACTCAACTGAGAACCGCCGCCGGGGCCAGGGCCGCCACCCGGGAATTCATCCTCGCCGTGTCCATCGATGTATCGGGCGGAAAGCGAATCGGCGGTCGAAAACCTGTGGTCGATCTTCAAAACGCCACTGTTCGGGTTTTGAAGCCCGCGATTGTCAGCCGCAAATGGACCTGAGAGCCCGAGGTTCGAGTAAAGTTGCAGGATGTTGAGCCCTAATTGGTTGGGAGTTATTTCCTGGGACTGTACTAAAGACGTGGCCGTCGCAATGTCCGCTGGAGTCGGTGCGATTCCGCTGAGCGTCGTTCCAAGCCTGAGACGGCTCCCATCGTAGCCCGCAAAAAAGAACGTGCGGTTGCGCCCGTTGTAGAGGTGGGGTATCACAATCGGACCACCCACCGTTCCACCGAATTCGTTCCACACAAACGGCGCCTTTCGCACACCATGGAGATTTTCAAAGTAATTGGCTGCATCCAGAGCTGCATCGCGGTGCAATTCGTATGCGGAGCCGTGGATCTGGTTCGTCCCGCTCCGGACGATAACGTTCATGACGCTGCCCGAATTCTGACCGCTGTCCGCGCCCGCGTTCGCACTGACTGAAACTTCCTGAATTGCATCCAGCGGCAGGCGTGTCGCGGCGGACGCAGAGTTGCCGCCCTCGTTGATAGAGGGAAGATAAGTCGATGGATCCGTATCGGATACTCCGTCGATGTTGAATCCGTTCGAGCGCGAACGGGAGCCGTTAATCGTGTACTGAGCGTACGCAAAATTGCTGTTCTGGGTCACTCCCGGCAGCACAAGTGCCAGACGCGTGTAGTCGCTGTTGCCAATGGGGAGAGACTCGACTTGCGTTTGGCTCAACTGGCCGCCCACTTCGTTCGTCTCGGTCTGAACGAGGCCGGGCGTGGATATTACTTCAACTCGCGAGCTTACCGTGCCAATGGCCAACACCGGGTTGACATTGTTTACTTGCCCCTGCGATGTCACGATGTCGTTGATAAGCGTCATGCTAAAACCCTCTTTGCTCACCGAAAGTCGGAACGTCCCCAGCGGCAATTCTGGAAAATTAAACTCCCCATTCTGGTCGCTGGTGAGGGTCCTCTCTTGTCCCGTTGCCGGATTGGAGAGCTTTAGCGTAGCGCCCGCGACCGCCGCGCCCTGAGAATCTCGAACCGTGCCCGTAATTCGTCCGGGAAACAACTGGGCCGCGGCAAATGGGCCTGCCACTGCAAGAAGGAGCACAACAGCGAGGAACCGTGGAACAAGAATATTTCTCAGGTCAAGCCTCCGGACAATCCTGATTTTCGGGCTCATGCTACCCCAGAGGGAAGTGGTATGTCAATTGTATTTGGATTGTATGCATGGCAAACGCATCTTAATTGTTATATGCGGGTTGTGTTGGCTGGGGATGAGATGGGGAGATGGCCAATCCCCTGAAGTATTTTGCAGAAATGCGGGACCCGCGAGTGGAACGGACGCGGGAACATCTCCTGGAAGAGATTCTTTTGATCGCGATTGCGGCGATTTTGTCCTTCAACCGGGTCTTCTCGGCGCTGGATCCAGAGGAGTTGGAAAAGGGCTTCGTGGCTTGGGTTTCGTCGATTGCCCGACTGACGGCAGGTGAGGTTGTGGCCATCGATGGCAAGGCGCTGCGCGGCACCCAGGAAGCGGGGAAAAAGGCCATCGTGCATATGGTTTCGGCCTGGGCGAACACCAATTGTCTGGTGCTCGGTCAACGCAAGGTCGATGAAAAATCCAATGAAATCAAAGCGATCCCGAAGCTGCTGGACGCGTTGGCGTTGAGCGGAACCGTGGTGACCATCGACGCGATCGGATGCCAGCGGACCATTGCCGAGAAGATCGTCGCCAACCAGGCGGACTACATTTTGGCGGTCAAGGAGAATCAGGGCCAACTGCTGGAAGAGATCCAGGACTCGTTCCGGATGCTCACCGCCGACGCGGTGGCGGAGGAAATCGATTGCGGCCACGGGCGGGTCGAGCAACGGAGATGCTCGGTGATCGCAGATCTGTCGTTGGTGGAGAAGGCCGCCGAGTGGGCTTCTTTACAGGGGTTGGTGCGCATCGAGGCCGAGCGTCACCATAAGGCCACGGGCAAAACCGAGCGCGAAATCCGCTACTACATCACCAGTCTCCAGCCCGATGCGATACGGCTAAACGGCTGCATTCGCCAGCACTGGGGCATCGAAAACAAATTGCATTGGGTGCTCGATGTTGGCTTTGGCGAGGACCTCGACCGCAAACGCGCAGGTCACGCGGCGCAGAACTTTTCCGTACTCAACCGCATCGCCCTCAATCTGCTCAAACAGGACAAAACTTCCCCACGCGGCATCCACGGAAAACGCCTCAAAGCCGGTTGGGACAATGACTACCTACTCCACCTGCTCAGAAATTAAGATGCGTTTGCCCTGGGATTGTATGCGATCTATGTCAAAAATACTGCCGCAAACGAAAGGGGTTAGGTACTCCCGAGGCTCATTCACCGGTTGATCCGTAGGGCGGGATGTTCTGATTGAGCCGGAAGAGATTTTGCGGATCGTACTTCGTTTTGATCTCCCGCAGACGCTCCCGACGGTCGCGGTAAGCTTCTGGAGCCCGTTCTTCTTCATCCCCGCTCATGAAGTTCACGTACACACCGGCCTTCATCCATGGGCGCAAGTTCGCAAACAGCCGGCGCGTCCACGCAATATTAGCGGCGTCCTCCGACACTTTCGTCCAGTGACTCAGAATATTGAAGATGAAGGGCGCGGTGCGTCGTTTGCGTCGCGGCAGCGGGCGATCAATCCCGGCCGGCTGTCGAACATTCCGTTCCAGACGCGAGCCGCTGCTGCGTAGTCCGGATCGTCCTGTCGAAGCAAGCGCCCGCGAAAGTGCTCGGCGAGGTACCGAGACGCAGCCGCAATTTGCGCGCCATTGTTCATCGGGTGCTCCTGCGGGCCGGCAGGATCGATGCGATGCCCAAGACCTTGTCTTTCGATTGCATGATGTGACTGTGCATGAGTTCACGGGCGCGAATGGCATCCCTTCCCTTGATGGCGGAAAGGATCTCAAGGTGCTCGCGTGTCGGAAGTTCGCCGAAATAGTGGATGTCAATGGCGGCCAGCATAATGCGTTCCATCTGACTCCGCGCATCTTTCACCGCCTGTACCAGCAGCTGATTTCGCGCCAACAGGGCTATTCCCAGATGAAAAGCGGTGTCGGCCTCAATGAAACGCACACAGCTTCTTCTGTTATTCGGAAGGCACTGGGCTTTTGCCAGATTCATCAGCTGCTTCAGCGCCTCGTCGGAAGCACCCTTGCTCGCGGCCAGTTCCGCCGCGGCACACTCCACGGCGCTGCGGAATTCGTAGATGTCGTTCAACACCTGTAAAGTGATTTGCGCGACGAAATATCCGCGGTTCGGTACGATTCGCAGCAGCCTGTCATTCTGGAGCCGCACCGCAGCTTCCCGTACCGGCGTCCGGCTCGCCTTGTAGCGGGTCGCCAGCTCCTTTTCACTCAGAGGTTCGCCAGGCTGGAAAACCCCGTAAATGATGTCGCGCTTGAACGCCGCATAAACCTTTTCGCTGAGGGTTGACGCTGTTGCCGCGAGCATCCCTTGCTGCGGCAACGAAGATAGAGCTTGCGGAAGGTTGCCGCGTTTCCCGTTGTTGTTAGCCAAGCCGCCCCCTGACTGCCCGAGCCCATACATTGTTCCCAACCGTTGCGACTCTGTCAAAGGAGTTCAACCTTGGGTAGTATCTCAGTTTGAATTATTTCTTCTTTTCGGCTTCTTGGTTCTCTCCAATTGCAAGATCATATTCTTGGCGACGGAGGCCGGAATCCAGATTCACAACTCAACACTGCGGCCACTGGTGCCCACGTGAACGTTACATTTTCTTTTCTTAAGCCATATCTGGTTTGATGCCATTCTATTTTCCTCCCTCTCCTCATGCGGCCAGAAGAACGATTTCCTCAAGACTCCAAACGTGATCGGATAGGCCAGCGGCCATGCTGGGGGTAATCCTTCGCCGTTTGCAGCCGATCCTCCATCCAAGGGTAGGCGTGACCGCACGAATGGCAGAACGAGGGAGGGTCGTAGCCGATCCAATTTGTCTTGGCGACCATCCCACGGATCGCCCCTCCAGTGCCCGAAGTCACGGTGCTGATCCACAGGATCACCAAGGACAGACGCGCTGGCGACTACGAGTTGCACATCAAGAAAGTTCTCGGATTCAAACACTGGGACAAGCGGCGGCAGAAACCCAAGAGGTGAGTTCGGCAACGCAAGCCGGGTTCTTTCTTAAAGTTCCCGAGTCTCTGGGTAAACGTGCTTGAACTCCCGAATCATGTCTTTCGCAGTCTCGATTCGGATGTCCAAGTCGGTCTCGCCTGTATACACTCTATTTCCTTAGAATAACTGGAGAAAAACGTGTTCGGAATAGACCTTGCAGTGAGCATCTTGGACGGACCTGACCTGTCCGAGCAGAGGCGCAAGGAGCTTGCCCTAGCGCGGCTGATGGCTGAGGCAATCGGCATCATGCTGGCAAACTTCATTTCAATCAAAGCACTTGGTTCGCACTTCGAGCGGGCAGATTGCCTTCCCATACTTGATTTCGGAAGTCAGCGAACATGCAACGAATGTCTAAGAACGACGCGATTACCGAATGCACAAACCAAATCAACGCGGCCAAGACCGCTCTGGCTGACGAAGCTCCACGGGCGCGGAGCACGCTACGTCGTCGTGAGCCACGGAATTGATCCGCGTGCTCACGGGATAGCACCGCATGAGCCGAGCATCGTAGGGCTTGAGCAGTTCGGACGCCGCAGCCGCGTCCCTCATCCCCGGATCGAGCCACAGGTCGTAGCTGTCTGGGTCGAGGATGACGGGCATGCGGTCGTGGACGGCTGAGGTCACAGCGCGGGTCGAAGAAGCGAAGCAATCGTACGAAAGCGCAATACAGCGAGATGCAAAACGTATCTGCCAGAAAAAGCTCGACGGATTTGTAGCGGAATGCAATCGACAAGGTTCTGAATTTGGCTAATCCTGCCACCGTCTCCGTCGATGATATTCGCCGCCACTAAGGCCGCCGAGA
>CABEDA010000350.1_pt1 | contig 16994 bp, 13 predicted proteins | sample 3422771 | NCBI WGS metagenome assembly CABEDA01 (sample SAMEA5534329, study PRJEB31848) | metagenome | biome: tundra; feature: field; material: soil | place: USA | collected 2013-05 | depth 0.15 m
CTCGGTTGGGGACTGGGCGCCTTTCCCATCGTCTACCCGGAATTTCGCAGTTTCTACACCGCCTTCTTCGTGAACCAGGCCCACAACGATTATCTGCAACTCCTGGTCGAGACCGGCCTGGCCGGATTCTCCATCGCGGTCTGGTTTCTGGTGTTGGTGTTCCGCCAGGCAACGGGCAAGATTAGGAAGAATGACTGGACCGAGAACGCCAGCGGCGCCTTGACGGTGGCCGCGCTGCTCGGTTGCGTGGGGATCCTGGTGCACAGCTTTGTCGATTTCAATCTGCAGATCCCGGCAAACGCCGCGCTGTTCTACGTTTTGTGCGCGATTGCCGCCTCCCCACCGCTCCAGGAGTCGCAGCGCCGCCGCGTGCTTCGCCGCCGCAGTTCGAGGACCGAGCCGACGACCGAACCCCGCCCGGAAACCGCGGCGTCCTGATCGGTGCGGGTGAAATGCCGCCCTGACCCGGCCGGTTCAACGGAGGTCGTCCCCGCCCCTTGAATCCCTCGAGCAGGAACGCCACCAATCGCTCCGGCGCCACTCAGGCGTGATAGACCTGCTCGTGCTGCCGCGCTTCGTACCACAGCGCCAGCTCGACCCGGTTCCACAGCCCCAACTTGTCATAGATCAACCGTAAATAATTCTTCACCACGTGCTCGGTGGTCCCCAGCGAATCGGCGATCTCCCGGTTTTTGCAGCCTTCGGCTACGCGTTGAATGATGAGCTGTTCGCGTTCGCTGGGCCCGCGGCGGTTTGCTGTCTCTCCAACCATAATTGCCTCCGATAAAATAAAGTCGCGAGCTTAACCCGCTTGATGCCCCCCCTGATTCCGAAACGCAGAAACAGGCGGTTCAAATGCGCCTTGACCGTTCTCTCGGCGATGTTCAGATCTTTAGCGATTTCCGAGTTGTCACATCCCTGGAGAAGCAACTCAACGATCTGCCGCTCCCGGGGTCCTACCTGGCCGAAGTTCTCTTCCATAAGCACTGCACCTCGCCGATCCGACCCGGCCGCTGCAAGTGGCTGAGCACTCAGGTCCTCGGCTCATTTTGCATTCACACGGCCAAATCGGGCTGCGGCTGTTAACTAAGTGTTAAAACTTCTGCGGCGCGCTTTTTCCTTGGAAAACGGCGGTTACTGTCGTCATTGCAGGCACATGCGCACCGCCAGTTTTGCTCAGCGTCTAAGGTGAATCACTTAGTACAAACTTCCCAGGTGCTGCCTTCCAAATAGCATATTTACACAGAAGTGCATCCTCCACTCAGAGGTGCATCCTCGGCCAGCCCTCACCCCTCCCCTATAATGGGCTGTGGACTTCAAGCTCGTAAGCACATACAAGCCCCAAGGCGACCAGGCGCAAGCCATCGACTTGCTCACCCGTGGCATCTTCGATCGCGAGCAGCATCAGGTTCTGCTCGGCGTCACCGGATCGGGCAAGACCTTCACCGCCGCCAAAGTGATCGAAGCCGCCAACCGGCCTGCCCTGGTCATGGCCCACAACAAGACGCTGGCCGCCCAGCTCTACCACGAGTTCAAAAGCTTCTTCCCGCACAACGCGGTCGAGTACTTCGTCTCCTACTATGACTATTACCAGCCGGAGGCTTATGTACCGGCGGCGGATCTTTACATTGAGAAGGAATCGACGATCAACGACGAACTCGACAAGCTGCGGCTCTCGGCGACGCGGTCGTTGTTTGAGCGGCGCGATTGTTTGATCGTGGCCTCGGTCAGCTGCATTTATGGTTTGGGATCGCCCGAGGCTTACTACGGCATGATGCTGTTCCTGGAGAAGGGACAGAAGATCAAGCGCGCGGACATCACCCGCAAGCTGGTTGACATTCTTTATGAGCGGACGGAAGGCGATTTCCGGCGCGGGACGTTTCGCGTGCGCGGCGACGTCATCGAAATTTATCCCACTTACGACGACAATGCGTATCGCGTTGAAATGTTTGGCGACGAGGTCGAATCGCTTTCCCAGATCGATCCTTTGTTTGGGACGGTCAAGCAGCGCTACATGCGGCTGCCGATCTATCCGAAGACGCACTATGTAATGAAGGAAGAGACCCGCGCCGCGGCCGTAGGTTCGATCAAGACCGAATTGGCGTGGTGGGAAGCGGAACTGGAAAAGCAAGGACGGCTGGTGGAATCGCAGCGCATCCATCAGCGCGTGATGTACGACCTTGAAATGATCAAGGCCATGGGCTACTGCCACGGCATCGAAAACTACTCGCGGCATTTTACTGGACGGCTCCCCGGCGAGCCTCCGCCTACACTGCTCGATTATTTTCCGCGCGACTTTCTGATGTTTATCGACGAGTCGCATCAGACCGTGCCCCAACTCCACGGCATGTATCACGGTGACCGCTCGCGCAAGCAGACGCTGGTGGAATACGGATTCCGCATGCCCTCCGCGCTCGACAACCGTCCGCTCACCTTCGAGGAGTTCGAGCATCGCACCAACCAGATCGTCTACGTCTCCGCTACGCCGGGTCCTTACGAACTTACTAAGACTGCCGGCGTGGTCGTTGAACAGGTCATCCGCCCCACTGGTCTGATTGATCCGCCGGTCGAGATACGCCCGGTCAAAGGACAGATCGACGACCTGCTGCACATGATCCGCGACCGCGTCGCCCGCAACGAGCGCGTGTTGGTGACTACGTTGACCAAGCGCATGTCCGAAGACCTGGCCGAGTATTACAGCGAAGTCGGCGTGAAGTGCCGCTACATGCACTCCGAAATCGAGACATTGGAGCGGGTCAAGATTTTGCGCGACCTGCGCAAAGGCGAGTTCGATGTATTGATCGGCATCAATCTTCTGCGCGAAGGCCTTGACCTGCCCGAAGTGTCGCTGGTGGCGATTCTCGATGCCGACAAAGAAGGCTTCCTGCGCTCGGCCGGTTCGCTGATCCAGACGATTGGACGCTGCGCCCGCAATCTGAACGGGCAGGCCATTCTCTATGCCGATCGCATGACCGACTCCATGAAAAAGGCGCTCGACGAAACCAACCGCCGCCGCGCCATCCAGCAGGCGTACAACGAAAAAAATGGGATTACGCCCGAATCCATCATTCGCCCGCTCGACATGACGCTAGTCGCGATCATAGCCGCCGACTACACCGACCTGACTTCCGCCGAAGTGGATGGCATTCCGGAATTTAAGTCGCAGGAAGAGTTGGAAGCCTACATCGCGAAGCTAGAGAGTGATATGCGCGAAGCGGCCAAGCGGTTTGAATTCGAGAAGGCGGCCAAGCTGCGGGATGCGGTCAAAGAGCTGAGGACGAAAGAATTTCTGTTCGCCTGAGGTTGACGTCGATCGGAAATTCCTGACAAGGTCCGACTAGCTACGTCCGGCACCGGCGTGGGCAGCTTTCTTGCCGGACTCGCGAGCGGCGACACTGAGTTCTTTTTCGATCCTGAGTTCTTTTTCGAGCGACGAGAAACGCTGAAAGACTTCGTGCAGCCGCAGCGCCATGTTGCGGATGGTATCGGCTTCGGCGAGGACGTTGGCGGGCAGTCCGGGCTCAAGCACCATCAGTTCGGCGTTGCCGAGCACGGTGGTGAGAGCGTTGTTGACGTTGGTACGCATCTCGATCATGTAGCGCCCCAGAGTGGCCTCGGCTTGGGCGGCGGCCGAAAGCGTCCCGGCTTCGCGGGCGCGAGATTCGGCCTGGAGGCGGCGAAGGATTTCGCGTCCGACCAGACCCGCAATCGCAGGCCAGAGTCCGGGCTCGCGACGCAATTCGAGAACCGCCCCATGGAGTTGGTAGAAATTGAGCGAGCGGTCCGAATAAATGCGCTCTGAGTGAATGCGCTCTGAGTGAATTATGATTGCGGGCTTGCGGGCGGCGGCGAGCGACTGCCGCAGGACTTGGTGCCGGTCTCTGCCTAGGGCTTGGCTGTTCTTCCCTTTCGTGTTCTTTTCATCGAAAGAGGCGTCGGCAATCGCCAGGTCGTAGTGGCCGCCCTCGAGGTCGCGCGACAAGCCTTGGTCGAGCACGACGAACTCCGGCCGACCGGAATGCGTGGCGGAACGCGGAGCGGGTTCCTGGGGCCAAGCTGCGCTTATGTCCCGCGCGAAGGCGGGGTCGCTGGCCAGGATCAGGACAGTCGGGCGTTTTGTGCTCATGGTCACTTTCTGACTCGGCCAATCAGGACGTCTGATTTCCCGTAGAGACGCGGCTTGCCGCGTCTCCTACTGCGGCGGAGACGGGGCAAGCCCCGTCTCTACAGGAGACTAGTTCTCGGTTTCGGCCCCGGATTTTGCGGGAGCGGCGGCGGCGCGCGCGGCCAGCGGATTCTTGCGCGCCCCGTTCTGCAGCGCGTCGTCGACCGCCGCTCGCAGATCGACCAGCATGCGCAGCGGCTGTCCCGTGGAGTATTCGGCGTGGAACATGACTTTCCAGGATTGGCAGATCATGCGCAAACGCCCGATCGGTTCTTCGGCGGAAAATTGGGCGCGGCGGCAATCGATGGTCGCAACGCCACGGCGCTCCAGTTCGCGCAAGCCGTCCTGGATGGCGTTGAGATCGTCGTGCATGAGACGGAAAAAGATCCGCCGCAGCATGAAGCTGAAACGCGCAAACCCCACCATAGCCGAGGGCTCGAAGTAATCGGCCGCATTCTGCGTTTTGAGCTTGCGCCCTTGTTCGAGCACACCGCTGTGCAGCAGTTCGCTCAGCCGCCGGCTGCGCGTCGCCGACTGCAGGATGGTCTCCAGAGAACCCAACCATGCGGGAACCTTCGGCTGTAGCGGGCCGAGCACCGGCTCCAGCACTTGCGCAACGTAATCGAGGTCGACGTCCGCGTCTTCCATGCCCGAAGGAGCGCACAGCGAGAAATACTGGACCAGCAGGTAATCGGTCTTGTCGCGGTCACTGCCGGACTTCGAGGCCTTCTGCAGGTGATGGGCGAGAAGCTGGCGCAGCACGGCTTCGCTGGCCAGCGGCGTGGTCTGCAGAAACTGGCGCAACTGGTGCACCTGAATCTGCGCGTCGACTTGCTGGAACCAGTCTTCGGCCTGCTGGACCGACTCCGGCGACGGCGCCTCATCGGCGGGACAGGCAGGGACCTCAATCACAAATTCGCGGACCAGCGCGGCGTATACGGGCCGCAGGGCAGAGAACGTGGTTTCTTTCTCTTCCAACGAAGGTTGGGCGGATGCAGTCATGATTTCACAATCCAATTGGGAACCGGTTTGAGGAAGCGGACGGCAACCACGGTCCGTTCCGGATGATATTGAACCGCGACCACCGACGCCTCGGCACGAAGGGAGCGGTCGCGGCTTTCGACCAGGACATAATCGCCAAATTCCAGCGGATGATTGATGGCAAACAAGACTTCCTGCGACGTGCCGTACTCGATCACGGTCTCCTGCAGCAAAATGCCGTCGCTTTCGTGAGCGCTCCTACGGCCATTTCCGTTGCCATGAATGCGGCTGAGCTTGATGGGAATCCGCACCGGGCTGGCTTCGGGAAAGAATTTGGCCAAGCGGCTTACAATGTCCGATTCGAGAGCGCGAGCAGTTGCCTGGTGCGGCACAGTAGAACCTCGATCCGGGGGAGTTGGAGCAGCCGAGTCTCCCCTCTTCCTGGTTGGAAAGAGTTGCGAGGAGACTCGCTCTGCTTTCTCGCCATTTAGCTGTGCACGAGCCCCGCCAAAAACTTGAAGGTCATGCCCCTAAGAGCAAGTGAAAGAAAGGATAAGGAGTTAACGGCGTCGCGCGGGGGCCAGAGGAGGTCATTCCCTCGGGATTGGCGAAAAGGCGTCTCAGGATGACACAAGTGGTCTCAGTTCGAAGGTTGCGAGGGCGAGGTTGCGAACAAGAGGTTGTGTTGCACCGTGAAGAAAAGCGATCACCACCAAGGGCACGAAGGACCACGAAGGAAAAAACAATAAAACCACACCCAATCCAAATTTATTGCAACGTGGTGGATTGGGGAGGCTCTTCGCGGGCGCCGATGTGGTAGCGCTTCAGCTTGCGATAGAGGGTGGCGCGGCTGATGCCGAGCATTTTGCCGGCGCGGGCTTTGTCTCCGTTGACTTGGGTAAAGACGCGCTCGATGGTGGCGCGCTCGATATCTCCCAAGTCGGTGGCGCGGCCGGAGAAGTCGCCCGACTCCAGCGGTTCGGCTTGGATTTCCGCCTGCGCGATCGAGGGCGGCAGATCGCTGACTTCGAGGATGCGCTGATCGCCGAGGGCGACGGCCCGCTCCAGACAATTTTCCAGTTCGCGAACATTGCCCGGCCAGTCGTACGCCAGCAGAGCCTTCATGGCGTTGCCGGAGACCTGAACGCCGCGTCCGGGAGCGAGGCGCTCCAGAAAGAACGCCGCCAGGATGGGAATGTCGGAACGGCGCTCGCGCAGCGGGGGCAGTGAAATGGTCACTACATTAAGGCGGAAATAAAGATCCTTGCGAAAGGTTCCTTTCTTATATTCGGCGTCGAGATCGCGGTTGGTGGCGGCCATGATGCGCACGTCCACCTTGACTTTTTGATTGCTGCCCACGGGGCGCACTTCTTTCTCCTGGATAAAGCGCAACAGCCGGGCTTGCATCTCCAGAGGAAGTTCGCCCACCTCGTCGAGAAAAATGGTTCCGGTATCGGCCGATTGCAGCAGACCCTGCTTGGAACGAAGCGCGCCGGTGAAGGCGCCTTTCTCGTAGCCGAACAATTCGCTTTCGATCAGGGTGGGAACGAGCGATCCGCAGTCGACCGCGACAAAGGGGCGGCTGGCCATGTTCCCGCGAAAATGAAGAGCGCGGGCCACTAGCTCCTTGCCGGTGCCGCTTTCGCCGGCAATCAGGACCGGAGTGCGCGTGTCCTTGAGGCGCGAGATCAGGCGCAGCACGTGCTGGATGCTGGCCGAACTGCCGATGATGCCGTGGACGGCGGTCTCGGTTTCGGAGCGTTCGCGGAGGTAGAGATTCTCTTCCACCAGGCGGACTTTATCGGCCATGCGGCGCAGAAAAAGGCGCAGATCGTCGAGCGGAGCGAAGGGCTTGGCAATGTAATCGTAGGCGCCCAGCTTCATCGCCTGCACCGCGGTTTCCACCGATCCGTGACCGGTCATGACGGCGACTTCGATGGCGGGGAAATCGCGTTTGACTTGCTCCAGAAATTCGATGCCCGACATGCGCGGCATGACCATATCGGTGAGGACCATGTGCACAGGCTGTTCCTCGAGCAGGGCGAGGGCAGCGTCCCCGCTCTCGGCTTCCAGGCAGAAGAAGCCGAGCGATTCGCCGACGGTCATGCAGAGGCGGCGGATGGTCAGCTCGTCATCGACGATTAACAATCGGATGCGGAAGTCTGAAGTCGTCGAATTCTGGGCCGTTAAATTCTGCGTCATCAGGCAGCCTTGCCCATGGTCTGCTGGACCACGGAAATGAATTCCTGCACGCGAAACGGCTTTTCCACGCACGGCGCACCGGTGCGGCGCAGCGTGGCAGCGGTTTCCTCGTTGGCCATATCGCCGGTGATGAACACCAGACGCGTGGCCAGTTCCGGACGATGGGCGGCGATCCAGGCATAGACCTGGGCGCCATCGACGCCGCCCGGGGTGCGCATGTCGGATACGACGCCGTGAAAATTGCCTTCGGCCAGCAGGCGCAGAGCTTCGGCGCCGGATTCGGTCGGAACCACGGAATATCCGTGGCCCTCGAGAACCGCGCGCACCAAAGCCATGACTGCGGGCTCATCTTCAATCAACAGCACGGGCGCACTGGCGGACTTCGTTCCCGTCATATTCCCCGGCTGGTTTCCTGTCTTAGTTTCTGGCTGGGTCATTTTGGATTGTCTCCTGCAACGGCTCCAAAGGATGCCGCCTCAGATGCTACCGGGAGGCGGACGATAAAAGTCGCTCCTTCAGAGTCCGGGTTGTTGTGGCACACAATTTCTCCGCCGTGTTCGCGGACTATGCCATAGCAAATACTCAGGCCTAGACCCGTTCCATGGCCGACGTCTTTGGTGGTAAAGAAAGGATCGAAAATCCGTTCGGAATCGGCGATGCCGACGCCGTTATCGCTAAAAGAAATCTCGACGAATCCGCCGTCCTGTTTACTCGTGATCTCGATGCGCGCCGGGTGGGGAGGGTGCTCGCCTTCGCGGACGGCGTCGTAGGCGTTGTTCAGGATGTTGAGAAACACCTGCTGCAGTTGGTGGGAATCTCCCATGACATCGGGCAGGGACGGGTCGAGGCGTTCGACCACTTCAATGCCGTGGCTGATGAAGTCGTACGAACGCAGGTGCACGGTGCGCTGCAAGATGGAGTTGAGCTGCACCAGTTGGCGCTGCGGCGGCATCTGGCGCGCAAAGCTGAGCAGGTTCTGCACGATCTGCTTGGTGCGCTGCGCTTCCTGCAGAATCACCCGCAGATCGCGCCGCGCGCTTTCGGGAAGCTCGGTATTTTCCATCAAGAGGTCGGTGAATCCGAGGATGGCCGTGAGGGGATTGTTGACTTCGTGGGCGACGCCGGAGACCAGTTGTCCGACGGCCGCCATTTTCTCGGCGTGCACCAGCTTGGCGCGCAGCATGGCGGAATCGGTGACGTCGGTCATGACCACGACGATGCTGCTCACCCGGCCGTCTTCGCCGTGGATGGGACTCAGATTGACGGAGAACTGGCCGCTGGCGCCGTCGCCGCGAACCAGGGGCAAATCGAAGTTATCGACCTGCTGGCCGCGCGCTACGGCGGCCAGCGCTTCCCGCAGCGCCGCGCGGCGCGGAGGGGCACACAGTTCGGGAAAGGGATGCCCCAGAATCTGGCTCTGCTGAAAGCCCAGACCGCCCCAGCGCCGGTTGGCATAACTGATCACCCCGTCGGTGTCGGTGACCAGAATCAGGCTCTGGGTATGACTGAGGATTTTGCTGGAGAAATCACGCTCTTTCTGCAGCTCGGTTTGCGATTGGCGGAGGCCGGAGATATCGAGTATGAGGCCGCGATACTGCAGGACGTTGCCGGACGGATCGCGCACCGCGAAACAGTTGATGAAAACGTGAACGGACGATCCGTCCTTGCGCCGAAAGATTTCTTCCTGATTGTGCAGTCCGCCCTGGCGTTCGAATAGTTCCCCGAGTTCTTCCCGCCGCCGCGGAGAAAAATAAACTTCGGTGGGAATGTCGAGCTGAATGACTTCTTCCCGGCTGCTATAGCCGAGGATGCGAACCAGCGCGTCATTGACTTCCACGAAACGACCCTGGGGCGTAGAGAAGAAAATTCCTTCCTGAGTGTTGTCGAACAGTTCCCGATAACGGCGCTCGGCTTCGCGCCGGTCGGTGATGTCCTTGAGCACATGCACGGTCTGCAACTGGGCGCTGCTGGCGGAGTGAATGCGTGAGGTGGAAATCAGGTAGGTGCGCTCGAGGACGGGGTGCACGTATTCGTCCAGACCCTCGCCGCTGCGGCAGAAAGGGCAGGAGTGCGGCGAAGCGCCGACGGAAAGCGCTTCCAGCGCCCGCATGTTGAGGCCGATCAACTGCTCGGGGGCGATGCCGACAAAATCCGCCAGCGAGCGATTGACTCGGAGTACGTTGTGCTGCTCGTCATGCACCACGATGAAATCGCTGATGGCATCGAAGACTTCCAGCCAGTGCCGGTTGGCCTGCTGCATGCGGGTAAACAGACAGGCATTCTCCAGAGCGATGCTGGCGTGGCCGGCGATGCCGCGCAGCAACTGGCGATCCTCGCTGTCCGGCGGGGCGCCGCGGTCGGCCAGACAAAGCACGCCGACGATTTCTCCCGAAGAGCCCGCCAGCCGGATCAGGGTGCAATCGGTCCATCCCAGGGTGGAGGCGAGCGAGGTGCCCAACATCTCACCGGCAGGGGCGAAGGCGACGTCGGTGGAGTATTTTGGCAGGGCCGCGCTGAGCGCCTGACCGAAGCGGCGCAGCAGCACTGGATCGTTGACTTCGGAAGCGCTGGCTTCGGAGACGCCGCGGATCAGCACCGTATCCATCTCCGAGTTCCGGAAAAGGCTGAGGGCAACGGACCGGACTCCCAGCAGGCCGGCAGCGCGCACCGCGAAGTTGCGCATGAATTCGGGCAGATGCAGGACGGTGTTCAGTTCCAGCACGATCGTGACCAGGGCCTCGGCGCGGCGGCGGTGTTCCTCGGATTGGTGCAAGTTGCGGGTCAGTTCGAGTGCGATCGCCACTTGCGCGGCCAGAGCACGTGCGCGCCGGACGTCTTCGTCGTTGATCGGCCCCGCCTCGACCCGGTCCAGCACTCCGAACATCCCCAGCACATCGCCGTTGGAACCGATCAGGGGCACGGCCAGAAGTTGCCGGATGTGGAAAGCGGCCACGAAATCCAGATTCGCGCCCGGCGTGGCGGCGGCGTCCTCGGTGACGAACACATTTTTTTGCCGCAGCGCGTGCGTCGCCACTCCGTCGAAGAGCGGGATATCGATGGGACGGGCCACCCCGTTCTCCACTCCCCATCGAACGTGGAAGGCGGCCTCTTCGAGCAACCCGATGAAGCAGCGCTGAAAGCCGAGGAAACTGCTGGCGCGGACCACCGAAGCCTGCATGAACTCGTCGAGTTTTCCCGCGGAACCGAGTTCGAATGAGATCTCGAGAATTTCGTGCAGTTCGTGGGCCTGGGCTCGCGCCATGCCGCACAACTCCGCGTTGGCGATCGCCACCGCGCCAAAGCCGGCCAGGGCTGAAACCAAGGTCTTGTCTTCCTCGGTAAACGGGTCGGCGAGACGGGGGTAGACCAGAATCGCGCCGTGCGAGCGCGAGGTGCGAAACGGCGCTGCGATGAGCACTCCGGGGGGCGAATCTTCTCCGAGATGCGAGGCGCCGTCGATGCTCACCGTCATGCGTTCGCCAGCGGCGATAGCGCGGGTGGCGATCTCCAGCGCAGAGCGCAGCTGGTTCTGCTGGAAACGAGAACGGATGGAGAGGGCGAGCCTCGGCGTCTCGGTCGACACCGCCTGCAACTCGAACCGTTTCTCTTGCTGGACGAAAACCAGCACGGCGGGCGAATGCAGAAGTACGCGGAGGCGATCGGCGATGTTCTCCACCACGGCCGCGATGTCGGGCAAGCCATGCAGCGCGGAGGCGACTTCGACCAGAATGCTGGCCCTCCGGTGCTCTTCGCTGGCAAGCTGGTTCAGGCGAAGGGCTTCGAGCGCCGCGCCCAATTGCGACGCCATGATCGTGACTTTGGCAACGGCGTCTTCGTCAAATCCGGCATCCGGCGCACTCTGCACGTATGCGATCGCGCCCACCACTTGCCCGGAAACCAGTAGAGGCGCGGCCATCACGGCATGCGCGTGGGCTTCCGCCAGCCATGGATAATGAGCAGCATCGAGCCGGTTGGCGAAGAACGCGCGACGCTTGCGAACCGCTTCCATCGCGATGGATGGATCGCCGACGCCCTGGCGCATGCCCTGAAACGACTTCGCCTGTTCGCCGTCGGCTTCGGTTCCAACCAGTTCACCCTCCGCCGAGCAACTCCAAAAATAGGCGCCGCTGGCATGGAAGAAGGCGCGAGTGAGGGCGCAGAAAGACAGGATGAGATGGCTGGGCTCGCGGCTCTGGAAAGCAGCGCGGGAAAGCCCCAGCAGAAGCTTCTGGAAATCCTCCTCAGACTGAGACCCGTCCCCCAGTTCCGAATTTCGCATGAGACTTGTCAGCACCCACCATTCTTCGTGCTAAACGGCTGAAAACAATTGGATTACATATCGAACTTACGCGTAATTCTCAAATTGAGTCAAGGGAATAGGAATGGCGGTGCCAACTTGGGAAACAGCACAAAAGTGATACGGAAAACGATCAGGCGTCTCAATCTGGGATCGGGTCATCGGGTGATCGGGCCATCGGGTGATCTAAACCCCACACGCTTGGGAAATCGATCACCCGATGACCAGATCACATCACCCGATGGCCCGATCACCCGATCTCCTTGATCACTAAAGTAATGGACAGAAAGAACTTTTGATATCCGCCGGGGCGGTCGGTGCACGAATATTAGATGAATATTAAGCAACAAGGAATATTAAGCGACAAGGAAGGTACTGTGACTTTTCATGGATTGAATCGTGTGGTCGCGGTGGGTCTGCTGCTTGGCGGATGGGCCGCGACGAGCGCTCCCTTGGCATGGGGGCAGGAAATCAAAGGGCAGGAAACCAATCGAAAAGTAAAGAGCAAGGTGTCCCCGGTGTATCCGGACCTGGCAAGGCGGATGAACATCTCGGGTGTGGTGAAAGTACGGGTGACGGTTGCTTCCAACGGGTCGGTCAAGGATGCACAGTTGGTGGGCGGGCACCCGCTGTTGGCAGGCGCAGCCATGGATGCGGTCAGAAAGTGGCGCTTCGAGGCGCGACCGGAAGAAACATCCGAGATTGTGGAATTCCGTTTTGACCCGGGCCAGTAGCGGAGACGGCGCATGGTCCAAAGTGCAAAGCGCGGCATGAGGAAGGTTGGAGCATGAACATCAAGAAAAAGCTGTACATCAGTTTCGGCATCATTTTGGGGACGGTTCTGGTGCTGCTGGCGATCAACCTGTACGGGGTGCATCGCGAGCACGAGACCAAGGCGGCGGCGCAGAGTTCGATCGATATGACGGAAGCCACCTCGAAGGTCCGCTTCCAGATGATGCAAAATCGCCTTCATCTGCAAAACTACCTGCTGAGCGGGGATACGCGCGACGTTGACAAAATGAACGATGGCGAACGCCGGCTCAGCGACGCCCTGCGCCACGCCCAGGAACTCGCGAATTCCACGCAGCAGCGAACTAGTCTGGAAAAAGTGCAGGGGCTGGAACAGGGATGGAACAGCGATTTCGCCGGTCCGCTGGTCGAGAAGCGCCGCGCCGTCGACGGCGGCAATGCCACGGTGGCCGAACTGCAAATTTTCTATCTGCAAAAAGACCCCAACTCCTGGGTCACGCGCTCGAGCGAAGTTCTTGACGATGTCGACCGGGAGAACCAAAAGCTGCTGGATGAGCGGCGCCGCTCCGATGAACAGGCAGCGACCTTCTCGATTCTGTTTTCGGTGTTCAGTTCGCTGATCGCTCTGGCCGTGGGCGTCGTCATTGCCTACAAGACGGCCACGGGAATCACGGAACCGTTGGGCCGGCTGATTCATGTGGCCGATCAAATCGGCCGGTCTGGGGATCTGGAGCACAATATCGACGTTCGCGGCACGGATGAGATTGGGCAACTGGCCCGGACATTCGACTCCATGGTGAAGTACCTGAAAGAAATGGCTGCGGTTTCCGAAGCCATTGCCGGAGGCAACCTGGCGGTCGAAGTCCGTCCGCGCTCCGCCAACGACACCCTGGCCAACGCCTTCACGCGCATGGTGGAAGGCCTGCGCGGGATGGTGCGCAACGTGCGCGATGCCGCCTCGCAGGTGGCCAGCGCCTCGACTCAGGTGGCCAGCGCCTCCGACGAGTCGGCCCGGAACAGCTTGCAGACATCCTCGGCCATCGATGAAGTAACGAGCACGATGCACGAAATGAGCGTGAACGTGCAGAACATGGTGAAAAGCACACAGACCCAGGCTTCGAGCGTCAGCGAAACCTCGGCCTCCATCGACCAGATGGTCACCTCGATTCAGCGGGTGGCGGATACGGCCAAGGTGCTGCTCGATATTTCCAATCGCTCGCGGGAAGAGGTGCACAGCGGCATCGGCACCATGGAAAAAGCGACCGACGGCCTCAACAAGATCAACACCACCATCCGCTCTTCGGGAGAAATCATCGACTCGCTCGGCGCGCGCGCCGACGACATCGGCAAGATCATCGAAGTCATCGACGATATTTCGGAGCAGACCAACCTGCTGGCCTTGAATGCCGCGATCGAAGCGGCGCGGGCCGGCGAACACGGCCTCGGATTCGCGGTGGTGGCCGACGAAGTCCGCAAGCTGGCGGAAAAATCCGCGCAGTCCACCAAGGAAATTTCCGAACTCATCGGGAGCATCCAGAAGGAAGCGCGCAAAGCCGTCGAAAACATGGAGAAGAGCACGACCATCGTCAACGAAGGACTGAATCTGGGACAGGACTTGAACGCCGCGCTGCGAAAAATCTCCAACGTGGTGACCGAGGTGTACAAGTTCGCGCAGGAAATCGGCGCCGCCACCAACGAGCAGTCCCACGGCTCGTCGCAGATCGCGCGGGCCACTACGCGCTTGAACGAGATCACGCACGAGATCAACTCGGCCGTCGAAGAACAGGCTTCCGGGGCACAGGCGGTGGTGCAGGCCATGGAGCGCATGAGGGAACTGTTGCAGTCGTCCACGTCGGGCTCCACGGAACTGGCCGCTTCCTCGGACCAGATGTCGAAGATGTCGAGGGGTCTGCTGGAATCGATGGACCGTTTTGCGGTGCACTCGAACGATCGTCCCAACGACAGGACGAACGACAGGACGAACGGCCGGTCCAACGACAGCGCGCCGGGATACGGGAACACAGCCCGGAGCGCGGCGGCGGGATCGCGTTGAGGGGATTCCAACCATGAGCCGTGAAACACATGTCGTGGGCTTCCGGGTGGGCCGCGAGACTTACGGCGTGCCCATCACCTCCCTGCATGAGATCGTCCGCGTGCCCGAGATCACCGCCGTACCGGACGCGCCCGGTTATCTCGAAGGCGTCATCAACCTGCGCGGCAAGATTGTCTCGGTGGTCGATCTGCGCAAGCGCTTCGGCAAGCCCTCCACCGGACTGGACCGCCGCAGCCGCATTCTGGTCGTCGAACACCGGGGCCGGCTGGCAGGCATGATTGTGGATTCGGCGTCGGAGGTCCTGAAGATTCCGGAAAGCGAAATCGAAGCCGCCCCCGCCATGATGCAAGCCGGCGGATTGGACTGTGTGACCGGCCTGGGCAAGTACCAGGGCCGGCTGATCATTCTGCTCGACATCGCCAAGGTGTTAGCCGCTCCCGAACTTGGAAACGGGCCCGCGGCGGAAAAACCGGCGGCGGCCGCCAGCGGCAAGGCGGGGACTGGAACGGGGACAGGAACTGGAACAGGAACTGGAACAGGGAAAAAGACCGCCTCGGTCGGGAAGTAGCCGTAAGAACCGAATCCACATGAGCACAAGCGAAATCCCCGCACTCACCGAAGCGGAATTGAAACTCCTGCAGACGCTCGTCTACCAGGAGTGCGGCATGCATTTCGACGACCGGCGCACTCCCTTCCTTCAGGACCGTTTGCAGCGCCGGTTGAAGGAGTGCCAGCTGGATTCGTTCTACAGCTACTATCGCCTGCTCATCAGCCAGCCGGGGAAACAAGAGCTGACCTGCCTGGTCGAAAACCTCACCGTCAATGAAACCAGCTTCTTCCGCAACAAGGCGCAGCTGGACCTGTTTCAGCACGACGTGATCGACGATATGGTGCGGCGCAAGCAGGAGCACGCCGACTACAGCTTGAGAATCTGGAGCGCAGGCTGCTCCACCGGACAGGAGCCCTACACCCTGGCCATGCTGGTGGCCGATGCGCTGTCGTACCACCGTCTGCGCACTCCCCAGCCATTCGAATCGCCCTTCCCCAAGCCTCTGGTGCCCGCGCCCTGGCGGGTCGAGATCCTGGCCAGCGACATCAACTATTCGGTGCTGCGCGCGGCGCAAGAGGGCTCCTACGTTGAGCATCGGATGGTAGGCGTCGACTATGGCTACCGCTTGCGCTACTTCGACAAGGTGGGTGATCGCTACGCGGTCAAGCCAAACGTCAAGGAGTTGGTGCACTTCGACTTTCACAATCTGAAGACCGAATATCTGCCGCAGCGCAACGACATTATCTTCTGCCGCAACGTGATGATGTATTTCGACGAAGCCGAGCAGAAGCGGCTGGTCGAAAAGTTCTATCGATGCTTGAATCCCCGGGGATACCTGTTTGTCGGCCATGCCGAGAGCTTGCTGGGACTGACGGAAAAATTTCAGATGGTGCATCGCAACAGCGGCACGGCCTACCAGCGCGTGGAGGTCAACCAGTGACCTCTCCCCCCGAAGATCGGATGACCGAACTCCGGCAGCTGTTCTTCGAAACCGCGAGCGAGCTCGTCCAGAAGCTGAACGACGAGGCCATGCAGCTGGAGAAGTCGCCCGCGGATGCGGAGACGGCTCGCAGCCTGCGCCGGACCGTGCATACCCTGAAGGGGGACTCGGCCGCCTGTGGCTTCCGCGAGCTCAGCGAACTGTCGCACGAGTTCGAAGATGTTCTGACGCTGGAGAACACGGCGGCTGCGGCTTTGGTTCCCGAGATTGCGTTGCGCGCCGCCGATGTGTTTGCGGCCCTGCTGGAGGCGTATCGCAAGGGGACGAAACTTCCTGGCATCCAGTCTTTACGCGCCGACATTGCCCGTCTGGCGCATCCTGCAGCGGGCAGCGCGGTCAAAACGAAAACCAAGAGGAAGAAGGCAGCCCCGAAACCCAGCCGCTGGTCGGAATACGAACAACTGGCAATCGCCCGGGCCGCGGCCGAGGGCAAGCGGGTTGATCACGTGGTGGTGCAGATCGACCCCCAGTGCGCCATGCCCATCGCCGGACGGCAGATGATCCAGATCGCGCTTGGCGGATTGGGCGAGGTGCTGGCTCTGTATCCGATCGAAGGCAGTCACGAGCCCATAACCCACGTCGAAGCGGCGCTGGCCTCGCAAAAATCGGCGGACCAGATCCGGACGAAATGCAGCATTCCAACCATCGCGCTGAAAGTCCGAGTCACGCCCCTGCGCGTCGCGGCGCCGTCGCGCCCACTTCCGCCGGCCCCCGTCGTCGATCCTCAAGGCATGGAAGCAGACTATCTGGCATTGCCAACTCAGAAGCCCGACGAAGTCGCGGCCGCTTCCCTCAAGTCGCCGTCGGCTTCTGAATCAGCGGCGCCCGCCGTGCCCGCCGGCCCGGACAACGTTCTGCGCGTGGATGCGGAAAGAATCGACAGCGTTCTCAATCTGGTCGGTGAACTCATCCTGGCGAAATCGATGTTCCAGCAGACGCTGCTGGAATTTGGCGAACGCTTCCCGAAAGATGTCTTGCGCGGAAAATTCTCCGATG
>CABEDA010000357.1_pt1 | contig 16682 bp, 17 predicted proteins | sample 3422771 | NCBI WGS metagenome assembly CABEDA01 (sample SAMEA5534329, study PRJEB31848) | metagenome | biome: tundra; feature: field; material: soil | place: USA | collected 2013-05 | depth 0.15 m
CTGACCAGGATGGTCTTCCAGAAGCGCTCGATGGCTTGCGCGGTTTGTCCGTGACGTTTCAGCCAATCGAGGAACGTCTCACCCTCATCTGCTGGAATGGAAGGAGCGAGCGCCACCATGGCGCGGCTGATGGCCATCTTGTCGCGCAAGGTCAGACAGTCAGCCCGAAGAAATGCCGGCGCGGTATGCAGCGGAGCCGGCAGCCATGACGGGGCAATCACAGATGCGCGTCCTCCGGGCTCGAGGAACGTCAGCTTCTCATACCACCGGATTTTGTCCTGAACGCCCGTGCGCCGATAGAAATCGAGCAGGTTGGTGCAGCAGCCGAGCAATACATGCTGGCAATTGTCGACAATTTCGCCGGTGCCGGGATGCTGATAAGAAGACGCGCGCCCACCAAGATAGGGGCGGCGCTCAAACAGCGTGACGCGAAAACCGGCTTCCGCCAGAGCGCATCCAGCGGCCAGTCCCGCCAACCCGCCTCCAGCGATAGCGACGGTAGGCTGTGTCGCATCAGGATGGGTCGAATTAAGAGCGGTCGAATTAGGATAGATCGAGGGTGGCATCACAGCAGACGCTTCAGGATTCCTTTTCCCATGACCGTGAGCTTTTCGGGAACCGTTAACCGGACGCGCTCACTGAAAACGTCGTACTGTTTTGCCGCAATCTTTTCGAGCAGGCGGCGATAAATAGTGATCAAGACCCACAGCGCGGGCTGACTGTCTTCATTCACCAGCGGGATTAGCTCTTCCCCGGCGCCGTAGCAGTCGCGGGCCCGTTCGGCCTCCATCGCCAGCAGCGGGCGGATGCGGGCAACGTCAACTTGCGGCGCGGCCAGATCGGCGGCTCCAAGACCGCACTGCACCAGGTCCTCCTGCGGAAAATAAACCCGGCCCATGGCGACGTCTTCTTTCACATCGCGAATGATGTTCGTAAGCTGAAAGGCGAGACCGCAGCGTTCGGCCAGCGACTCGGCGGCGGGATCGCGATATCCGAAAATCTTGATGCACACCAATCCAACTACCGACGCCACGCCATAGCAATACTGGCGCAACTCTTCAAATGTCTGGTAACGCGCGACCAGCGGCGCACCGCCGGAGGGCGTTGGCTGGACGTGATCGAGATCCGCAGCTGTTCCGTAGGCAAGCTGGTCGAGAAGCCCAATGGGAATCTGGTAGGTGCGCTGCGCATCGGTCAACCCCAGGAGCACTGGATCATCCGTTGGCTGTGCTGCCAATGCGCGATGGACTTTATCGAGCCAGTCCGCCAGCCGCTGATTGCGATCTTCGGGGCGGAGCGTGGTGTCGTCGGTAATGTCGTCGCAGCGCCGCATGAAGGCGTACACCGCGCTCAACGCATTCCGTTTCCGTCGCGGAAGCACCGCAAACCCATAATAGAAATTCTTGGCGGCGGAGCGGGCGATACTCCGGCAGACGGAGTACGCCATTGCGACCTGGGAAGCGGTCGGAGCAAATTGCACGGGCGCATTTCCCGCGACGGTGCTCATCGCAGTTTCCCCAGCGCGGCCCGCGCAATCAGGGCCAGTTTCCGCGTCTTCGAAATTGCGGGACGCCGGCCCAGCACGGCGTAATTCTGGCGCTCAACTGCCTTCAGGATTTCCTGTCCGCCTCGGCTGAACAGTTCGATGTCGATGGCCAGTTCGCGGTTAACCTTCGCGATCAGCGGCAGGCCTTGCCGAAACCATTCCCGCGCGCGCTCGACTTCAAACTTGAGCATCGCGCGGAACGCGGACGTGTTTTCACGATCCCGTATCGTTTCTTCGTTCACGCCGAAACGGCGCAGGTCTTCGAGTGGAAGGTAAATTCGTCCTTTGGCAAAGTCCGCGCTCACGTCTTGCCAGAAGTTCGCGAGCTGCAACGCAGTGCAGGTGCAGTCGGAAAGCTGCTGACGGTCGGAATCGCGATATCCGCAGAGGTACAGCACCAGGTGGCCCACCGGATTCGCCGAAAACTTACAGTAGCCAAGCAGATCGTTGAACGTTTCGTAGCGGGTGATACTTTGGTCCTGGCGGAAAGCAGTCAGCAAATCCGCAAATTCATGTTTCGGAATTTCAAACTTGCGCACCGTCTCGGCGAGCGCGACAAATACGGGATGCCGGGGATTCCCGTCGTAGCAAGCGTTGAGCTCCGTCTCCCATTCATCGAGTAACTGCAGCGACCGAACCGTGTCCCCCACCTCGTCGCCCAGATCGTCGGAGATACGGCAATAGGCGTAGACGTTGAGGAAGTGCTGGCGCAGCCGTTCCGGAAGGAACCACGATGCAACCGAAAAATTCTCGTAATGCGAGCGCGCCAGGCGGCGGCAATATTCGCGCGCTTCGGCTTCCGAAGGCGCGCGGTCGGGGATGGCGTATTCGGGCGGCAGCGCACTCCAAGCGGAGGCGAGCGGCGCAGTCGGGGGATGGCTGGCGGCAGTTGTCATCAAAGCTTCTTAATCCCACAGGACACAACGTGTTCGTGGAGAGCCGGGCGTCCTCGCCCCGCAGACGGGCGAGACGCCCGTCGCTCCATCGTATGACTCATCACGCGATCACAACGCTAGTGACCCGGGATAATCGCGGTCTTGATATCCCCGTTGCGGTTCAGCATGTGGCGGAGCACTTCCTGCAAACGCGAAAGCGGCGCCTCGCCGGTAATGTAGTCGTTGCCGCAGACTTTCTTCTCGGCAATCAAACCGAAGGCCCGGCGCACCGTCTCCGGCGTGTGGTGAAAAGTCGCCTTCAACGTGATTTCCGAGTAATGCAGGCGGTTGGTGTCCAACTGCACCTTGGTTCCCGCAGCACACCCGCCGAAGAAATTTACCGTGCCGCCCTTGCGAACCATCTGTACGGCCCACTCCCAGGCTTCGGGGCGGCCGACGGCTTCGATCGCCACATCGGCGCCGCGCCTTTCCGGACTCAACTCGCGCACCGCCTCGACCGGATCTTTCACCTTGGTAATCTGCACCACTTCGTGCGCGCCCTTCTTGCGCGCCAATGTGACTTGTGAATCCCGCTTGACGACCGCAATCACATTGCAGCCGATGGCCTTCGCCACCTGCACAAACATCAGACCAATCGGGCCGCCGCCAATGACCGCAACGGTGTCGCCGATCTCAACTCCCGTTTCATGCAGGCCCCGGAGAACGCAAGCCAGTGGTTCGGTCATCGCGGCATCTTCGAAGGTCACATTCGAAGGCACGACGAGCATATTGGTTTCCACAATGCGGCGCGGAATCCGTATGTACTCGGCATAGGCGCCATTATTGAACAGCAGATCTTCGCAGAGGTTTAACTGGTGCTTGGAGCAATAAAAGCATGTCCCGCAGGGAGCCGAGTTGAGCGCGACCACGCGCATGCCCTTCTTGAAGCCGCGCACGCCTTCCCCGACCTGCTCGACCGTGCCCGCCAGTTCATGGCCGAACAACGCCGGCGGCACGATCATGCGGGCGTGATAGCCCCGCTGGTACACCTTCAAATCCGTGCCGCAGGTAAGCGCCACGTGGACCTTGACCAGAACTTCGCCTTCGCCCACCGCCGGGATGGGCACTCTTTCAATCTTGACGTCTTCTTTGCCGTAGAGGACGGCAGCCGTCATCTTGCCATTCACAGTTGATGTCCTTCCCACGCACTGCACCCCATCACGCCAAAACCGGGCGTGCTGGGGCCCCGCCACTCCCCGGCTGGATGATAATCTTCATCGTGTCCGGTCGAGGATGGGCAGCCAGCTTCAGCGCTTCTACACCGCTTTGCAGCGGGAAACGGTGGCTGATAAGCCGTTCCATGTCCATTTCACGGTTCATGACGAACCGCACCGACTCCTCCTGCAATTCCACCGACGCGCTGTAGGACCCGAGCAGAGCTTTTTCGTCCACGCAAACTGCGGCCGGATCAATCGTGGCCTCCCCCCGCACCGTCTGCGCAAACAGCAACACACGGCCTCCCGGACGTGCCGCATCCATGGCTGGCCGGATCAGGCCGCTCCCGCCAACTGCCAAAATCACAGCGTCAGCCCCGCGCCCATCGGTCATTCCGCGCACCGTTTGTCCGGCGTCAGCCTGGGAAGCGTCAATTGTATGTTTTAGGCCGAAGCTATTAGCTATTGTAAGCCTCGCCGGATACAAATCGGAAGTAATCACCCGAGCCCCCGCCCGCTTCGCCAAAGTCGCCAGGATTAGACCGATCGGACCTTGCCCAATCACCAGCACGGTCTCCCCCGCTTCGAGGCGAAGGGTCTCAATCCCTTTGATGCAGGTATTGACCGGCTCGAGGAAGGATGCCTGCTCAAAGCTGACCCCGTCCGGGATGCGCACCGTTCCTTTCTCGACAATCCAGTCCATCACCCGGACGTATTCCGCAAATCCTCCACCCGAGGGCTCGAACCCAGCCGTGCATCCGACCTTCTTGTAGGTTGCACACTGGGCGAAGGTCTTGTGGCGGCAGTAATAACATTCTCTGCAGGGGATGTGATGAAACACCACCACGCGATCGCCGACGCTGAACTTGCGAACGCCTTCCCCCACTTTTGCGACGACACCCGCGGTTTCGTGACCAAAAATGCGCGGCGCGGAGTGCGAGCCGGTCGCAATCTTCTTCAGATCGGTGCCGCAGATCCCGCAAGCGTGGACCCGAACCAGAATCTCTCCCGGTCCGATTTCGGGCACCGGCACTTCTTCCAGACGGACGTCGTTCATGCCGCGATACACGGCGGCCCGCATCGTGGAAGGAACCTTATGCCTTATGCTTTCAGTCGTGAATGTCTGAGCAATTGCCATAGCAGAGTCTATTTCTTGCCTATCGATTCCCGATGCCAACTCCCGTAGAGATGCGGCTTGCCGCGTCTGCGGCGGCGGAGGAGACGGGGCAAGCCCCGTCTCTACCGAAAGGTCGCTCCAGGTAACTCGCAATCGCGCCGCAAAGAGCACGACTTGCCTTGGCACTGTTCCGCGCCAATGCGATCGTAGTCCCCCATAGCCACGGGCGCAGCGCCACATGACACGCAAAGCTGGCGGAGTGAAATCTCCCGTCGTCCGCCACAAAACGATCCATTGCCGGCAGACTGAAATCGGCGGCGTCAGAGATGGCTTTCAAAGCTCCGAACTCCACTCCCCGTGCTTCGGCACCTTGCGCCACGGCCGCCGCTTCCATGTCCACTGCCGTTGCGCCATAAGCTTTGCGGAGTCGAAGTTTCTGCTCCTTGCCCGCCACGGTTGCGGAACTCACCAGGATTCCCTCTCCCAAGCCGACTTCTGTCCGGGCACCGTCGGCGGCGTTGATCACCGTGCGCGGCTCAAGAACCTGCCCGACATGCAGCGAGCCATCCAGCGCTCCGGCAAAGCCAACCGAGATCACCCGCACCGGGCTCACTTCCCGAATCACCGCCTCGGTTGCGCGGCGCGCGGCTTCAGCCCCAATTCCGCCACACACCAACGCCGCGTCGCCATTTTCAAAAAGACGATAACGCCGACCGCTGTGATCGATCGTCCTGGCCTTCCAGCTGCCGATCAGCGGTTCCACCTCTCGTTCCATCGCGGCGATGATGGCGATTTTAGGCATATCCGTTACTGCGAAACCAATCCACCGACCGCCGCAGCGCTCCCTCCACTGGAACCGTCCGCCAGCCTAGTTCCCGCTCTGCTTTCGCCGAACTCACAAACATCATCTTGCGTCCCATGCGCACCGCGTCAATCGTCGCGCGCGGCTCGCGGCCTAGAAGCCGACCGGTCACCATTTCATCCACCACTCCAGTCGCCAGCGCAAAAAAGTAAGGCAGCTTCACGCTGGGCGACTTCAAACCCGTGATCGCGGCCAGTCGGTCCAGAATCTGCTTCAGCGTGAGATTCTCTCCGCCCAGAATGTAGCGCTCGCCCGATCTTCCCTTCTCCAGGGCCTGAATATGACCGCGCGCGCATTCCGTCGCATCCACCAGGTTCAAGCCGGTTTCCACGTACGCCGGGAACTTTCGCTTCAAAAAGTCCACGACGATTCGTCCCGTCGGAGTCGGTTTGATATCGCGCTCCCCGATCGGCGTCGTGGGATTCACCACCACCACATCAGCTCCCGATCTAGCGGCCTTGACGGCCACTTGCTCGGCCATGAACTTCGAACGCTTGTAGTGCCCGATCATGTCCGCCAGCGACACTGGACTCGATTCGTCCGCCAGCGACCCGCTCTTCGTCTTGGAACCGGACGTGAAGCCCATGGTCGCGACGCTCGACGTGTACACAATACGCCGTACGCCTTGTTTCCGCGCCGCTTCGAGCAACGAACGTGTGCCTTCGACATTCGCGCGATACATCTCGTCGGGATCGCGCACCCACAGCCGATAGTCCGCCGCAACGTGAAATAGCGCGTGGCAGCCAGAAAGCGACTTCTCAATCGAAGCCGGGTCGCGCAAATCGCCGATGACCCGATCCGCGTTCAGGCCCTCCAGGTTGCGCAGATTGCTGTTCGGCCGCACCAGCAGCCGCAACTCGGCGCCCTGTTCCGCCAGGACGCGCGCAACATGACTGCCCAGAAATCCGGTAGCGCCGGTAACAAAAGCGAGCATTTAGCACTTAGCATTTAGTACATGCAGGCGACGGAGACCCAGAGCACTCCACTGGCCCGGGTTAGCTAAGTGCTAAATGCTAAGTGCTAACTGCTGCTCTTCTCCGCCATCACCTTCGAATAGGTCGTGAGCGCGATCAGTGGGAAATACTGGCGGTACAGGTGGTACATCAGATAGAACACGCGCGGAAAGCCGGTTCCAGTATAGAAAGGCTCGTCCCACGAACCGTCTCTCTTCTGCGTGCGCAGAAGATACGCCATGCCGCGGGCCACGCATTCGCTGCGCGTGTCGCCGACGGCCAGCAGCCCCATGATGGCCCATGCCGTCTGCGAAGCCGTGCTGTCGCCTTGCCCGCGAAGGTTGGGATCGTCATAGGAGCCCACCGTCTCGCCCCAGCCGCCATCGGCATTCTGCACCGATCGAATCCACTCTGCCGCCTGCTGAATCATGGGATCGTTGCGGTCCACGGCCATCGCTTCCAGACCGCGCAAAACCTGCATCGTGCCGTAAATGTAGTTCACACCCCAGCGCCCGAACCAGCTTCCATCTGGTTCTTGTTCTTTACGAATAAACTTGATGGCCCGCTTGACCGCCGGATGGTTCTGGTCGTATCCATAGGCGGCAAGACACTCCAGAATCCGGCCCGTGATGTCGACGGTGGCGGGATCGAGCATGGCGTTGTGATCGGCAAAGGGCACGTACTGGAACACCATGCGGTCGTTGTCTTTGTCGAACGAAGCCCAGCCTCCGTCCTTGCACTGCATCGACAAGATCCAGTCGATGGCCCGCTGCACCGACTCGCTCTGATAGCGCCCGTTCGGATGTTCGACCCGGCTTAGCGCGAGACACACCATGGCGCTGTCATCCACGTCCGGATAAAACTCGTTGTTGAACTCGAAGTACCATCCGCCGGGTTCGCCTTTCGGGTTCTTGATCTTCCAGTCTCCGGGCTTGCGCACTTGCTTTTGCAGGATCCAGTCGGCGCACTTGACCAGGCGCGAATCCGTCGCCGGAACCCCGGCTTCGCCCAGAGCAAACAGCGCGAATGCCGTATCCCACACTGGAGACAGGCAGGGCTGCATGCGGAAAGTATCGCCCTCTTCGATCCCCAGCTTCTCAAACTCATCCATCGCCCGAATCACCTGCGGATCGTCGACCGAGTACCCCAGGCACCGCATCGCGATGATGGAGTTCATGATCGACGGGAAAATCCCTGCCAATCCATCGCTCATCTCGAAGCGCTCCAGCATCCACTTCTCGGCCTTTCTCAGGGCCAGCGAGCGCAGCGGCCGGATGTGCACACGCTCGGCCCAGTGCGTAATCCGATCCAGCACCAAAAAGAAATTGCGCCAGGAAATCAGCTTCTTTGCCCAGTGCAAATGCATGCGCGACTTGTCGCGCCCGCCCACAAAAAGCTCTTCCACTCCCATTTCGTCGGGAATTTTCTTAAACGGCTTCTTGGCGTAGCAGATCGAAAGCGGCACCAGGATGGCGCGCGACCACGAAGAAATTTCGTAGATGTTGAACCAGAACCAGTTGGGGAAGAGCACGATCTCCGGCGGAACCGCGGGAACCGCGTCGTAGTCGTACTGCCCAAAAAAACAGAGATAGATCTTGGTGAAGGTATTGACTTCGGTCACGCCGCCCATTTCAAGAATTTTCTTGCGGGCGCACGCCAGCGCTGGGTGATCCGCCGTGAATCCGGCCAGCTTCAGTCCGAAGTAAGCTTTCACCGAAGCGCCGATTTGGGACGGGCCGCCAGCGTGGGTGCTCCAGCCCCCGTCTTCATTCTGGTGCTGCAGAATGTAACGCGCGGCCTTGTCGAAGCGCTCCTGGCTCCCCGTGCCGAGCAACGCGTGGAGCAGGATGTAATCGGATTCGAGGGTAGTATCGGCTTCCAGTTCTCCGCACCAGTAGCCCTCTTCGTGCTGCTGCGAGAAAAGGTACTTGCGGGCCGCATCGACGGCTACCGCGACCCGGCTCTCCAGGTCGTCAATCTTTCCAAATCGCATCTGGGGCGCAGAGGCCGAACTCAAAGGGGAGGATTCTTCCATTTAGGACTCCACGGCGATGGCCGGGGCCGCGGTGATCGTTGCCACGATCTCCGGCGGCAATCCAAAACGCACATTCTCCGGCATGATTTCCAATTCCTGCACGTCGCCAAAGCCCTTTCCCGCCAGGTACTCGACCACTTCCTGCACCAGATGTTCCGGAGCCGATGCTCCCGCGGTCAGGGCCACCGTCTTCACGCCATTCAACCACTGCGTCTGAATATTGCGGCAGTCATCAATTAGATGCGCCTCGGTGCCCAAACTGCGAGCCACTTCCACCAACCGTTTGGAATTTGAACTATTGTCGGAGCCCACCACCAGCAGCAAATCCGCGTCGGAGGCCACGTGCTTCACGGCCACCTGGCGGTTTTCGGTGGCATAGCAGATGTCCTGAGCCGCCGGGCCTTTGATGTTGGGGAAGCGCTCGCGCAACGCGGCGATAATGTCGCGCGTCTCATCCAGGCTGAGCGTAGTCTGCGTCAGGTAGGCCACTCGACTGGGGTCAGGCAAGGTCACCGACGCGACTTCCGCAGGCGAGCCCACGACCTGAGTCACTGCGGGAGCCTCGCCGAGCGTGCCGATGACTTCGTCATGGTCGCGGTGGCCGATCAGGATCAGCGAATAGCCTTCCTTCGCGAACTTCACCGCCTCCACGTGCACCTTGGTGACCAGCGGGCACGTAGCATCGATCACGCGCAGCATTCGCCGCTTACTGCGCTCGCGCACTTCCGGAGAAACGCCGTGGGCGCTGTAGATGACGCGCTCTCCCTCGGGCACTTCATCCACGCCATCGACAAAAATGGCGCCCTTCTGTTGCAATTCTTCAACCACAAAGCGGTTGTGAACAATTTCCTTGCGCACATAAATTGGCGGCCCAAACGCCTCCAGCGCAATCCGCACAATGTCAATCGCCCGCACCACCCCGGCGCAGAATCCCCGCGGCTTCAAGAGCAATAGGGTCTTCGTGTGCAAATTCCCGGTTTCAGACAAGCTGCGTCCCCCCACTAGGGTACACTTCTTCTTTGGAAAAGATGCTTTAAGGGTATCGAAAGATGCACCCTCAGGTCAACGTAAGCCTTTGAGGGTGTGGGGATTAGCAGCGGATGGGGAAAACTGGCGGGTGAACGGGAAGCCCAGCACAACTCGCTTCACCAGATCCGGCGCACCCCATAGCGGTCGAAGAGTTTTTCGTTGCTGACAATGAACATCTTCTCCATCTCGGCCTGCGCGATCAGCATGCGGTCAAACGGATCCTGATGGGGTCCAGGCAACATCCCTGCACGAACTCCATGGTCGTATGACACGGGCAGACTCAGGAACTTTTCCCGGTCAAGATAGCCTCCGAAGTCTTGGATTAGATCGGAAGCGCTCGGCAGCCTACCCAGTCGAAACTTCGTTGCAATCTCCCAAGCGGAAACTGCGCTGACAAAAATGCTGCTGTCCGGCTGGGCAATCAGCTTTCTGCACGACGCAGGCAGTGCTGGATCGTCGCTGAACCACCAAAGCAGCGCATGTGTATCCAGCAGAAGCCGCACGCTATTGCTCCCACGCGTCAAGCTCTTCCGGCGGCAAGGGTTCAAAGAACTCAGGCCCAACCTTCAACTTCCCACGCAAGGCGCCAGGCTTACGCTGGCCCTGCTTATCCTCGATGGCGACCAGGCGGACGACCGGCTTCTTACCCCGAGCAATGACGATCTCTTCGCCCCGGCAAGCCTTTTCAATCAGCCGTGAAAGCTCGGTTTTAGCCTTGTGGATGGTGATGGTTTCCATGAATACATGTTAGCTAACTCTGCTTAGCTAAGTCAAGCTCGACCGATCGACCTTCCGAAACACATGGGATAATTAGGCTATGAAACCGGATTCCGTTCGTACAACCGTTGACATTCCAGCACCGCTCTACCGAAAGCTAAAAGCACAAGCCGCCGCCCGCAGGTCTTCCGTCCGCGAGTTGGTGCTGGCGGGAATCAGAAGGGTGCTCGCGCAAGGCCAGCACCCACGTTCTGAGAGGGTGCAGTTCCCGCTGATCGTCTCCGACGGCCCAAAGGTTGACCTGACCAACAAACAAATCTATGAACATGTTGAATTCCCTTGATGCGAACGTGTGGCTGGCGCTAGATTGGAGCTAATTTGTTAGGATTTGATGGAACGAGCGTCATTTACTGTCGAGTTTCCGGAGCATCTACCGCGCGAGAAGTGGCAGCATTGCCTCACTCAACTCAGCGACACCGGGGCCGCAGTTGAGCAGGAAAACGAGCGAGTCTTTCGAGTGGTTTGTTCAAAACCCAAGCAACTGGCTCACGTGGGCTGGGCGCTGTTCCACACTCATTTTTCAAACCTCTGTCGAGTCATTGCCACGTCTGGCAAAGCAGAGGATCGCGCCAGTAGATATCCAAAGCCGCCCAGCCCCTAAAGCTTCGCAATAGCCAGTTGCCTCATCCATTCGCCCGAATCATCTGCTCCGCATGCTTCCGTGAAGTCTCGGTCAGCTTAGCCCCGGACAGCATGCGCGCCACTTCCTCAGTGCGCTCTTCGCCGGTGATCTGCCGGACGGTCGTCTTGGCGCGGCCGACGGCTTCGCGCTTCTCGATCAGGTAGTGGTGATCGGCAAAAGTTGCGATCTGCGGCAGGTGCGTGACGCAGAGCACCTGATTCCCTTTGGCGAGCGCCTTCAGTTTCTTGCCTACGGCCTCGGCAGCGCGCCCGCCGATACCGGTATCAATCTCGTCGAATACTAAAGTGCGCTGCGCGGCCGCCGACTTCTTCTTCCCTGTCGAATTGCCCGCAGGATTCGTCCCCGCCTCGACGCACGCCTTCAACGCCAGCATGACGCGCGAAAGTTCTCCGCCCGAGGCAATCTGCTCCAGCGGACGCATCGTCTCGCCCGTGTTGGTCGAGATGCGATAGACGACTTGGTTGATGCCCGAAGAGGTCCAATGCTCCTCAGCTTCGTTCTCTTCAACCGCGATGCGAAAACTGGCGCGCATGGCGAGGTCGTTGATCTCCGCCTCGACCAGTTTCTCCAGTTTCCGCCCCGCCTCAACCCGTTTGCGCGAGACGCCGCGGGCGGCTTTACGATACTCCTCTGCAGAGACGGCCAGCATCGCCCGCAGTTCAAGTAACACCTGATCTTTGTTCTCCATCTCTGAGAGTTTGCGCCGGATATCTTCGCCGAAAGAAATGGCCTGCTCCAACGTTGGCCCGTACTTGCGTTTCAGGCGATCCAGCAGCGCCAGGCGCTCTTCGATTTCGGCGAGGCACTCGGGCGAAGCTTGAATTCCTCCGGCATAATCGCGCAGCGTCGCTCCCACGTCTTCCACACTGATGCGTGCCGAATCGAGCGCCGCAAGCGCTTCCTTAAACTTTGGCTCATAACGGACCAGTTCCTCTACGTGCTTCTGCGCGGCGCGCAGGCTCGACGAAGTGGAGCCGTTGCCCTCATACAACAGGTCAAAGGCGTTGATGGCCGCGCCGTAAATTTTCTCGGCATTGGCTAAAACGCGCTTCTCGGCTTCCAGTTGCTCATCCTCGCCCGTCCGAAGACGCGCCTCTTCGATTTCGCGGCATTGAAAGTTCCACAGGTCGAGAAGCCGCATGCGATCCTGCTCGTCCTGTTCGAGTTCCGCGATGCGTCCGCGAATCTGCTTCCAGTGCGCGAAAGCGCCGGCTACGTCCTTCAACTCGACTCCCGCGTAAGCATCAAGCAGATCCTGCCGAGCCGCGGCGTCAAAGTTTACGATGGATTCATTCTGTGCGTGGATCACCGCCAGGTGGGGTGCAATCTGCTTGAGCACCGCGACGGTCGCGGGCTGATTGTTGATGAAGACCCGACCCTTACCGCCCGAAGCAATCTCGCGCCGCAGAATCAGCGAGCCATTCTCCCCATCCAGGCCGTTGGTCTCGAGTATCCCTTCGATCGAACGCGCAGCACTTCCATCACTCTCAAACACCGCCGCGACCACTGCCCGCTCCGTGCCCGTCCGGATCACATCCGACGACGCCTTGTCTCCCAGCAGCAATCCCAGCGCGTCGATAAGAATCGACTTCCCCGCCCCGGTCTCCCCGGTCAGAAGATTCAGACCCGCCGCGAATTCGATCACGACATTGTCGATCACCGCGTAATTTTCAAGTCGAAGTTCGGCCAGCACAGGTTTCCTATGAGCTCTACGTGTGGCGCGGGCGCCCTCGCCCGCGGCCTTTGACTCTTAATACGACAACCTGCAATTTACGCGCAGCATAGCACATACCGCTGCGCGGGTCGCTCAAAAGACCACCGCAGAGAACGCAAAGCACGCAGAGAAAATACAAGAAAAATCTCCGCTGCCTCTGCGATCTCCGCGGTTAACCTTCCGGCATCGGCTACCGGCAATGTTAACCGATACGATACGCCGCAAGTTCGCCTGCCGCCTTCGTCTATAATCTGAGGCAGGGTTCTTTCCGAAACCATGCATCTTTCTTTCGTCCTCCTCTTTTTTGCCGGCGGCGAAATCGTCGATCTCGTCCTTCAGACCGGTCCGGTCGCCAAAACCGTGCTTCTTCTTCTGATCGCGTTCAGCGTGCTCTCCTGGGCCGTGATTCTTTCCAAGTGGCGGCTGATCCGCCGCGCGCGCCGGCAGAACGGACGTTTCGTTCGCGCCTTCCGCAAGGCGCAGCGCATGCAGGACATCGCCTCGGCTGCCGAACAGTTCCGTCCCAGCCCGCTGGTGGGAGTGTTTCAAGGCGCGGTCGAGGAGTTCCGGCGCCAGATGGGAATGACCGGAGCCGTCCACAATCTCGTCGCCATCCAGCGCGCCATGCAGATCGCGTCTTCCGAGGAAATTACCCGCCTCGAGCGCAGTGTCCCGTGGCTGGCCATTACCGGCGCGGTCACACCGTTTATCGGACTGTTCGGAACCGTCTGGGGAATCATCGACGCGTTCCACGGACTGGGCACGGCCGGTGCGGCAACCTTGCGCGCGGTCGCTCCTGGAATTTCTGAAGCTCTGGTGACCACCGCCGCCGGCCTGGCGGCGGCCATCCCCGCGGTGATTGCCTACAACCTCATCATTGGCTCGATTCGCGAAATGGCTGCGCGCAACGACGACTTCACGCTCGAAATGCTCAACCTCGTCGAGCGCCAGCAGACACCGCAAGTGACCGAGGCGCGGCGCTAATGGCCTTCACCTCCGCTAACGGACGCACGCAGACGGCTCTGGCCGACATCAACATCACGCCCCTGGTGGATGTCGTCCTCGTTCTGCTCATCATTTTCATGGTGACGGCGCCGGTCCTGCAGTCCGGCATCGAAGTCAACGTCCCCCACACCCGTACGGTCAAAGAGATCACCGAAGAGCGCCTGGTGATCAGCATCGACAAATCGCAGAAAGTTTTTCTCGGCAACGATCCCATCAACATCAACCAGATCGGAGCGCGCCTGAAGCAGAAAATTCGGGACCCGCAACACCAGTCGATCTTTTTGCGCTCCGATGAAGATGTTCCGTTTGGCGCCTTCGCCACCGTGATGGACGCCATCAAGCAGGCGGGCATCAGCAACGTAAGTATCGTTACGCAGCCAATGGACAGCCATGGCGGCCATCACTGATTTCGATATGTACGATATCGACATTTATTCCGAACACGGCCAACTGCGCCGGCCGCTGGCCTGGTCGCTCGGCCTGCATGTGGCCTTCACGGCGTTCGTCGTGCTCTACGCGGTGTTTATTCCCGGCTTCCGGGGCACAGGCTGGGGCAGCGGCGGAGGAGGAGATGCCATGGGTGCCACGCTGGTGAGTTCTGTACCCTTGCCCGCGAATCCGACGGAGACCCAGAACGTGCTGGCTACCGAATCCAAGGGACTCTCGAAGTCGCAGCCCACGGTTCAGGAGAAGGAACCGGAGGCGATTCCGATTCCCGACAAGAACGCGAAGACCAAGATAAAACCCGCGCCGGTCAAGGGCACGACGCAACATAAAGCGCAACCGGAGCCAGAGGAATCGAATCAGATTCCGTATGGCGAGGGTGGTCCGGTGAGCGGCCCCTACACCATGACCGCAGGCGGGGCCAAGGGTGGTTTTGGTTTTACCGGAAGCGGCGGCGATTTCGGCAGCCGCTATGCTTGGTACGTGCAAGCCGTGCAGCGGAAGGTTACGGAGAACTGGTTGAAGTACGAAGTCGACCCGCGCATCACGGAGGGAAGTCGGGTTTATTTGACGTTTGATATTGGACGCGATGGACATCCCTCGAACATCCAGGTCGAGCAGCCAAGCAACGTACCGTCGCTTAACCAGTCAGCGCTCCGGGCGCTCCAGCGCATCGACACCTTCGGCCCGCTGCCGCAGGATTATTCGGGAAGCAAAGTGTCGGTAGAGTTTTGGTTCGATTACAAGCGGTGAGTGTGGGGACGGGCGACTCGCGAGCCTGCCCTGAGCCCAGTCGAAGGCTCCAGCCGGACGGGACGCCCGGCCCTCCACACCAGCCAAGGGAGCACAAAATTGCGTAACTCAGTTCGCCCCGTCCGTCGTCATATTTTGATCGCCGCCGCCTTGCTGCTTCTTTTGGCGGCCACCAGTTCCGCCCAGGACTGGATTCGCACCGGCACCGGCCTCGGCGTCGAGCGCGTGCGCCTGGCCGCATCCGATTTCAAGCCCTCCACCGCCGACGCCAACAACGCACCCCTGTTGAAGACCTTCAACGACGTGCTCTGGAACGACCTCGACAACGCCGGAATCTTCGATCTCGTCTCCAAGAGTTTCTATCCGCTGCAGGAGCCGGGGCAACCCTCCGAGGTCAATTTTTCCGCTTGGAGCTCTCCGCCGCCGAACGCCTCCATGCTCGCCTTCGGCAACCTGGGCGCAGCCGCCGGCAAAGTCACAGTGCAAGGATGGCTCTACGACGTCAAGAATGAAAAGTCGCCGCAGGTGCTCGGCAAGCAATACACCGACAATGCGACCAGCGACGCAGTGCGGGTGATCGCGCACAGGTTTGCCGACGAAATCATTTTCCGCCTCGGCGGAGGCATAGCCGGCATCGCCGAAACTAAGATTTATTTCGTCAGCAAGCGCACCGGCAGCAAAGAAATCTGGATGATGGACTACGACGGCGCCAATCAACAGCAGGTCACGCACCTGGGCACTATTTCCCTGTCGCCACGCATCTCGCCCGATGGCTCGCGCCTGGCGTTCAGTTCCATGACGAAGAGTGGTTGGGAAATTATGATGTACTCATTCGATCTCAATCGTATGGTCGCCTTCCAGCGTTTTGGAGGTATGAATCTTTCGCCGTCGTGGTCGCCCGAGGGCAAGATCGCCTTCTCCTCCTCGCGCAATGGCTACCCCAATATTTACGTAGTCGATGCCTCCGGAGGAAACTCGCGCCGCCTGACTAACGACAAGGGGCCCGACATTGCTCCAACCTGGAATCGCAAAACTGGCAGCCAGATCGCGTTCGTCAGCGGGCGCACCGGCCTGCCGCAGATCTACACCATGGAAGCGGACGGCACCAACCTGCAGCGGGTCACCGATCAGGGCTATGCCGTTTCTCCCAACTGGTCGCCGAACGGACAGTTTCTGACGTTCTCCTGGATGCGCAAGTACGGGCCCGGAGAACCGGGTTCCAACGACTTGTATTTGATGGATGTCGCCAGCAAGCAGTGGGTACAACTAACGCACGATGCCGGGCGCAACGATTTCCCCTGCTGGTCTCCGGACGGCCGCCACATTGTGTTTCAGTCCCACCGCTCGGGAACCGACCAGATATGGACCATGCTGGCCGACGGCTCCAACGTAAAGCAGTTGACTTTCAAGGGCGACAACACGCAGCCCAACTGGAGTTGGAAGTAGACTGGTTGACAGCTCTTGACGCAAGTGAGGTTCGTACCAGGGCATAAATTTCGTATCAGGGAATTAGGTTCGTATCAGTCATGAGTTTCGATCAGACAGTTAGGTTCGTATCAGGGCACGCCTTCAGGCGTGCCGCAGGAGTTACGTCATGAAGGCGCCTTCAGGCGCTGAAGCCGGAGATTAGAGTTTTCACCATTTTCTTTTACGGAGAATTGTTTTGCGGCTGGCTGAAAGTGCGCCCCTTCGTCAAGCTGCAAATTGCACGCCAC
>CABEDA010000368.1_pt1 | contig 16477 bp, 10 predicted proteins | sample 3422771 | NCBI WGS metagenome assembly CABEDA01 (sample SAMEA5534329, study PRJEB31848) | metagenome | biome: tundra; feature: field; material: soil | place: USA | collected 2013-05 | depth 0.15 m
GCGCTGGCGGGAATCTGCTGGTTCCTGCTGATCACGCGCACCACGCTCAGTGTTCCGTCGCTGACGGGCGCGGTGATGTGCATGGGGGTGGCGACCTCGAATTCGATTCTGCTGGTTTCGTTTTCTCGCGACCGCATGAATGCGGGAGCGCCCGCGCGGCAAGCGGCGCTCGAAGCGGGCCACACGCGCATTCGGCCGGTCATTATGACGGCGCTCGCCATGATTATCGGCATGCTGCCGATGGCGCTGGGATTCGGAGAGGGTGGCGAGCAAAACGCACCGTTAGGCCGCGCCGTAATTGGCGGTCTGCTCTTCGCCACCGTGGCCACATTATTCTTCGTGCCGAGTGTGTTTACGATTATTCACGGCCGCCGCGAGGCACAGCGGCAGTCAGAGCGGAACTAGAGAAGAGAGAAGTCGAAAAGCAGAGAATTGTTTTGGGAGAGCGCAATCATGCCAGTGCAACCGCCGCCCGTAACAACCAGGCCGAACGAGACTGAGTCCGTGCGCCCAGATGACTATCGGCCTTCCGATCTGGGTGCGAATTCGGCAGGCCGGGGAAAGCTTCTGGTTGGCGCCGTGCTGCTCGTTCTGATCACCGCGGGCGCGGTTACGTTTCTGAACCGCAACACCGAATCTAACGCCCTTGCCAAAGAAACCGAAGCCGTTGCGGTTCCGACCGTTGCCGTGGTGCAGCCCGCATCCGAGCCTGGAAACGATGAACTGGTGTTGCCCGGAAATCTGCAAGCCTTTGAAGAGTCTCCAATTTTTGCCCGAACCAACGGTTATCTCTTGCGATGGTACAAGGACATGGGAAGCAAGATCCAGAAAGGCGAACTGCTGGCGGCGATTGACACTCCGGAAGTCGACCAGGAGCTATCACAGGCCCGAGCCGGCCGCGAGCAGGTCAAGTCAGCGCTCGAGTTGGCGAAGATCTCCGCTGACCGTTGGGCCAATCTGCGCAAGTCCGACTCCGTGTCGCAGCAGGAAGCTGATCAGCAAGCCAGCGGATACCAACAGGCACTCGCGAACCTGGCGGCGGCGGATGCGAATGTTCGCCGTCTTGAACAACTCGAGTCTTTTAAAAACGTGTACGCTCCTTTTTCCGGCGTGCTGACGCGGCGCAATGTCGATCCGGGCGCGCTCATCAATTCCGGGGCGGGGGCGACTGGCAAAGAGTTGTTCGATATCGCGCGCGTCGATCCGCTTCGAGTTTACGTCAGTGTTCCGCAGGCGTATGCGCCGTCCATGAAGGTTGGGGTTAAGGCCACGGTTACGCTGCAGGAATTTCCCAGCCAGAAATTTCTGGGAATAGTGGCTCGCACCGCCGATGCTATCGATCCCGCAACCCGCACCCTGAATACGGAAGTAGATGTTCCCAATAAAGATGGCAAGCTGCTTCCTGGTTCTTTCGGTCAAGTGCATTTTGCGACCGGGACGTCCGTTCCGCGGATTACGATTCCCGTAAATGCCATGCTTTTCCGTGCCGAGGGCCCGCAGGCGGCGGTCGTCGATAAGGACGGCAAAGTGCATTTGCGCCCGATCACCATTGGGCGCGACTTCGGCACGACGATCGAAATTCTTGGCGGGATCGACGCAAGCGATCGGATCATCGTCAACCCGTCCGACTCACTCGAGGAAGGGCAGCAAGTGCACATTGCCAAGTCGAGCGCGGGAGATGCTCGTTCGTGAAGCGAAACCCTCCAGTCATGAATGCAGCACTGCTGGCCGCAGTGCTGCTCGCGGTCTGTGCGGTCGGCTGCACCGTGGGGCCGGGATATCGGCGCCCGACTGCACCGGTTCCCGACACTTGGAAAGGCGAAGGGCCTTGGCAAACGGCGGCTCCGAAGGATGCTATTCCGAAGGGCGCGTGGTGGCAGATATTTCATGACGCGGAACTCGACCGGCTGGAGCATGAACTGCTCCAGGCAAACCAGTCGCTGGCGGCAGCGCAGGATCGCCTCTCTCAGGCTCGGTCGCAGGCGCGAATCGCTTCTGCGGGGTACTTTCCCACACTCAGCGCCGATCCCAGCGCGCAGCGCCAGGCAGTCTCCAGCAACCGTGCGTTTTCGGGCGGCGAATTGCCGCCCTTTACCCAGAGCAATTTTACCGTCCCATTCTCCGTCAGCTACGAGCTTGATTTATTTGGACGCGTGCGCCGCAATCTGGAAGCGGCCAACGCTTCGCTGCAAGGGAGCGCGGCCGACCTGGAAAATGTGCACTTGGTATTGACCGCGGAGCTCGCTGCCGACTATTTCAACCTGCGCGAACTTGATCGCGAAGCTGGAGTGGTAAGGCAGTCGGTCGAAATCCAGCAAAAAGGATTGGACCTGGTCAACCATCGTCACGAAGGCGGAGTCGCGAATGGGCTGGAAGTCGCGCAGCAAGCCGCCTTGCTCGATTCGACCGCGACGCAACTTCAGCTCGTGCTGCAGCAGCGAGCGCAAAACGAACATGCCATCGCCGTGCTGACGGGGAAGTCCGCCTCGGCTTTCAGCGTTGCAGAGGCGCCGTTCGACGCCGCCCCTCCTGCGATTCCCACCGGAGTTCCCTCGGAGATTCTGGAGCGACGGCCGGACGTGGCCACCAGCGAGCGCCAGATGGCGTTCGAAAATGCGCAAGTTGGGTTGGCGTTGACTGCGTTTTATCCGCATATAACGCTGGGTGGGACGGGCGGATACGAAAGCCGCGACATCGCCACACTGATAAGCGCTCCCAGCGCTATGTGGTCGCTGGGTGGCGATCTGCTGCAGCCGATTTTGAATGGCGGCCGCAATCGCGCCAACCTGGCGGCCAGCCGCGCTGCCTACGACGAATCGATCGCCAACTATCGCGAAGCGGTGCTGGTGGCATTTCAGCAAGTGGAAGATGGGCTTTCCGGTCTCGCGTTGCTGAACCAGGCCGCGAAAACTCAACAGGCCGCGGTCGCTGACTCGCGACGCGCGCTTGACATCGCCAACAGCCGTTACGTCGGCGGAGTTACGACTTATCTCGATGTGATTACCGCGCAATCCACGTTGCTGAACAACGAACGCCTGGCAACGCAACTGCTCGGCCAGCAAATGGTCACTTCTGTCTTTCTGGTGAAGGCTCTTGGCGGTGCCTGGGATGCCTCCGAAATTCAGCACGAACAAGTGAGGCCGGCGCTGGTCCAGGTTGTACAGCCGTAACTCCACCGGGCAACTTCGGACGCATCGCGAGGTTGGATAGCTTGTGACGCTTCTTACGCAAATCTATGATTTACAAACTTTTACCATCGGTTGCCTTCCAAAGATCATCACCTTGGGAGAGGATGGATCGTCTACTATTTTCTGTCGCTGAGTTCGGCAGACGGCGATTCGACAACTAATTTACCGATTGTGCGGCTTTCTTATGAATGGGAACATGAATTGGCGGTGGATGCAGCTCGGCGGGACCTTGCTCCTGCTGCTTGCTTTTGGCGGGTGCCAGGGCGCCGTTTCCTCGAAGGACAAGCAGGCTCTGGCAGCCACGACTCGCGCCGTGCCGGTTGCAGTGGCGTCCGCGATCGAGCAGGACATGCCGGTGTATCTGACCGGCTTAGGTTCGGTCACCGCCTACAACACGGTGAGTGTCAAGAGCCGGGTGGATGGAGAACTTCTCCAGGTAAACTTTCGCGAAGGGCAGCAGGTCAATAAAGGCGATCTGCTGATCCTGATCGATCCGCGTCCTTACCAGGTACAACTGGCGTCGGCGCAGGCGCAGTTATATAAAGACCAGGCTTCCCTCCGCGACGCGCAACTGAACTATCAACGCTTCAAAGATTTGTTGCAGCAGTCGGGCGCGATGTCGCAGCAGCAGGTGGACACGCAAAAGGCAACGGCGGATACGTTCGAAGGCGCGGTTCGGGCGGACCAGGCTGCGATCGACAACGCAAAACTTCAGATCGACTATTGCCACATCACAGCGCCCGTCAGTGGCCATATCGGCTTGCGACTGGTTGACGCCGGCAACATCGTCCACGCCAGCGACGCCAACCCCATGCTCGTGATCACGCAATTGCAGCCAATCTCGGTCATCTTCACTTTGCCGGAAGACAGCCTGCCAGTGGTCGTGCAGCGGATGAAGCAGGGAACTCTGAAGGTCGACGCCTATGATCGCGACGACAAAACCAAGCTGGCCACCGGCACATTGCTGACCATCGACAACCAGATCGATCAGACGACGGGCACGGACCGCCTGAAGGCCACTTTCGACAACAAGGATGGCGTGCTCTTTCCCAATCAGTTCGTCAACATCCACCTGCTTCTCGATGTGCGCAAGAACAGTACCATCGTTCCCAGCGTGGCCGTGCAGCGCGGGCCGCAGGGGAGCTTTGTTTACGTGGTGAAAGCCGACAAGACGGTGGAGGCGCGCACGGTGACCGTCGCGCTGACCCAATCGAATCAAAGCGCAATCGCCAGCGGTCTCGAGGCCGGGGAAGTCGTGGTCACCGACGGACAGGACAAATTACAGAACGGCGCGAAAGTTGAAACGCGCAGCCCAACCGGCAACCCCAAAACTTCGCAATCGACTACGCCGCCCGGTACAGCCGCACCAACGTCATGAACCCGTCTCGCCTTTTCATTCTGCGGCCAGTTGCTACTTCTTTGTTGATGGTGGCGGTGATGCTGGTCGGAATCGTCGCCTACCGGCAACTGCCGGTCTCCGCCTTGCCCGAGGTAGATTATCCGACGATCCAGGTGATGACTTTTTATCCCGGCGCCGCTCCCGACGTGATGGCGTCTTCGGTCACCGCTCCCTTAGAGCGGCAGTTCGGACAAGTCCCCGGACTGAACCAGATGACCTCGACCAGTTCGTTCGGCAGTTCGCTGATCACTTTGCAGTTCGCTCTCGACCAGAATATCGACGTCGAGGAGCAGCAGGTGCAGGCCGCCATCAACGCGGGAACGACGTACCTGCCACAGAATCTTCCCAATCCTCCGATTTACAACAAAGTGAACCCGGCCGATGCGCCCATCCTGACCATGGCGCTGACCTCGGATTCGCTGCCCCTGTCGCGCATCGAAGATATGGCCGAGACGGCGCTGGCGCAGAAGATCTCGCAGCTTCCCGGAGTCGGTCTGGTCTCGATCAGCGGCGGGCAGAAGCCGGCGGTTCGTGTGCAAGCGAATCCGACGGCGCTGGCTTCCTATGGGTTGGGCCTCGAAGACGTGCGCGCGGCGCTGATGGCGGCCAACGTGGACCAAGCCAAGGGAGTGATTGATGGTCCGCGGCAATCGTTCACCATCGGCGCAAACGACCAGTTGTTAACGAGTCAGGAATATAACGGTGTGATCGTCGCCTACCGGAACGGCGCGCCGGTGCGTTTGTCAGACGTGGCCACTGCCGTCGATAGCGCGGAAAACGTGCAACAGGCAGCCTGGGTGAACACCACGCCCGCGGTTCTGCTCAACATTCAGCGCCAGCCCGGGGCCAACATCATCAGCGTGGCCGATCGCATCAAGAAAGTTCTGCCGCAATTGCAGGCTTCGATGCCCGCGGCCGTCAAGTTGCAAATCCTGATCGACCGTACGCAGACGATTCGCGCCTCGGTCAACGATGTGCAGTTCGAGTTGATGCTGACGGTGGGCCTGGTGGTGATGGTCATCTTTCTTTTCTTGCGGAATCTTTCCGCAACCGTCATCCCCAGCATTGCCGTGCCACTCTCGCTGGTGGGCACCTTCGGAGTGATGTACCTGCTCGGCTACAGCCTGAATAACCTGACGCTGATGGCGCTCACCATCTCGACCGGCTTCGTGGTGGACGACGCCATCGTGATGATCGAGAACATCAATCGCTACCTGGAAGAAGGCGAGTCACCATTGGACGCCGCCCTCAAGGGAGCCGGACAGATTGGATTCACGATCGTATCGCTGACCGTATCGCTGATCGCGGTGTTGATCCCGTTGCTGTTCATGGGAGACATCGTGGGCAAACTCTTCCGCGAGTTTGCCGTCACGCTGGCGGTTACGATTCTGGTCTCTGCCGTGGTGTCGCTGACCCTGACGCCGATGATGTGCGCGAAGCTTCTGAAACAGAGACAGCCGGGGAAGGAATCTCGCTTCTACCGTGCCACCGAAGACTTCTACAACGACGTGATCGCGTTTTACGGCCGCACCCTGAAATTCGTCCTCAGACATCAGACCACCACTCTACTGATCACGGTGTCAACCCTAGTCGCCACGCTGCTTCTTTATGTGTACGTACCCAAGGGCTTCTTTCCGGTGCAGGATACGGGCGTGATCATGGGGATCTCCGAGGCTCCGGAGAACATTTCGTTCGCAGCCATGTCGCAAAAGCAGCAGGAACTGGCCAGCGTGATTCTGAAGAACGCGAATGTCGACAGCCTGGCTTCGTTCATTGGCGTCGATGGAACCAACGTCACGCCGAACAGCGGACGCATCCAGGTCAATTTGAAGCCGCGCGATCAGCGCAAGGAGACTGCGTCGGAGATCATCCGCGATCTGCAACCGGAACTGGCTAAGGTGGAAGGGATCACGCTCTACATGCAACCGGTGCAGGACCTCACCGTGGAAAGCCGCGTCAGCCGCACCCAGTACCAGTATTCGATGGAGGACGCCGACGCGACCGAATTAGCCAATTGGTCGCAGCAGCTTCTGCAAAAGCTGCAAACCCTGTCGCAGTTGCGCGACGTGGCCAGCGACCAGCAGAACAACGGAATGCAGGCCAACCTGATCATCGATCGCGACACCGCCTCGCGCTTGGGCATCCTGCCGCAGGCCATCGACGACACGCTCTACGACGCGTTCGGCCAGCGGCAGGTTTCCACTATGTTTACGCAGCTGAACCAGTATCACGTCGTGCTGGAGGTAGATCCGCAATTCCGATTGACCCCGGACTCTTTGAAAAGTATCTACGTCAAGTCGTCGAGTGGCGCATCCGCCGCCACAACCACGGCCGGAATCTCAGGCCCGAATACATCGTCCGCCAGCCCACCTGTCGCAACCGGCCCCAGCAGCCAGGTTCCGCTTTCGGCGTTTACCCGCCTCGAAACGCGCAATGCTCCGCTCGCCATCAATCACCTCGGCCAGTTCCCGGTGGTGAACCTGTCCTTTAACCTGGCTCCGGGCGTTTCCCTGGGCGAGGCGACTACGGCGATCACGCAGGCGGAACAGGAAATCAACCTGCCGCGAAGTATCAACACCAGTTTCCAGGGAACCGCGGCTGCCTTTCACAATTCGCTTTCGAGCGAGCCCTGGCTCATTCTGGCCGCTATCATCACGGTTTACATCGTCCTGGGCGTGCTCTATGAGAGCTACATTCATCCCATCACGATTCTTTCCACGCTGCCCTCGGCCGGAGTGGGCGCAATTCTCGCGCTGCTGATTACCGGCAACGATCTCGGCGTCGTCGCCCTGATCGGCATCATCCTGCTGATCGGCATCGTGAAGAAGAACGCCATCATGATGATTGACTTCGCGCTCGAAGCCGAACGCGTGGAGCACAAACCGCCGGAAGAAGCTATCTACCAGGCGTGCCTGCTTCGTTTCCGTCCCATCATGATGACCACCATGGCCGCATTGCTCGCCGGATTGCCGCTGGCGCTGGGCGGCGGCACGGGCTCGGAACTGCGCCATCCGCTCGGAATCACGATTGTCGGCGGATTGCTCCTCAGCCAGTTGCTCACTCTCTATACCACCCCGGTTGTGTATTTGTGGTTTGACCGGCTGGCGCAGAGATTCGCCCGCTACAAGATCGGCAACACGATGGAGGAACCGGCTCCCGAAGTTTCCGGAGACTGAGCCATGAATATCTCCGCTCCTTTTATCAAGCGGCCGGTCGGGACCTCGTTGCTGGCGGCGGCGTTGCTGCTTTCGGGGGCGATAGCGTTCAATTTTCTGCCGGTCGCTCCGCTGCCGCAGGTGGAGTTTCCCGTCATCTCGGTGGGGGCGGCTTTGCCGGGAGCCAGCCCGGAGACGATGGCCTCGGCGGTAGCGACCCCGTTGGAGCGTCAGTTCGGACGCATTGCGGGCGTGAACCAGATGACTTCGACCAGTCAACTGGGTTCCACCAGCATCGTTCTACAGTTCGACCTCAGCCGGAACATCGATGCCGCCGGACGCGACGTGCAAGCCGCCATCAATGCGGCGCGCAGCCAGTTGCCTGCCAACCTTCCTGGCAATCCCACCTATCGCAAGGCCAACCCGGCGGATGCGCCCATCTTGATTGTGGCGCTCAGCTCCGACACGATTCCGCTGCCGAAAATTTACGACGCCGCGGATTCGATCCTCGCTCAGAAACTGTCGCAGGTGGAGGGAGTGGGACAAGTCTTCGTCGGTGGCGGCGCCAAACCGGCCGTCCGCGCCGAAGTCAATCCCATGCTTCTGAACAAGCTGGGAGTGGGCCTGGACGCGGTCCGCGCCGCACTCAACCTGGCGAATGCCAACACTCCCAAGGGCCAATTCAGCGATGCCACGAACGCGTGGAGCATTCACGATACCGACCAGATTTTTCGCTCCGAGCAGTATCGCAACCTGATTGTGGCTTACAAGAATGGCGCGCCGGTCCGTCTGGCCGATGTCGCCGACGTGCAGGATGCTGTCGAAGACATTCATAACGTCGGACTGGCCAATGGCAAGCCCGCCGTCCTGATTATCGTGTTCCGCCAGCCGGGCGCGAACATCATCGAAACCGTCAATCGCGTATACGCGGCGCTGCCGCAGTTGAAGGCTTCGATTTCTCCCGCCATCGATGTGAGTCCGGTAATGGACCGCACCATCACGGTGCGGGCCTCGGTGCACGATATCGAGGTGACGCTCATCATCTCGGTCATCCTCGTCATTCTGGTTGTGTTCGCTTTTCTGCGTACGGCGCGCTCCACCTTGATTCCGAGCGTGGCCGTGCCGCTGTCGCTGATTGGCACATTCGGGGTGATGTACCTGGCGGGATACAGCCTGGATAACCTGTCGCTGATGGCGCTGGCGATCTCGACCGGCTTCGTGGTGGATGATGCGATTGTGGTGCTGGAGAACGTCACGCGCTTCATCGAGCAGGGCATGACCCCGGTGCAAGCGGCGTTTCGCGGCGCGAAGGAAATCGGCTTCACCGTGCTCTCGATGAGCACGTCGCTGGTCGCTGTGTTCATTCCTATTTTGCTGATGGGGGGCATTGTCGGGCGTCTCTTCCGGGAATTCGCCGTCGTGCTCAGCGTCGCCATCGGCGTGTCGCTGCTGATCTCGCTGACCATCACGCCCATGATGTGCGCCAAGTTCCTGCGGACCGCGGGCGAGAAAAAGCACGGGCACATTTATCGCTTCAGCGAATGGGCCTTTGAGCGCATGCTGGGCAGCTATCGCCACGGCCTCGATTGGGTCTTGCGGCATCAGCCGCTGACCCTGGCCGTGACCATCGCGACCGCGTGTCTCAGCGTGTACCTCTACATTCTGGTTCCAAAGGGTTTTTTCCCGCAGCAGGATACGGGGCGGGTCATGGGATCGGTGCAGGCGGCACAAGATATTTCCTTCACCGCCATGAAAGGGAAGATGAGCCAGTTCGTCGACATCGTGATGAAAGATCCCGCGGTGAACACGATCGTGGGCTTTGCCGGCGGCAATACCACCTACAACACCGGACGCATGTTCATCATGCTGAAGCCGCTTTCCGAACGCAAGATCAGCGCCGATCAAGTGATTGGACGTCTGCGAGGGAAGTTAGCGGTGGTTCCGGGTGCGACCCTGTTCATGCAGTCGGCGCAGGATCTGACCATCGGCGGGCGCATGGGTCAGGCTCAGTATCAGTACACGCTGCAGGGAGAGGACCTCGCCGAGATGAACGAATGGTCGCCGCGGCTGCTGCAGAAGCTTCGCGCTCTGCCCGAGTTGCGCGACGTCAACACCGACCAGCAGGACAAGGGACTCGAAGCCACCGTGGTGATCGACCGCGACACGGCGGCGCGGCTTGGAGTCTCCGCCTCCGCGATCGATAGCGCTCTCTACGATGCTTTTGGCCAGCGCCAGGTCTCGATCATGTATCGGCAACTGAACCAGTACCACGTGGTCATGGAGGTGGCTCCGGAATTCGCCAACAGCACGGACGCTCTGCAGAGCATTTATGTGCGCGCCCAAAACGGCACGGCGGTGCCGCTGGCGTCTTTCGCGCACTTCGGACCGTCGAACACCCCGCTCGGGGTCAACCACCAGGGGCAATATCCGTCGGTGACGTTCTCGTTCAATCTAGCCCCGGACGTTTCGCTTGGCGCTGCCACCACCGCCATTGAAGACGCCGAGCGCAGTATCGGTTTTCCGTCCACCATGCACGCCGGTTTTCAGGGCACGGCCGCGGCTTTCCAGGATGCGTTATCGAGCGAATGGCTGCTGATCCTTTGTGCGCTGCTGACCGTGTACATCGTGCTGGGCATTCTCTATGAGAGTTACGCGCACCCGGTCACGATCCTGTCGACGATTCCGTCGGCCGGCGTCGGTGCGCTGCTGGCTCTGCTGATCTCGAAGAATGAGCTCAATGTGATTGGGATGATCGGGATCATCCTGCTGATCGGCATCGTCAAGAAGAATGCCATCATGATGATCGACTTCGCGCTCTACACCGAACGCGAACACGGAAGGCCCCCGACCGAGGCGATTCGCGAGGCCTGTCTGTTGCGTTTTCGCCCCATCATGATGACCACCATGGCGGCGCTTCTCGGAGGATTGCCGTTGGCTTTGGGGACGGGCACGGGATCGGAACTGCGACGTCCGCTCGGCATCACCATCGTGGGCGGGCTCATTGTGAGCCAGATGCTGACGCTCTTCACCACTCCCGTGGTCTATATCTATATTGATCGGCTGCGGCTGTGGCTGGCAGGCGCCCGCAGCCAAATTCGCACCCAAGCTCAACCGCCCGCCGTATCGCGTCCGGCGCAGATCCAGTAAGCAATTCCCAGCCCTCGGCAGAATTCCCTGCGGACCCCGCTGGGACCTACGCCGTGTGTTGTTCCGGACTGCCGAAGCGCGAGCGGATCTCACGCTCCGCAATCAGCCAATCCTGGTTCTCATCGCCGTTCCCGTTGGCGGCGCGCTGCAGGTAGAGTTCGTAGGCGCGGCGGCGAATCTCTTCTTCAAGATTGCCAGGGCGTTCGATATGAACCTGGTTGGCCGGTCTCCCGCTTTCGCGAACCTCGGGCGCAACCTGCACCGCGGCTGGCGAAGTGGACACTCCGGATTTCTTGCTGCGTTTGGTGATACCGTTTCCGGTCGTCTTGCGAGCCATAGTGTACTCCTTACAGATACCCAACTCTAGGAAGGGTCTTACGTAATGAATCAGCGACATACGCATACTCCGATAGCCGCCATCCGACTATTTGCGAGAATTGATTGATTCAACTATAGCGCGAACGCCTGTGGAAGTGTGTAACAACACCATGAAAATTTCTTCTACCCTGCATAAGTTTTTGGACAGGCACCAGTGGATACGACCAACCGGGGTCCTGGTAGGGGGCGTGCAGAAAAAACACTCTGGTAACTTGTCGGAAAGTTGCTGGCGCACGCACGATGGATGAATAAGGATTCTGGGCCACCATCATGTCATCAACGAGCACTCAAAGTTCCGCAGTCAAAGCCGCCAAAGTCAGCGTCACCGAATTAGAGAGCATGCTTTCAGAGTCTCCGAGTCCGGATAGAGTTTGCCTCAAGGTCGCGCAGATGTTGCGTGTGCGCCGCAGCGAAGTGGCACTGCTCCGGTTAGACAAGGGTAGTCTGCGATTTATCTTTCCGCCGGAGCTGCGATCCGCGGGCGTACTGCCCCTGACCGGAACGGCGGTGGCGGCACGGACGGCAGCGACCCGAACTCCCCTCCTGTCGAATACCTTCATGCGAGTGAGACATGTCAGCCTGTTTGAAGGGGTCAAGCAGGGAGCCGAGGAAGAAGATCGAAGCCTGGACCAAATGCCGATTCAGAAAATCATGTCCGTTGCCGTGGCGCCCTCCGGAGGAACCGTAATGGGAGTGGTGCAGGTTTCGCGCAAAGGGCTGGATGCTTCGCTGGCGGGCGCAGACTTCACCAGCGACGACCTGAAGCTACTGGAGCAGGCCGCCAAAATCCTCGCTCGCATGCTCTTCATGCAGGAAGGCGCGGAGATTTAAGATTTGCGATTGGTAATTTGTAATTTGCAATATTTGCAATTGGAACTCGATGGCCCTTTGCTTCAGATCACAAATTGCCAATCGCCAATTACCTCACACCGCTTGTCCGGCACAAAATCCGGACGCCCAGGCCCACTGGAAATTGAAGCCGCCGAGCTGGCCGGTGACGTCGACGACTTCTCCGATGAAAAAAAGGCCGGGCACTTTTCGCGACTCCAGGGTCTGGGCAGAGAGTTCGCTGGTATCGATGCCGCCCGCAGTGACTTCGGCTTTTCCGTAACCCTCCGTCGCTTCCGGCTTGACTTCCCACTCATGCAGTTGACGTTCGGCGTCGGCGAGGGCGCGATCGGAGTTGCCGGTTAGAGGATAAGTTTCAAGCCAGCGATCGGCGAAGCGGCGAGGCAGGACTTCTCGCAGCAGCAATCTCCAACTCGCCTCGTCGCGATGACCGCGCTCTCGCAACTCAGCAGTGAGATTGCGGTCGGGCGCAAGGTCGAGATGAATCGGCTCTTTCCCGTCCCAATAAGAAGAGATCTGGAGAATCGCGGGCCCGCTGATGCCGCGATGAGTGAAAAGCATATTTTCGCGGAACGCTGGTTTCGCAGTGCGTTTCGCGCCGCGAATGGAAGCAACCACTTCGATGGAGACTCCCGCCAGATCGCACCAGCCCTTGCGGTCGCGCTCGCTAAAGACCAGAGGGACAAGAGCGGCGCGTGGGGGTTCGATCTTCAGGCCGAATTGCCGGGCTAGATCGTACCCAAATGATGTAGCGCCGATTTTTGCGATGGACAAGCCTCCGGTGGCGACCACCAGTCGGGGTGCGCCGAAACTGGCGTCCTCGGCTTGCACGGTGAACTGGTCGTCCTTCGGCGCGTCGTTCTTGCGCACCTCGCTCTTCCGCACCTCGCGCACTTTCGTGTTGAGCCGGATTTCCACTCCGGCGTCGCGGCATTCCCGCTCCAGCATCGAAGTGATGTCGCTGGCCGCTCGATCGCAGAACAACTGGCCAAGCTTTTTCTCGTGATAGGGGATGCCATGTTTTTCGACCAGCCGCATGGAATCCGCCGGCGTATAGCGGGCGAGCGCCGACTTGGCGAAATGCCGATTGGCCGAAAGAAAATTCTCCGGAGCGGTGTGCAGGTTGGTGAAATTACAGCGGCCGCCACCGGAGATCAGAATTTTCTTGCCGATTCGATCCGCGCGTTCGAGCAGCAGGACCCGCCGGCCCCGCTTCCCGGCTCCGAGGGCACACATCAGGCCGGCCGCGCCGGCTCCGAGAATGATGACATCGTATTTCTGATTCACGCCGGAATGATTCACGTATGGACGAGCTTAACAGGGCCGGCGAGTGGCCCGCGCTACGGAATTGCAGTTAAACAGTGGAGGGACGGGCGTCTCGCCCGTCCGGCCGGGCGGGGACGCCCGGCTCTCCACTACCCCATCAGCATTCCGCCGTTTACGTTCAGCACATGCCCCGTGATATACGACGCTTCCTCCGAAGCCAGAAAGCAGACCGCGTTCGCAATGTCGTCCGGCGTGCCCACCCGCCCCAGCGGGATCGCCTTCACCGCATTCTGTTTGAATTCCTCGCTCAGCACCGCCGTCATGCTGGTCTCGATGAAGCCTGGAGCCACCGCGTTGCAGGTAATATTGCGCGACGCGACTTCCCGCGCCATCGCCATCGTCAGCCCGATCAGCCCGGCCTTCGAAGCCGCGTAGTTCGCCTGGCCCGCCTGCCCCATCTGCCCGAACACGCTGGTGATGTTGATGATCCGTCCCCAGCGCTGCTTAAGCATCGAACCGATCGCCTGCTGGATGCAGAGATAGGCGGAAGTCAAATTCGTGTTCAACACCGCGTCCCAGTCGGCTCGCTTCAGGCGCATCACCAGTTGATCGCGAGTGATGCCGGCATTATTCACCAGAATGTCGATCTTGCCGAATTGCGCCAGCGCCGACTTGATCCCGGACTTCACCTGCTCTTCCTCCGCCACGTCGATCACGAAAGCCGCCGCCTTGCCTCCCGCCGCCGTGATTTCGGAGACCAGTTCCTCCAGTTTTTGTTGATTGCGCGCCGCCACCGCAACGCTTGCGCCCTCCCGCGCCAGCGCCAGCGCGCAGGCATGACCGATTCCCTGCGATGCTCCTGTAACCAGCGCGACTCGCCCCTCGAGTTTCATGCGTTCTCCTTTGGAACCGGAGATTATAACGTCCAAAGAAGGGCAAAGCTAAAGGTTTCAAGGTTGCAGAGTTTCAAGGTTTCAAAAAAGCGGTTGCGGTTGCAGTCGCGGCACTAGGTCGCCTGCGTCGCCGCCCGCCCCAGCGGCACCGCGGCAAGAATCTTTTCGATCTTCTCGACTAGTGTCCGCTTCGAATAAGGCTTCGCCAGAAAATAGGTGCGCGCCTCGGGTGCTTCCATTTCGTCCTGCTCGCTGTAACCCGACGTCACCAGAACCACGATCTCGGGTGACCGCTGCCGCAGCTCCTGCCCCAACTGCTGTCCTGTTCCTCCGGGAAGCACCATATCCGTCAGCACCAGATCAATTCCATGGTTGCATTCCTCGTAAACTTTCAATGCATCTCGGGTATCCGCCGCCGGCAGAACTTCAAAGCCCGTGTGCTCCAGAATGGTGCGCGTCGCCTCTCGCACAAAGGGCTCGTCCTCAACCAGAAGAATGGTGCGCCGCGCCGGCCGATCGTTTGCGTATGCAGATGCCTGAAGAGTCATATCGTTCCCATTCACTTGCTTCACAACTCTTCCATAGCAATCGCATCGCCGTGCCGCCTTTGGACAAACGGCACCCTCCGCACTCATGCCTCTGCCGTCCAAAATAGGTTTGAAATATCGTTCGGAATCTACTTCAGGGTGGTCAGAATCGTATGCTTCGGATCCAGCACAATCTTTCGCAACTCGGTCGGCGCGGTCAGGCGAAACGCCGTCTCCCGGCCATCCGCCAGCACTTCGCCCAGAAAAATCATCGCGTTACCCGCCGTCGTCGCATACACCGGAACCGCCGTCACCAGATCGTCGGGCGCGTCCTTTTGTACGATCACGCCCGTAACCCGAGTCACGCCGGTCTTCTCCGTGATATGAATCTCGTGCGCTTCCAGCTCCGGGATCGCCGTCCCTTCGATCCAACCTTCCAAAAACCAATCCAGCTTGGGACGTTTCTCGTACCAAAGTGGGCGGGGCAGTTCCTCTTCGAAAACTTGTACCAATTCCTGCGTGCTCAGGCTCTTCCCCGCATACCGTTCTCTTATCTTCCGCAGAGCGCGGAAGAACGGCTCGTCGGGATTGGCGGATGGATTCGCCCGCCCGTTCCGGGAACGGGACGCCGTTTCGGAATCGCGCAGCATCATACGCAACATGTGAAACAGCCACGTTCCTCGTTCGTAGCTGATCGCCTCGTATCCTGCGGGGAAATGCGACGACTCCAGCCGCTGCCCCAGCGTGACCGGGCCAGCATCGCGCAGCCGCTCTCCATCTTTGTTCTTGCTCAGAAGATCCCGGCGGTATTTTTCCAGAACCTGCCGGAATTGCGCCGGGTTTTGCTGCTCTAGCATCAACAGCGACGAATAATTCGCCAGACCCTCCGCGATCCACTGATCCCGATAGCTCTTAAACAGCACCAGATCGCCCCACCATTGATGCGCGGTCTCGTGCACCAGAACCTGGCTGTCGAGAACGCGAATCACCGGATCGAGGTGCAGGTCGGTTTGCTCCTGCGGGCTCAGAAAGGCGAAGCTCGACAGGAACACCAGCCCCGGCCATCCCTGGCTCAGGCCCCCCGGCATCTGCGTCAGCTCGAGCGATCCATACGGATACGGCCCAAACCACTCTGAGAAACTGGCAATGGCCTTTGCCGCCCTGTCGGCCACGTCTTGGGCATTGTGCGCCGGCGAAGGCGGCGGCGGGGTCACCACGATCGGCGGTATCGATCTCTGCGGGGGGATGCCCGGAAAAAGGGGCTGTTCAATCACCTCCGATCGCGCCTTGGGGAACGATTTTTCTACTCCCCTGGTGCCGAAGGCTTCCACCAGAATGTTGCCCGCTTTCGCTTCGGCCCGAACGTACTTGCCCAGGTTGAAGCCTGCCACCGGAATCGGCCGCTCTGACGTCCACCGCGAAACCTTCTCCGCCCCCGCTTTCTCGTTCGTTTCCCCGCCTTCACCTTCCGCGCGCGACATCTGTTTTCCGGTTGCCACCAGGGTCCAGTTTGCCGGATAGTGAAACTCCATCTCGAACCGTGCCGGGCTCAAACCGAAATTCGGATACCACGTGCCGCGCTCGCCCACGTACAGCAACCCGTTCCCTGCCTCCGACAGAACCTCGCCCGCGTAGCGAAAGCGCAGTTTCAATTCCTGGGCGGGCAAGAGGGGAG
>CABEDA010000372.1_pt1 | contig 16300 bp, 11 predicted proteins | sample 3422771 | NCBI WGS metagenome assembly CABEDA01 (sample SAMEA5534329, study PRJEB31848) | metagenome | biome: tundra; feature: field; material: soil | place: USA | collected 2013-05 | depth 0.15 m
CCCATTCAGCAGACAGTGGCGCGAAAATTCGTCCATTGCGAAGGTTGCCGCGAATCCTCGTTTGTCTTCCACTCGCAAGGTTTCGAGATCGACCGTCAGTTTGTAGTTTTCGATTTCTTTCGAACGTCGCATGATTTCCGCGACCTGCTCTTCGCTGAGCCGCACCGTGAGCAGTCCGTTCTTCAGGCTGTTGTTGGCGAAGATGTCGGCAAATGACGACGCGATCACTACACGGAATCCATAATCCGCCAGCGCCCACACGGCATGTTCGCGAGAAGACCCACAGCCGAAGTTTTTTCCTGCGACAAGGATCGAGGCCTTGGCATAGCGCGGCGCATGCAGCACGAAATCGGGGATCTTCTTTCCGTCGCCCGAAAAGCGCCAATCGTAAAACAGGAATTCCCCAAAACCCGTGCGTTCGATGCGCTTCAGAAACTGCTTGGGGATGATTTGATCGGTATCCACGTTGACGCGATCGAGCGGGGCGACGATACCGGTATGTTTGCGAAATGGTTGCATAAGTCGCTCCTTTGCTGTCCTTGCTCCGAGATTAGGGTTCGCGGTCGGAATGACAATTTCGTCATTTGTCCATGTATTCTGCGGAACCGCTGCGCTACCACACCTTGCAGACCTTATCGGCGGCCGCCACCATGGGCTGTCCGGCTTTGCATTGGAATGCCTGCTGAAACTCCGGCATGTTCACCACTACACCGTTGATGCGGTTCTGCGCCGATGAATGCGGATCGGTCATCGCGCGCATACGCAGGTCTTCAGGACGTTCGTTGGCGCAATCCCACTGTGCAAAGCCGATAAAGAAGCGTTGCTCCGGAGTCAGTCCATCGACCGGCTGCAAGTGCATGTCTTTCGTCATGTCTTGCCAGGCGATGTAAGCCAGGATTTCGCCGCCGAGATCGGCTACGTTCTCGCCCAGCGTGAGCTTGCCATTGACATGGACATCGTCCACCGCGAAATAAGCCGAGTACTGGTCGTCCACGCACTTGGTGCGCGCGTCAAATTTTTCGCGGTCTTCCTTGGTCCACCAATTTTTCAGATTGCCGCGGGCGTCGAACTGGCTGCCTTCATCGTCGAAACCGTGGGTGAGTTCGTGTCCGATGGTGCCACCCGTGTCGCCATAGTTGGGGGCGTCGTCCATCTTGGCGTCGTAGAGCGGCGGCTGCAAAACCCCCGCAGGAAAGTTGATGTCGTTCATCTGGGGGTTGTAATAGGCGTCTACGGTCGGAGCAGAAATGTCCCATTCGCCGTGATCGACCGGTTTGCCAATCTTGTTGATATCTCGTCGACTCTCGAACTGGTGGGCGCGTTGCACGTTTCCAGCGAAATCGTCGGGCGAAATCTTCACGGAGCTGTAATCGCGCCACTTGTCAGGATAGCCAATCTTGTTACGGATGCCGGCCAGTTTGGTCAAAGCCTGGCGCTTGGTTTCCGGGCTCATCCAATCGAGCGCGCGGATGCGCTCGCCCATGGCGGCTTCGATGCGCTGCACCATGTCGAGCATGCTCTGTTTGAGCTCGGGCGAAAAAACTTTTTCCACATACACCTGCCCGAGCGCTTCGCCCAGGCTGTGGTCGGTGTACTGCACGCAGCGCTTCCAGCGGGGCTGCATTTCCTTGGCTCCGCGCAGATACTTGCGATAAAAGTCGAAACTTTCCTCGGCGAATTTCGAAGAAAGATACGGAGACGAGGTGTCGACCACGTGGAAACGGAAATAGGTTTTCCAGTTTTCCACGGGTTTAGCGGAGAGGAGCGCATTCACTTGCTTGATGAACTCGGGTGCGTCCACGTTAAGAACGTCAAACTGCGGGTACTCCAGGACACGATAATAGGCTGGCCAGTCAAAATTCGGGGCCAACTGCATGAGGTCGGCGACTTTCATCTTGTGGACAAGCTTGTGGGGGTCGCGGCGCTCCACAAGGGTGAGGGAGGCCTGGGCCAGAACAGTTTCGATGCGGAGAATTGTGTCCGCATTTTTCTTTGCAAGGTCCGGGCTGTCGCCGGCTAGTTCCAGAACCTTCTGCACGTGCTGCAGGTAGCGGTCGCGGGTTTCTTTCGACTTGGCGTCTGTCCTGGTGTAGTAGTCGCGGTCGGGCAGCCCGAGGCCGCCCTGATCGACATCGGCGATCACCTGCTCGGAGTTGTCGGGGTCTTGCGTCGAGGCCCCCGCAAAAAGCATCGGGCTGGTGTAAGAGTATCGAAAGTAGGCAAACTGCAGGTGCGCCACCAAGGGCGTGAGATCCTTCACCGACTTGACCTTCGCGATGAGGTCGAGTTCGGGCTGTACCGGGGAAAGGCCCTGCTTCTCGACCGCGGCTTCATTCACACAGGCCGCGTAGAAGTCGCCCGTCTTTTGTTCGACGGCGGAGCGTTGTGAGCCCGGCTTGGCCGCCCGTTCCAGCATGCCCCGCAGAAAGTTCAGGTTGTCCTCATACAGCTTGCCGTAGACCGACCAGGAAGTCTGGTCGGGCGGGATGGGATTCTTTTTCTGCCATCCACCACAGGAGTAGTGATAGAAGTCGGCGCAAGGATCGATGGACTTGTCCATCGAAGTCAAATCGAGGCTCGGGGAATAGGGCAGCACTGGCTCCGACGAGGATGAACTCTGAGCAATCGCGGCATAAGAAAACAGGAGCGAACATACCACCAGGAAGCAGGAGCCATTTCTATTCATATGAGCCTTCGACAGCTGAAATGCAAAGATGTGAGCAGGTTATCTTAGCTCAATCATGGTGCGCGGGTTCGTCGCGACTACTCCATTGCCACTTCCGAATATCGGTGAAATGGCCGGTAATCGCCGCTGCCGCCGCCATCATCGGACTGACGAGATGCGTGCGTCCTCCGCGGCCTTGCCGTCCTTCGAAATTCCGGTTGCTGGTTGAAGCGCAGCGTTCTCCCGGCTGCAAGATGTCGGGATTCATGCCCAGGCACATCGAGCACCCCGACTCGCGCCATTCAAACCCAGCATCCAGAAAAATGCGGTGCAATCCTTCCTGTTCCGCGGCACGCTTGATGGCCTGCGAACCCGGCACCACCATCGCCCGAACCTTCGGGTTCACATGCTGCCCTTTCGCCACGCGTGCTGCAGCCCGCAGATCTTCGATGCGTGAGTTGGTACACGATCCGATGAACACACGATCGACGGCGATGGCTTCGATCGGCGTTCCCGGTTCCAGGCCCATGTAGGCGAGGGCCTGTTCCGCCGCGCGGCGGTCGGCCTCCTGCGCAAAGCTGTTCAACTCGGGGACGCGCGCGGTTACGGGTACGACCATTCCGGGGTTCGTCCCCCAGGTCACGAACGGTGCGAGCGATGCAGCGTCAACCTCGATTACCCGATCAAATTTCGCTCCAGGATCGCTGGCTAAAGTTCGCCAGTATGCAATCGCACCCTTCCAATCTTCGCCTTTCGGGGCAAAGCGGCGGCCGCCGACATACGCGAAAGTCGTCTCGTCGGGCGCGATCAGTCCCGCTCGCGCTCCCGCCTCGATGCTCATATTGCACAGCGTCATGCGGCCTTCCATCGACAATGCACGCACCGCTTCCCCGGCGTACTCGATCACATGTCCGGTGGCGCCGTCGGTGCCGATGCGTCCAATGATTCCGAGCGCCAGGTCCTTTGCCGACACGCCTTCCGCCAGCTTCCCGCGCACCTGGATCTGCATCGTCTTCGGTTTCTTCTGCGGCAGGCATTGCGTGGCCAGCACGTGTTCCACTTCCGACGTGCCAATGCCGAATGCCAGCGATCCGAACGCACCGTGCGTCGAGGTATGGCTGTCACCGCAGACAATCGTCATCCCCGGCAATGTGATGCCGAGTTCGGGGCCGATGACGTGGACAATGCCTTGCTCGGCCGAGTCCATATCAAAGAATGGGACGCCAAACTCGCGGCAATTCTTCTGCAGCGCCTCAATCTGCTTCGCCGCAATCGGATCGGCGATGGGAAGGCCCCGCGGAGTGGTCGGGATGTTGTGGTCGACGGTTGCCACCGTGCGCAGAGGCTGGCGAAGACGACGTCCATTGGCGCGCAAGCCGTCGAAGGCCTGCGGCGAAGTCACTTCGTGCACCAGGTGCAAATCGATATAGAGCAGCGCCGACTGCCCTTCGGGAGCAGCGACCAGGTGCGCATCCCAAACTTTTTCAAACAGCGTACGCGGAGGCATATTTCCAGTTTCTCTCATCGTTCCCAGTCGAGACGGCGCTTGCTCTGTCTCTCGCAGCGGAGTCTCTTCAATAGTTTACCAACGCAGCCGTCTCAAAATCGTCGCCGTCGTCGTTTTTTTTCCTCGCACTTTTGGCGATTCCAATTCTATTGTGACCCCAGGCAACTGCTGAGCTGCGCTCGGCTTGGACAGCCGGGGGCGGCCGTCCCTACCCAACCTTGGACGGGCGAGCGCAGCCCGTCCCCACACCCGCGAGTCGCTCCAGCAGAATTGAGCGTTTCCGGTTATGATTCACTCAGTCCATCGAGGAAAACTCTGCATGATCAACGGCAAACGCATTGCCGTCGTGTTACCCGCTTACAACGCGGAAAAGACGCTGGAAGCGACGGTTCGGGACTTGCCCGACCTGGTCGATATCCGCATTCTGGTCGACGACCACAGTTCCGATCGCACTCTCGAAGTCGCGCACCGGATCGGTTTGCAGTCTTTTGTCCACGACCGCAACTACGGCTATGGCCGCAATCAGCAGACCTGCTACCGCGAAGCACTGGCCGCCGGCGCCGACGTCGTCATCATGGTCCATCCCGACTATCAGTACACGCCGCTTTTGACAACGGCGATGGCGAGCATGATTGCCTACGGCGTCTATGACGTCGTTCTCGGTTCCCGCATCATTGGCGGCACCGCCCTGCGCGGAGGCATGCCCCTTTACAAGTACGTTTCCAACCGGCTGCTCACCGCTTTTGAAAACCTTTTCCTGCGGGTCAAGTTGTCGGAGTATCACACCGGCTATCGCGCTTTCAGCCGCGAGGTGCTGACCCGCCTGCCCCTCCGGGAAAATAGCGACGATTTCGTTTTTGACAACCAGATGCTCGCCCAATGCGTTTACTTCGGGTTCCGCATCGGCGAAGTTTCCTGCCCCACCAAGTATTTCGAGGAAGCCTCCTCCATCAATTTCCGGCGCAGCGTGCAATACGGACTGGGGGTGCTCGGTACCACGCTTCAGTTTGCGCTCCAGCGGGCCCATCTCTCAAACTCCCGGATCTTCAGTGACTCCGGAAAGAAGTTGGAAGTCAGCGTACCGACTTACTATAGTGGGTCATCTCAGCAATCTGGCCGTTGACTTGCCATGTTCAATCGACCATGACTGTAATCTCTCTCACGTGAAGAAAAGAGCCATCATCATCGGGGCCGGCCCCGCCGGCCTGACCGCCGCCTACGAATTGCTCTGCCGTTCCGATGTCATCCCCGTAATCCTGGAAAAGAGCTCTTACATGGGAGGCATTTCGCGAACCGTCAACTACAAGGGGAATCGCATCGACCTCGGCGGCCATCGCTTTTTCTCCAAAAGCGACCGTGTCATGAACTGGTGGTTGCAGCACTTGCCGCTCGAAGCGAGAGCTGCCGGTTCCGGGAACATTACCTACCAGCGGCAGAGCCGCGAAATTGCGGGCACCGGCGCTGGGCCCGATCCTCAGAACACCGATGAGGTCATGCTTCTGCGCAAGCGCCGGTCTCGCATCTACTACCTGCGCCAGTTCTTCGAATACCCCATTCAGCTGACCTGGAACACCCTGGTGCAGCTCGGCTTGCTGCGCACGTTGCGCATCGGCTTCAGCTACTTACGAAGCATGTTGTTTCCACAAAAGGACGTCGTCAATCTCGAACAGTTTTTCATCAACCGATTTGGGCGAGAACTGTATCTGACGTTCTTCAAGGACTACACCGAAAAAGTGTGGGGTGTGCCCTGCAACCAGATCAGTGCCGAATGGGGCGAGCAAAGGATCAAGGGCCTCTCCATTACCAAGGCGATTCTCCATTTCCTGAAGCTGCCGGCGAAGAAGAGTACGGATGTCGCTCAGAAGGGAACCGAGACTTCCCTGATCGAGCAATTCCTGTACCCGAAGTTCGGGCCCGGGCAGATGTGGGAAACAGTTGCCCGGAAAGTCATCCAAATGGGCGGGGAGATTGTGACCAGCTTCAACGTCACCGCGATTCACTGCGAAAATGAGCGCATCCGGGCCGTCTCAGGAATGGATGATCAGGGCCGCGAGCGGAAGTTCGAAGGGGATTATTTTTTCTCGACCATGCCCATTCAGGAACTCATCCGGGCGCTGGATACGACGGTTCCGGCCAATGTACGCGAAGTCAGCGACGGCTTGCTCTATCGTGATTTCATCACTGTCGGCCTGCTGGTGAAACGGCTGAAAATCGGCCAGAAGGCCGTTCCGCACAACGTTGAGCACAACGATCAGCACGATGGCTCCCGCCAGCTCATCGATGACAACTGGATCTACATCCAGGAGCCCGACGTCCGGGCTGGCCGTCTGCAGATCTTCAACAACTGGAGCAACTACATGGTGGCCGATCCGGAGCAGGTTTGGCTCGGGGTCGAGTATTTCTGCTACGAAACCGACGACCTCTGGAAGAAGGGCGACGACGAAATGGCCGCGCTCGCGCAGCAGGAGTTGGACCACATCGGCATTATCGATCGCAGCGATGTACTCGACTCCACCGTCATCCACATGCCCAAGACCTATCCCGCATATTTCGGCACCTACGACCGCTTCGAGGAAGTGCGGAAATACCTGGATGGCTTCGAGAATCTCTTCCTGGTTGGCAGGAACGGGATGCACAAGTACAACAACCAGGACCATTCCATGCTCACGGCCATGGTGGCGGTGGATAACATCGTTGCCGGAGTAAAAGATAAGTCCTCGATCTGGGAGGTGAATACGGAAATGGAGTACCACGAGGAAAAGTGATGGGCGACGCACCTTCTCCAGAGCTGGTTGCGACTCCTATTCGAAACTACTTTTTCCTTCTGCTCCTCACCCTGGCCGCCGTATTCCTCCATAGTTACCACCCCTACGTGGAAGACGCTGAAATCTACGTTCCGGCGATCAAGCACGCCCTCGATCCCGCCCTCTACCCGCACGATGCCCATTTGTTTACAGGACAAACACGGTTTTCCGCGTTTCCTGTCGTCATCGCGGCCTTAGTCCGTTTATCGCACCTTTCGCTGGACTGGGTGCTTCTGCTTGTGCACACTGGGTCCATCTATCTCTTGCTGCTGGGCGCGTGGCGGATCAGCCGCCTGTGCTTTTCGAGGGAATTCGCATCCTGGTGTGGCGTCATTTTGCTGGCCTGCCTTCTTACCCTGCCGGTGGCGGGAACCGCCCTTTACATCGTCGATGAATACTTGACGCCGCGGGCGCTGGCGACGTTCGCGGTCCTCTGGGCGCTGGCCGGTTGGCTGGAAAGAAAGCCCGCGCGGTCCGCGATCTGGCTGGCGTTCGCTTTCGTATTTCACCCGCTGATGGCGGCCTTCGGCGTGTGCTATCTTGCCGTGCTCCTCGCCCAGAATGTCTTCATCGGCTGGCGCCGGGGGACGGCAGGTTCCGCCTTCGCAGCCCTGGTCTTGCCCGTAACTTCTAACGCGTATCGCGAGGCGGCGGGCACGCGGTCTTATCTTTTTCTCACGCGCTGGGAGTGGTACGAATGGCTCGGCGCAATCGGGCCGCTGATACTGCTCGGATGGTTCTCCTGGGTCGCGCGCCGGAGGAAACTCGAGGTCCTTGCGCGTTTGAGCCAGGCAGCGACGATCTTCGGCGCACTGTTTTTCTTGGCAGGATTTCTAGTCTCGCTCGTGCCCCGCCTATTTTTCCTGGCCGAGTTTCAGCCCCTGCGCAGCCTGCATCTGGTTTACATTCTCCTGATTTTGTTTGGCGGAGGTCTGCTGGCCGAGTTTGTGCTCCAGCACGGCGCGAAACGGTGGTTATTACTGCTGCTCTTCCTGCCCCTGAGTGCGGGAATGTTCTATGCACAGCGGGCGTTGTTTCCGTCAACTCCTCACGTGGAATGGCCCGGCGCGGCGACCAGAAACCCGTGGGTCGAGAGCTTCCTGTGGATTCGGGAAAACACGCCCCGGGATGCCTGGTTCGCGCTCGACCCGCGCTATATGGAATTGCCGGGGGAAGACGAACATGGCTTTCGCGCGATCGCTGAACGCAGCCGGATGGCCGATTGGATCAAAGATCCGGGGGCTGTGACCATTGCTCCCAGGCTGGCCGAGGAATGGTGGCGGCAGGTTCAGGCTCTTCATGGCTGGACGTCTTTTCAGGCGGCTGACTTTCAGCGGCTGCGCCGGGACTTCGGGGTGAGTTGGGTCGTGGTTGGCACTCGGCAGCGCGACGGCTTGATCTGCCCGTATCAGAACTCGGAGCTGGCCGTTTGCCGCCTGGAATGAAGCAACGACTGGCAGCTGCCAATCTGCTGCGGCGAGAACGGGCAAGCCCCGTCTCTACACAATGGCGACTTCTTCGTGCTGGCGGAGCGCCCGGGAGGCCCGCGCTTCAGTGTTCAACCCGTACACTCCTACCAGGAACACCGTCGCCACCGAGATGGTGTCCACGGCCGTTACGTGGTTCGTGACCAGCGCGACGCCAACGGCGACCGCCCCGAGGATGAGCATGATCCGCGCCCCTGGGTTCCGCACCCCACGAAGCAGGATCAGCGCCATCGGGATGGTCAGCGGCAGCAGGTCGTATTCCTTTAGCCGCAGCGCGAACAGCGCTGTTGACACCAGCACCACCGCCGCGAAGTTCTGCCCCGCTACGTTCTTCCGCCTCAATTCGCGAGCAAAATACACCAGCATTCCGAACACTGCCAGAGAAACAGCAAGGTAGAACGCCGCCGCGGCACGGTCTGAGGGGTGCCCTATGAATTCCAGCAACTTCCCAAACATCGCCATGAGGCTGTAGTTGATCTCCAAGGGAAGGGTGTAACGGATCGAGGACATGAACTCGGCGAAACGCTGGGGCCAGAGGAACTTCTGAACAGCGAACAGCCCCACGCCGCACAGCGCCGCCCCGACCGACGCAGCCGCCTGCGCCCAACCAAGTAGCAGCGGAACGACGAGCCATACCAGGATTGGCGGTTTTAATAAGGAACTCGCCAATACCACCCCGAAGAACGCTCCCCAGCGTTGTGTGTGCCATCCTCGTGCCGCAGCCGCCAGCACCGCACCGTACATGGGAATGGCGATGTTGCCGCTCAGCAGAGTATCGCTCGGCACGAAGGCGGGGAAGAACATCACCAGCGGGAAGACGAAGCGCAGCATGCGCCGTTCGGCCTCCAGCGCAAATCGCGAACCGGCCCATAACTGCAGCCCAAATCCCACCGCATAAGCGATCCAGAACATCGCCGCCCGCAGCCACGCGGGAACCAGATTCAGCGCCTTTAGGAACTCGATCGATATGGGCGGATACAAGTAGACGAACACGCGATGTCCGAGAGCGGCCTGCCCCTTGTCGTGTCCGAGCGCCGCCTCCGCCTTCTGCCGCTCCAGGCTCACCGCGTACGGATCCACTCCCATTCGCACGTAGCGCATGGCCTCGCTCGAAACTCGGAGATCGAAGGAATTGGGCAGAAAAATAAACATCCCCGCCACCGAGGCCAAGGCGGCCAACCAAAGCGCCGTCAGCCAAGGTGAGGGCTTATTGCGGTCCAACCCATCGCGAATCAGATCATTCGGCTTTCCCTTGCGAAGATGTTCGATTGTAACAAGCGAAACTTTGGAGCATCAACCTCTCACCCCTCCGACGCCGCCCGGTTCCTTCGATACTCGAGAGAAGCGGTGAGCGCATACACCGCCAGCACCACGAAGAGCGGATCGGCAGGACGCCGATAATAGTCTTCCGGATGGGTCGCGTAATACACCATGGGAAAGAAAAACAGCGCAATCGCGTAGGGAATCACGGCTGCGCCGAGGTTACGCCAGCCGATCCACAGGCCCCACAGCGCCAGCACGGTCAGCGTCGTACACAGAAAGACGGCGGGGACGTCGAACGGTTCCTCCTTGAGGTAGGCCGGGCTGAAACTCCAATAATTCGTCCACATGTAGAGGGCGCGGCGGAAGCCCACCCACACAAAAGAGCCTTTATGATGGGAGATGAACTCCATCGCCTGATCTTGCTTCCGTTGCATGTATCGCACTTCGCCGAGCGTCACATATTCCTGCCATTCCCGATCGTTGTGGACAGGGTGGAGATATTCCGCATTCCAATGCGAAGTATCGCCATTGTTTCCTACGTAGAGTTCGAGTCCGAAGTTACCGCGGAACGGGATGACCTTGTGGAAGGTGCGGTAGTTGCGAACGAACCAGGGCGACACCACGATCATGAACGCCAGCGCCGCCGCAGCTCCGGAAAGCAACCATCTCCCGCCACGCCGCCACTTTTGATACCACATCCACAATCCCAGCAGCGGAAGTACGGAGACCACGATGGGATCGTTCATGGCCGCGATTCCACTGATCAGACCAAATCCGATCCAGGTTCCAAGCCGAGGTGAGTCTTCCAGCCTCAACCCGGCGGCAAATGCAAGTGGCAGCAATAACATCGACAGGCTCGTAGGCCAAATGGTGGAGCAGAAATAGATCCCGTAGGGGAAAAATGCCCAGGCCCAGCCGGCCCGTATGGCGGTCGTCTCCCCGAAAGTCCTGCGGGCCATGAAAAATACCGGAAGACAGGCCAGAGCCGAAAATATGCTGTTCAGCGACTCCATGAAAATCGCCGCTCCCCGCGAATACTCGCCGAAGAGGCGAAACGACAGGGCGACAAGCGAAGGATAAATCGGGCACATCCACGCGGTCGGCCCGGTGTCGGCGACCGTCACCATCGGGCTGCTGAATCCCTTGCCCTCAACCAGAGAGTGGGCTATCCGGCCGGCCTCTCCGGCGAACGCAGCGTGATCGCGATCGGGATTGAGCCGCTCGGGATAAAGGAATCCCACTGCCATGAGGCGGAGCACCAGCGCCACAAGAACCATGGGTGCCAGACGGCGGAATAGACTGCGGGATTGAGCCTCGGGGGCGTTGATGACTCTCCTCCGCTGAATGCCGTGGATCTACTGGAGTTGAGGAACAGAGAGCATACCCGCCGAAGAATGCCGGCGTCAACGGATGGGGCAAAGAAACGGCTCAGAAACGTTTGCAAGTCACATGGATAGCCCGTAGCATCGATTGCACATGGATCCGGCAACAACCCGGCACGAGCGCGCCCATTTGGCCCTGGGCGAGATTTTTAGCTTCGCCTATGAAACCTTCATCAGCAACAAGGTCCGTTTCGCGCTGACCGCGCTCGGCATGGTCATTGGGACCGCCTCGCTCATCCTGGTGGTCACCATCGGCATGACCGGACGCCAGTACGCGCTCAACCAGATTCAGGCCATCGGCACGAACGAGATCTGGGCCGAGTATCAGGGTGGCGCGCAACACATCAGCGGTTCCACCCCGGACCCGCTGACCATTGAGGACCTGGCGGCCGTGCAACAGGGGGTGCCCGGCATCGTTGCGTCCTCGCCGATCGTCCGACTGTCGGATCGAATCCCCGCCGGCAACGGCAAGGAAAAAGACGTCACCATTCTCGGGGTCGCTCCCGAGTATCTGCGCGTGCGCAACCTGGTCATCCCCTCCGGCCGCTTCTTCGACAACGACGATTCCCTGGCTCATAACAAAGTCACCCTGATCACGGAAAAGATGGCGATCCAAATCTACGGCTCTGCGGCAGGAGCGGTTGGCCAGGTCATCAAGCTGACCGGACTGCCCTTTACCGTGATTGGAACTTTCAAGGAGCGTGTCGAAACTTTCGGCCAGACGGAGATAGAAGACAACACGATGTTGATCCCGTACTCGGTCAGCCGCTATTTCATGGAGACTCCCTCCGTCAGTCTGGCCTACTTCTCCATGGCAGATTCCTCCATGGTGATCGCAGCCACCGCGCAGATTAGACGCGTTATCCAGTCGCGCCACCGCGCCGAATCCGTTTACAACGTGCAAAATCTCGCGGCGGTGCTGGCCATGATGGACCGCATCGCCACGGCTATGACCGTCGTCCTGCTCGCCGTCTCGCTGGTCGTTCTTCTGGTTAGCGGCATCGGCATCATGAACATCATGCTCGCCACGGTCAGCGCCCGCATTCGCGAGATCGGCATCCGCAAAGCCATGGGCGCCACCAACCGCGAGATTCGCTTCCAGTTCCTCTCCGAGGCCATCCTCATCTCCCTCATCGGCGGCATCATCGGCATCGTCGTCGGACTCGCCATCCCATTCTCCGTCCGCTTCTTTACGGAATACCGCATCCCCATCTCCGGCCTCTCCGCCATCATTGCCATCGTCGTCTCTTCGCTCGTCGGAATCCTGTTCGGCACCCTCCCCGCCATCCGCGCCTCCCAACTCGACCCCGTCGAAAGTTTGCGCTACGAATAGCGGGCCATTAACCACGTAGGTACAGCCGGCGGGATGCCCCTGCATGGTTAAGAATCAAATCGGTAACAAGTGGGAAAGAAGGCTTGGTTTAGGCAGGAGTGAGCACCAAAAATACGCTCCTTGATCGCCCTTCGTGTCGTCGCTCGAGGTTAAACCGGAGTGAAACGTCCTCAACTGTCATAAAATCAGGAGGAAGCGATCGCCATGCTTCGCTAACGGTCATGGTATCGAACGCAACCAGCGACGGGAACCGCGCCGTAGTCCTGCTGAGCGGTGGCATGGATTCCTGCGTGTGCGCAGCGCTCGCAGCACGCGACCACCAGGCCGCTGCTGTCCACGTCAGCTACGGACAGCGCACTGAACAGCGCGAACGGCGGTCCTTCGAAAGCATCTGTGACCGGCTCGGAATTCGCGACCGGCTGCTGGTGCGCAATGAAGCTCTGCGCGCGATCGGCGGATCCGCCCTCACCGATCCGAACATTGCCGTTCCCGAAGCGCACGGCGTCGGCGTCAGCACGCCCGTCGGCATTCCGGTGACCTACGTCCCTTTCCGCAACGCGCATTTTCTCGCCGTCGCCGTCAGTTGGGCGGAAGTGCTGGGAGCCGAAAAGGTCTACATCGGAGCGGTCGAGCCCGATAGTTCCGGCTATCCCGATTGCCGGCCGGAGTATTATCGAGCGTTCAATGAAGTGGTGAGAGCGGGCACGAAAGATGGATCGATCCGCGTGGTGACGCCGCTGATCACGATGCATAAACACGAGATTGTGACGCTGGGCCTTGAATTGAAGGCCCCCTTCGATTTAACGTGGTCATGCTATCAGCGTGAAGATCGCGCCTGCGGGGTCTGCGACAGTTGTGTGCTCCGCTTGCGCGCGTTTCGCGAAGCGGGCGCGGAAGATCCCATTCCGTATGCGGAAGCCGCCGTCCGATTGAGGTAGAACTGGTTTCATAACGGTCTTAAAATTCAGATTCATTGCCGGGAGGCTAAAACATGAAGAAATATTTCATCCTTCCCCTGCTGCTCTTGCTCGCCGTGGGCATTTCCGCTCCGCTGGCGTTCGCACAAACCACGGGCACCGTGAAGGGGACTTGCAAGAACATCGAAGGGAAACCGATCGCACAGGGCGAAGTGGATTGGACCGGGACCGAGTCCGGCCACGTCTACAAACTTAAAACCAACAACAAGGGCGAGTACTTCTCGCTCGGTGTCGTTCCCGGCAAGTACAACGTCAAGCTCAGCAAAGACGGCAAAGAACTCTGGCACGTCAACAACGTCACGGTGGGCCTTGACGAAACGCCGCTAGACCTCGACCTGAAGAAAGAACAGTCGGCCGCAATCCAAGGCCAGGGACTGTCCGCTGAGCAAGCGGCGAAGGCAAAGGAGGCTCTCGCCAAAGCGGAGAGCGAAAGGAAAACCGTCGGCACGCTCAACGAGAAACTCAACGCCGCCAAAGCAGCTTCCGACGCCGGCGATTTCGAGACCGCCATCGCCACCCTTACCGAAGCCAACCAGATCGACAGCACCCGCGATCTGATCTGGTTCAAACTCGGAGACGCCTACCGCTTGGCGGCGCCCAAGCAGACCGATCCTGCCGAAAAACAGAAGCGTTACGAGATGGCCGCGACCGATTACGAGAAGGCGATTCAGCTGCGCGGCGCCTCGGACGCGGCACAAAAAGACCCCGAAAACAACGTGAAGATGGCCGCCTACTATAACAACCTTGCCGAGGCCTATTCGAAGGCCCACAAGATTGATGAGTCCATGGCCAACTATAGCAAGGCGGCCCAACTGGATCCGGCGCACTCGGCTACGTACCTGTTTAACGAGGGTGCTGTTCTTACCAATGCGGGCAGGGCGGATGATGCCATTGCGGTATGGGACAAAGTGATCGCCGCCGATCCGACCAAAGCCGCAGCCTACTATCAGAAGGGTGTGAACCTGATCGGCAAGGAAACCATCGGACCGGACGGCAAGGCAATCGCACCCCCTGGCACCGCTGAGGCCTTTCAGAAGTATCTGGAACTCGACCCTACTGGTCCGTTCGCTGAGGGGGCCAAGGCGATGCTGGCCAGCATCGGCGCGCCCGTGGAAACCGGCTTCGGAACAACGAAGAAGAAACCGGTAAAAAAATAGCGCAAAACCAGTTCTCAGTTCTCAGTTCCCAGTTCTCAGCTAACACGCCGCTTGGTGTTTCTGAGAACTGAGAACTGGGAACTGAGAACTGCCCTCCAGTTACCGAGGTCTATGACCTACTTGTCCTTCGCGGTTCCGCACATCCGCGTTACATTCAAGGTATAGGTTTCTCCAGCTTTGCGACGTTTCTCCCCCTGTGGCGCCAATGCTGATAACTGGGAGTGTGTGGAATGGCTGCTCCGGGGAATTCCCCGATTGCGATTGCTTTCGAGGGCGTCAGTGGAACGGGCTCGATCCCCACGCCGGTGCTACTGGCCGGCATGTTGCGCGCATCCGAGAAAGTCAGCGACCTCGTTTTTTCGCCGGGACGGCCGCCCCAGGTGGAGATTCACGGACAGCTTACGGCGGTCGAAATCACCGGCAGCAGCACGCTTTCAGCGGATGACACGCGCCGCCTCGCGGCCGATCTGATCGGCAACAATAAGCAGGCCGTCAATACGCTTCGCGAGCAAGGCTCCTGCGACGTTTCCTACGGATTGCCGGGAATGGCCCGCTTCCGCGTCAACGTCTTCATCCAGCGCGGAAGTTGCGCGATTGTGATGCGCGTCATCCCGACCGTCATTCCGACGTTCAGTTCGCTTCATCTGCCCGCGCAATTGGAAGAGGCGGCGAAGGTTCGCAACGGGATCATCCTGGTGACGGGCGGGACCGGATCGGGCAAGTCTTCGACGCTGGCCGCCTTGATTGACCGCATCAACAGCGAATATTGCTATCACGTTCTGACCGTGGAAGATCCGATTGAGTTCCTGCACAATCACAAGAAATCGACGGTGCACCAGCGCGAGTTGCACAGCGATGCGCCGAATTTCACGATGGCGCTGCGGGCGGCGCTGCGCCAGGCCCCGCGGGTGATTATGGTGGGCGAAATTCGCGACCGGGAGACGCTGGAGATTGTTCTCGAGGCTGCCGAAAACGGCCACATCGTTCTTTCCAGCATGAACACCGTCGATACCTCGAAGACGGTGGAACGCATCGTGGGTACGTTCACGGCCGCCGAACAGCAATCCGTTCGAGAGCGCCTCGCCAAAACCTTCCGCTACATCATTGCGCAGAGGCTGATCCCACGCACCGATGGCGGTGACCGTCTCGCCGTAGTCGAAATCTTGAAATCCAACTCGCGCACTCGCGATTGCGTGGAGCAGGGCGAGCGCCCGGGCCGCACGCTGCTGGATGCGATCAAAGCCAGCGAAAACGAGGGCATGCAGCACTTCGATGGCGAGATCGCAAAACTGGTTCGCTCCGGCCTGGTCGACCTGGAAACCGGCCTTTGCTTCGCCAGCAATGCGACCGTCCTGGGGCAGGAGTTGGCGCGTTGAAGTAGTTCTCGGTTCCCGGTTCTCAGTTCTCAGAAACAACCGTTGTTGCTCTCTTCTTTCGCGGTGATTCAACGCGGTATCATTCCTGCATGTCTTCTTCCAACCTTTCTTCCGTAGCGCCTGCGGCTCGCGTGGTTAGCTTTGAAGAGGCTCGCCACCTGGTTGAGCAGCATGCAGCCGGCATGGGCCCGCGAGACGCGGAGACGGTGGATCTGCTGTCCGGCTTCGGGCGGGTGCTGGCGGAGGAGATCGTGGCCGACCGCGACTTTCCTCCTTTTGCGCGGGCGACTCGCGATGGATATGCGGTGCGGGCGGCGGACTTGGCCGAGGTTCCGGCGCGGCTGGAAGT
>CABEDA010000376.1_pt1 | contig 16154 bp, 11 predicted proteins | sample 3422771 | NCBI WGS metagenome assembly CABEDA01 (sample SAMEA5534329, study PRJEB31848) | metagenome | biome: tundra; feature: field; material: soil | place: USA | collected 2013-05 | depth 0.15 m
AGTATACACATTCCATCTTGAGGATGGAGAGGGGGCCGATGCGAACCCGGAGTGCCGATATTGTTTTCGGTTCTCCGGTTCGGGGGGGCAGGGGCGAACCCGCCGTGCGGTTAAGCCCCACCTGTTGCCGACGAACCGGAGAGGGCCGGTCGTTCATTCTCACTTTCACTTTCACTTTGGCGAACGATCCTCCTGCTGGGCGGCTCCCGGAGATTCCGCCCAGGCGCGGAGCTGAACGTCAGTACTGTCAGGGTCTACGGTCCAAACCTTTCTGTTGTGGAAATACTCCCGCAAGGGTTGCAGATCGACTCCGGGGATTTCGCGAGCCCACACAATTTTTGCATGGTCGACGTCGGCCGAGTTGTATACCCACTCCTGATGCACGTCGTGCGATGGGGCGTAGCGGACAATGACCAACTGTTCGCCGGGCATGGCCCCCAGTTGGCGCGCGACCCGTGCCCGCGCCAACCTCTGCGGATCGGTCCATGTGCTCCATGCGATGCCCCGATGCGCATCCAGCATCGTCTTCGCGATGTGACCGGAGACGAGCGCTATGCAGGTGACCACGATCGCTCGCGTCATGCCGATACCGATCCTTCGTCCGCGATATTGCCAGCGTCTCAGGTGGCGCATCCCCTGCATAGCCAGCGCGAAGATGGTCGCGGTCAAAGGGGCGGCGTAGTGCACAAAGTAAGCGGACACCACCAGAAGGCCGAGTAAAGATAACAACAGTTGGACGCCGAGCAACCGCATTCGGCGATCTCGCAGCAGCCAAGGCAGTGTAAGTATTGGCGCTACCAGCAGCGGCCCGCAGAAGAAAATGCTCAAATCCGTCGCTCGGGTCCAGCAGGTGCGCAGGAAGTGGGCTCTGCGGTCGGAATACTCGGCGCGTTGCTCCTCGCCGTAATCGGTAAACTGCGGATTCAGAAAGTGTCGGTGGGCCGGCGGAGGCAGGAAAAGCAGCGGTGGGGACGCGAAGTGTGCCCGCTGGTAAAGCACGTAGGGAAACAGAGTAGGATTGCCGGTGCCGCGCCAGTTGTAATAGCCAAGAAATGCTCCAACTGCCATCAACACCACCCCAAGCGGGAGAATAACTTTTGCGAGCTTCGAGTGCCACGCGACCCTGGCCTTGACCAACCAAGCGCAAGCCACGAACGCGACCGGCAGGCTGAAAAGAAGTCCTTCGACGGGGCGGCTGTTGGCCAAAATCGCCAGACCTGCGCCCAATAGCAAGGCATAACGCGGACGCGGGCGGTGAAAAAGCCTGGGCAATGCGCCCATCACCAAGGCTCCCCCAACGGCGGCGACCGCTCCACCCCAGTAGCTGTCTATCCAGTAATTGAAGGTGGAGAAACGCAGAACGAACAGAATTCCGCCGAGCAGCGCCCAGCCGGGGGGAAGCCACCCTTGTAACATCCACACCACTGCGGCACACATCGCGGCGACGCTCAGAAGCACGCCAATCCAGGGATGGCCGAGCTTCTGTCCCAGCGCCAAAACCGCGCCTTGCGCCGGAGGGTATTTCGACATGTACGCGGGCTGCTGGTTGACGTGTATGGTGTCCAGGAAAACCCACATGGGGTGGGGTGGGTTCGCGAGCCGACCATGGGCAAACGTGTTTGCGGCGAGGAGGTAACTGAACTCGTCATGCATCTCCGGTATCGGTACCGGGATCACCCCCAGCAGGCTCACTCGCATCAGGATCGCCGCCATCGCGATCCCGATCAGCACCAGCGCCTTGTTCCGCGCCATCCTCTTCCCCGCCTTCTCGATCCGCTTGAAGAAGCGGTCGCCGAGTAAGGGCGCGTACCATGCCAGCGCAACGGCGACGAGCAGAACAACAGCGCCGACATAAACCAGGGAAGATCTTACAGAGGAGACGGGCCGGGGTGCGAGCCACGCCGCGGTGACAGGCAGCGCCAGAATCAGGCAGTGCACTTGGGATAGGAATTCTGCGAGCACGAAAGTTTTGTTTCCCGTTCAGGCCAGAGCCGCGGGGTTACGCGCAAGAGGCGTTCCAGCGACGCACGCTGATCTTACCAGACGGGCACACAACTCTAGATTCCTTGATGCCGCGTTGCAAGGGCAGAGTGGTTGCCGCGATGCGCGGCCCGCGTGTAGAATCGGCTTCTTCCATCGAGTGCGCATGGTGCCCTCAAATTCCGACGCGTTCCCACTCTCCGGCCCGATTCTGCGCACCGTGAGACCAGGTCAAATCGCGGATATCGGTGCCGAGGAGACACGAAAAGAACTACAAAAACACTCCTTCCTGCGCGGTCCGAAGGCTGCCGGTCGGCTGCTATTTCTCGTGGTTTTCTTGCTAAGCGCACTCTATGCGGCGAAGGACCTCAAGCGCGGATGGGTGCCACTGGACGAAGGCATCTTCGCCCAATCCGCGGAACGAGTGCTGCAAGGAGAACTCCCGCACAAGGACTTCGACGAAATCTATACCGGGGGATTGACCTACCTGTACGCGCTTGCCTTTCGTGTACTGGGAACCAATCTGGCTAGCCTCCGATACGTGTTGTATTTGTTTTTTCTGGCTTGGGTTCCGGCCACCTATTACGTGGCCTCGCGTTTCGTCTCCTCGCCCGTTGCCAGTGCGGTTACGTTTCTGTCCGTGGCGTGGAGTATTCCAAACTATTCGGCTCCCATGCCGTCCTGGTACAACCTGTTTTTCGCCACTTTCGGGCTAGTCTCGATCTTGCGCTACATCAAGGCGGGAAGCAGACGATGGCTGTTTATTGCCGGCCTATGTGGCGGCCTGTCGTTTCTGTGCAAGGTGACCGGCCTCTATTTCATCGCGGGAGTTTTGTTGTTTCTGGTGTTTCGTGAGCAGGTGGCGCACGCGAACCGATCATCCCGCAACACTGAGACCGTTTTGTACAGAATCTTTCTTGTTAGTTCTCTGTTCCTGTACGAGGTCTTGCTCGTCCTCCTTCTCCGAAGGGCGCACACCGCTAAGACTTTTCTCTATTTCTTGCTCCCGGGTCTGGCGATTGGCGCTGCCATCGTTTGGAATGAATTCTTCCTGGTCGAGGCGCGAAGCCGGCGGTTTGCATTCCTGTTTCGCGAGCTGGCGCCGTTCGCGGCCGGTGTTGCCCTCCCGGTCATGGTCTTCCTGGTGCCGAATTTCCTGACGGGAACCCTGTTTCGGTTTGTACACGATGTGTTTGTCATGCCTGGGCGAAGGTTCACTTACGCGAGTTTGCAGCCGTCGCAAGGGCACGACATTCTAGCGATCGCTGCCGACCTGGTGCTGATCGCTGCTGTCTTCTTCGCCGGAAAGCGAATCACAACAGCCCTGGGGCCCCTGACCCTGATTGCAACGCCTGTCATCCTGCTTAGTGCTCGTGGGAAGTACTTTGTCTACCGAGGGGTGTGGCACACGATTTGGGTTCTCGTGCCCATCGTGACGGTCCTAGGTGTTGTGCTGGTACTTCGCCAGTCGATGCGGCGCCAGATGGACGCCATTCAGCAGCAGCAAATTTTCCTGGTCCTATCCGTTGCAGCAACCTGCAATCTGATTCAGTTCCCGTTCACCGCGCCCATCTACCTGTGCTATGTTGTTCCGCTCGTAATCTTGGCCGCAGCTGCTTTGCTCAGCCGTCTCCAAGATCCGCCTCGGTTGCTCGTGACCGCAGTATTTTGCTTTTATGTTCTGTATGCCATGTTGGAGGTGACGCCGGGATTTGTTCACGCTATCGGATGGTACTACTCGCCCGACCGGCAAAGTGCCAGGCTTACGCTTCCCCGCGCTGGTGGTCTGCGTGTATCACCTGAAACAGCGAGGACCTCTGAGGTACTGGGCGCTCTCCTCGAACAGCATGCGAATGGTGAATACATCTACGCCACGCCCGATTGCCCGGAAGTCTACTTCCTCTACGGCTTCCGCAACCCGACTCGAACACTGCTCGACTTCCTCGATGACCCCGTCGGCCGCACCGACCGCATCCTCAATGCCGTGCATGCTAGGAATGTGAGCATCGTCGTTATAAATCAGCGACCACAGTTTTCCGACCCGGTTCCCTCAGACCTCCGTGCGGCGCTCGAAAGGGAGTTTCCTGCGCAGCAGGTGGTAGACCCGTTCGTAGTAAGATGGAAACCATGAGCCTCACCGAGACTCTGCTGGAACAATCGTTTGTTTATCGGTTGTGGCAGGCGCCATTTGTCGCTCAGAAATTCGCCCCGGTGCTGGCCCACAACAACATGAGCCGCGTCAATCGTGTTCTTGATGTCGCCTGCGGGCCAGGCACGAATAGCCGCCAGTTTGCGCACACGGCATATCTAGGTATCGATATCAACGAGGGCTATATCAAGTCTGCCCGCAAGCGCTACGGGCGCGATTTCATTGCTGCCGATGCATGCACCTACCGTGTCGCTCCGGAGAACCGCTTCGATTTCATCCTGGTGAACAGCTTTCTGCACCACATCGACACGGGCGACGTGGTGGAGTTGTTGTCTAACTTGCGGACTCTCTTAACCGACGACGGTTGCATTCATATCCTCGAACACGAGCTCCCGGCCCCAGGATCGATCGCCCGCTTTCTATCCGATGCGGATCGGGGCAAGTTCATGCGACCCTTGGAAGACTGGGAATCGATCTTCACCGGGCTCTTCCACCCCATCGTATTTGAAACCTATCCTCTGACGGGGGCGGGTGTCACGCTTTGGGAGATGTTTTACTTCAAGGGAAGCGCGCTAAAGTAGTCGGAAGTTCAAATGATATCGAAAAGTACCGGAGTTGTATTGCTTTGAAGGACAGTTCCATATCGATGACCGCTAACCCTCGCGTCTCCCTCGCCATCCCGATCTACAACGAAGAGGAGGTCGTGCCCGAACTAGTTCGCCGGACCACTGCCGTCCTCGACTCGCTCCCCGGCGGCCCACACGAAGTTGTTTTCGTGGACGACGGCAGTTCGGACGGGACTCTCGGAATACTCGAAGCGGCTGCCGAGCGCGATCCCAGGCTCGTGATCGTCGAGTTATCTCGCAACTTCGGCCACCAGACCGCCCTCGCCGCTGCCCTCGATCAGGTGTCCGGAGACGTCGTCATTCTCATGGACGGGGATCTCCAGGATCCCCCCGAGGCCATCCCCACGCTGGTCGACCACTACGGCCAGGGATATGACGTCGTCTACGTGCAGCGTGTCAACCGCAAAGAGCCCTGGTGGCTGCGGATGTGCTACTACGTCTTTTACCGTTTGCTAGCGACGCTATCGTCGATCGAGCTGCCTCTCGATTCCGGTGATTTTGGCCTCATGTCACGCCGCGTCGTCGACGAAATCCGCGGGATGCCGGAACATCACCGTTACCTGCGCGGGCTGCGCACCTGGGTCGGATTTCGCCAGATCGGCATCCCCATCGAACGGGCCGCTCGCCGCGCCGGGCGCACCAAGTACAGCCCTCTGAAGCTGCTAAAGCTTGCCTCCGATGGCATCTTCGCCTTCTCCATCGTCCCTCTGCGTGCCGCCGCGATTCTCGGGGCCATCGCCATAGCGTGCTCGCTTCTGTTTGCGCTGTATTCGATCTACGTGAAATTCTGGCTGCACGCCCCACAGGGCTTCACTGCCATCATTTTCGTGATTACTTTCCTCTCAGGAATGAATTTGTTCTTCCTCGGGATCATTGGAGAGTACGTTGGGCGCGTCTATGAAGAAGCGAAAGCACGACCGCACTATGTGGTTCGGAGGGTATTCAGCCAGCGAGTGTCCCGCGATGCAGGAGCTGCCGCCTAGCGGTATCATTTGAGGTTTTTCCTTGGCGATCCTGGTGACGGGCGGAGCAGGTTACATCGGCAGTCATGCGGCGCGCGCGCTGCGGTGTTCCGGTTACGAGGTCGTCCTGTATGACAATCTCTCCACCGGGTTTCGCCGCCTGGCGCAAGGCTTCGAACTGGTGGAGGGAGACATCTCCGACGAAGCCGCGCTCCGGCCCGTGCTCGGGCGCGTCGACGCGGTGATGCACTTTGCTGCCCACGCCTACGTGGGAGAGTCGGTCGAGAACCCGCGCAAGTATTTCCGCAACAACGTCCTCGCGGCGCTCAGCCTGCTGAACTCCGCGCTGGACACCGGTATCCGCCGCTTCGTGTTTTCCTCCACCTGCGCCGTGTACGGCATCCCCGGGCAAATTCCGATCACCGAGCAGACGCCGCGCGAGCCGGTGAATCCCTATGGCGCTTCGAAGCTGTTTTTCGAGAACGCGCTCGAGGCTTACAGCCGCGCTTACCGACTACGCTCGGTGAGCCTGCGCTATTTCAACGCTGCGGGCGCCGATGAAAGCGGCGAGATTGGCGAGATGCACGACCCGGAAACTCACTTGATTCCACTGGCGCTGGCCGCCTCCGCTGCGAACGGTCCCGGGTTACAAATCCACGGCTCCGACTACCCGACTCCGGACGGCACATGCGTTCGCGACTACATTCATGTGAATGATCTTGCCGATGCGCACGTGCGAGCGTTGCAACACCTTGAAAGAGGGGGCGACTCGCTGACCACCAATCTGGGGACAGGCCGCGGACATTCCGTTCTCGAAGTCGTCCAGGCGGCGGAAAAAGCCACTGGACGGCCGGTTCGGCGAACGATGGGACCGCGTCGGCCGGGCGATCCTCCGGTTCTGGTGGCCGATCCGGCGAAGGCTCAAAGAATGCTGGGATGGGCCGCCAGGCGCAATCTCGCCGACATCGTCTCGAGTGCGTGGATGTGGATGCAGAAAAACTCGAGCGGCACGTGATCGGAGCCTGAGCGGTTTTTCACCGCCTTCTGATCTTTTGGCCGCATTTCTCGGCTCCGTTCGTTGAACCGGTGTGCCGGGTAGATCTCGTTCTTGTTAAGAGGACGTGCGGCGCTTTACTGCAACTGACGCGCGCAGTACGGCGTCTCTGGAATTTGTTCCCAGCCGGTGCGAGTTCCTGGGGGCCCGGGTGGACAGACGGTTAGGACCAGTTTTGCGTGGGAACGGGCAAAGGCTTCATACGCTTGTTGCCGCACTGGCTCGGGGGCGTCCCAGAAATCTTTGGAGCCATGGTTCGCGTCCATGATCTCCGCGACGATGCGCAGTTTTGCCAGGCGGGCCCAATACGCACCGGTGCCGTCGGCGATGACCGCGACCTTGTCGCCGGGTTGAGCTCCCATGCGGCGAAGCTGGTTGGCGGCAACGACGTCCTGCCAGGCTGAGTCCGGGCCGGTTCCCGGGATCGCCATATGGTTGGTGGCGACGCGAACCGTGTAGTCGGCCGTGCCCAGCGCCATCACTAGAAACACGGCGACGGCTACGCAGGCGACCGTCTTTTGAACCTCCGGGCGAAATCGCGCCGCCGCCAGCAATACAAGAAACAACACCAGAACCGAGCCCCCCAGAAAACGATCTTCTTCATGCACCGGAAGGTAGATCCCCATGACGGCCAGCGACATGGCCAGGAATGGCCACAACTCGCGCAAGCCTGGCAGGCAGAGCTGCCCGCTGACCAGCGCGAGCGCGATGATTCCAGCGACTAGCTCCGGCCGGTCACTAAACAACAAGCGGATCTCGCTCGGGATAGTAACCGCGAGCGCTTCTATTTGAAGTTTTGAATGGAAATGCCACTGCAGCCCCTCATTCCAATATGAGGGGTCGGTCCATGGGGGATAAGTGCCGACGACTGGACCGTCGAATTCAAAGAGCGGAGGGCGCCGCAGCAGTTGGCGCGTCGGATGCACGGGTGTCCCACTGCCCGGAACCCCTCCCTGCCAATTTCTCGTAAATGTGCCACGAGACACGAACCACGCATAGTTCAGCCTCCCCGAATCGCCAAACGTGAACCGACCCTTCTGGTGAGACAGCAAGGCGATCAAGGGAGCGCATGCGCACAGAAAGACGAGACCGGCTAGTGCGATACGGCGGCCCCAACCTGGATGCGAGCGTTTCCATAAATAAGCCGCGCCGAGAGTCACAAAGCCTATTGGGAGCAATATTGCTTTCGTCCAGTATCCAACGGCGAGGATGAGGCCAAAGCACGCGAACTTCGAGAACTTGTGGCCCTGGGGGAGCCGCAACAGCATCCCCGCCGCCATGCAAACGCAAGCCATCACGGCTAGATCCGGTGTGACTTCGTACACCGCTTCCACTTGCGAAGCGGTCCACCAAAATATGGAATATGCCAGGAGAACCAGCGCCCACTCCGGCAAAGGGTGGCCGTCGTCTGGCGATGCGGCAGAATCTCGTTCTTTACCGAACGCGAGCAACGCGTGCAACAGGAAGCGAAAGGCGAACAGCACAGCGACAAAGATTCCAAAGTTGACCAAGTGAACCAGAGGAAATTCCCACTTCGGCGAAGGCTTCGCTAACCCGAGGACGACCCCGAGTGTCCACGGATATAAAGGGCTCCAATATGCGTTTACGGCGTTCGCCCAATCGCGACGAAAGAAAGAGTCGCCCACATCCAGGTAAGAGATGCCATCCGGATTCATCGAGTAGCGGCCAAACCACGCGTGTAACGCCCCAAGGGCGAGGGTTGCAAACAAGAGGATGCGTTTGATCGGGAGCCGGGCGAAGAGACGATCTGGCATTTAGGAAGGTCCGAACCGTGCAGTGCGAGACGAAGCCATGCGCACCAGCCTTTCGCCGAGAAGTATATCTCGGACGGCTTCTCCCCAGGGTGGAGGCTGGCGGTTTTGACAAGGTTCCAACTTGCACTGTGATCGGTATCACAGAATGCCGTGGAACCCGAGAGGCCGCCTGATTTTCAGCCTTGATCGTCACGATTCAGACCCGCCGGAAGAACCCAGTCGACGCCCAACCTGTTCTGCGATTATAGTTTTCGGGGATTCTGCGATTACCAAGCAGGTGTGACTTGGATCACGGACCTGTGCCCGCGCAGAGTTCAAAATTGCAACAGTGTTGGGCAACCAAAACTCGAATGGAGCTTGGAAATGAAGAAAGTTAACGTCGCCGTCTTGACCCTTGCGACCGCATTGGCGGTTGTTCTCACCCTCTCCCTGTCGGCGAATGCGCAAAGCGCCGATCTTTTCAAATCAAAATGCGTCATGTGCCATGGTGCCGACGGAACCGGTTCGGCAGTGGGAAAGAAAATGGGCGCGCATGATTTTACGACTGCCGAAGTGCAGAAAATGTCGGACGCGGATCTCACGGGGATCATCACGGACGGCAAGAACAAGATGCCCAAGTACGCGGATAAGTTGAAGCCGGAAGAGATTAAGGGGCTGGTGGCTCACATTCGCACCTTGAAAAAATAGTTCTGCCCGCTTTTTGCTATCAAGACTAGGGAGATTGTCCAGCGCTGCGAAGGAACCGCGGCTAGGTTTGAAGTGTGTCTGCGTCGCGTATAGAGAAGTAAGAAAGGGGAATAGCAGTTGCCAATGAATCTGCGAGAACGCATCCGGGAGCGGACGCAACCCATTTATTTTCTAGGGCAGAATCCCATCACGCTCACCGGCGCCGTGGTGACGACAAGCACGGCGCTGACCACCATCGCCTTCTGGTTCTATGACATCTTCTTGCCGGGGCCGCCGCATCCTTATATTGGCCTTCTGGTCTTCCTGATCCTTCCGGGCATTTTTGTACTCGGATTACTGCTGATTCCACTTGGCATCTGGCTCCGGCGGCGGAGTCTGCGCGAGAGCGGGGGACTGCCGGCGGTTTTCCCCGCCATCGACCTGGCGCTGCCCGTGGTGCGGCGTACCTTGGAGTACGTCACCGCGGCGACCGTCCTCAACCTTCTCATCATTGCGACCGCATCGTACCGCGGCGTGGCGTACATGGATTCGACGACCTTCTGCGGCAAGACTTGTCACACCGTGATGGATCCCGAGTACACCGCCTATCAGAATTCTCCGCACGCGCACGTGGACTGTGTCGCGTGCCATATCGGACCGGGAGCGGGTTGGTTTGTGCGATCCAAGCTTTCCGGTCTGCGGCAGGTGTTCGCGGTGACGTTCCACACCTACTCGCGGCCGGTTCCTTCGCCGGTAAAGTACCTCCGTCCGGCGCGCGAGACCTGCGAGCAGTGTCACTGGCCGCAGCGTTTTACCGGCGACAAGTTTCTGGTGAATACCAGCTACAAGGACGACGAAAAGAACACGCCCCAGACCGACGTCTTGCTGTTGAAAGTTGGCGGACGCACCTGGCAGGGTTCGGTCGGCATCCACGGACGCCACCTTGCCGACATGGCGCGCATCCGCTACATTTCGACCGACCCCGAGCGACAGACCATCCCGGCCGTGTATTACACCGACGATAAGGGAAAGACCACCGAGTACATTTCCAGCGATGCCAAGCCCACCAAAGAACAATTGGACAAGGGCGAGCATCGCGTGATGGATTGCGTGGATTGCCACAACCGGCCGACGCATGCTTTCGATTTGCCGGACAACGCCGTCGACAAGGCCATGTCGCTCGGGCGCATCAGCCCGGAGCTTCCCTACATCCGGAAGAAGGCGGTCGAGGTTCTCAAGGTGGAGTATCCCGCGCGCGATGTGGCGGAGCATCGCATCAAGGACGAGCTCAATAGTTTCTATCGGACCAATTACCCGCAGATCTACGAGACGCGGCGTACGGTGGTGGAACAAGCTGGCGATGAAGTGGCGCGGATCTACCTGCGCAACATCTTCCCGGACATGCGTGTGACCTGGGGCGTGCACCCGAACAATCTTGGGCACAACGATTCGCCGGGTTGCTTTCGCTGCCATGACGGCAGTCATACCAGCGCCGATGGCCAGACCATCACCAATGATTGTTCCGCGTGCCACAGTTTGCTGGCGGTGCAGGAGGAGAACCCGAAAGTGCTTACGGATGTTGGCATGAAGTAGGCGGGGCAGAAAGTCGATATGGCTGAAAGAAGAATCGCGCGGAGGAAAACCTGGAAGGGTGGGTTGCGGATCGTTGCACCGCTCCTCGCCACCGCGCTCTTGCTTCTGGTTGCTAAAAGCCCCGGACGCGCGGCAGGAGCTGCGGCCGACCCGCCGGGGGCGGAATGCCTCGCGTGCCACGGCGACAAGACCATGACGACGACCCGAGCCGGCAAAACGGTTTCGCTGTTCGTGGACGGCAAGAAATTCGCGGCTTCCATCCACGGCAGCTTCGGGTGCACGGGCTGCCACGCCGACCTGGAAGGAAAGGATTTTCCGCACGAAACGCCGGCGCGGGTAAAGTGTGGAACGTGCCACACGGCCGAGCAGGAGCAATATGCCCGCTCGCTGCACGGGAAGGCGAGTGCGCGCGGCGACGCGCTCGCGCCCCAATGCGTGAGTTGCCACGGCAACCACGACATCGTTCCGGTGAAGGACCCGCGGTCCGCGGTGGCGCCGCTAAAAGTTCCCTTCGTTTGCGGCGGGTGCCATCGCGAAGGAACTCCGGTATCGCGCAACCGTCTCATCCCCCAGGCCAACATTCTGGAGAACTACTCCGAGAGCATCCACGGCGAGGCGTTGCTGAAAAAGGGACTATCGGTGGCGCCGAACTGTGCCACTTGCCACACCCCGCACTTGATCTTGCCGCATACCGACCCCGCTTCCTCGATCAATCGCAAGAACATTGCCGCCACCTGCACCAGATGCCACTCGCAAATCGAAATCGTCCACCAGAAGATTATTCGCGGAGAGCTTTGGGAAAAGCAGGCCAACGTGCTGCCGGCCTGCGTGGACTGCCATCAGCCGCATAAGATCAGGAACGTCTTCTATTCGCTGGGCATGGCCAACGCGGACTGCATGCGCTGCCACGCGGACGAGAAACTGCTGCGCGCGCGCGACGGGAAATCCATGTATGTCAGCGTGGGCGAGGTCAGTCATTCGCGCCACAACAAAATTGCCTGCAGCCAGTGCCACTCGGAAGTCAACGCTTCCCACGTGCGGCCTTGCGAAACGATCACTCACGCGGTGGACTGCACCGCTTGCCACGATGAAATTGGCAAGCAGTACGTGGCCAGCATCCACGGACAACTTAACGGCAAGAACGATCCGAACGCACCGACCTGCAAGGAATGCCATGGCACACATGGAATCCTTGGCAAACAGGATCCGCAGTCATCGACTTTTGCGGTCAATGTTCCCGGGCTTTGCGCGCGGTGTCACCGCGAGGGCCAGAAGGCTGCCGTGCGCTACACCGGATTGCAGCATGAAATCATCAGCAACTACACGGAGAGCATTCACGGAACCTTGCTGAAGAACGGCTTGACCGTGACGGCGACCTGCACCAGTTGCCACACCGCTCACCAGATCCTTCCCCGGAGCGACCCGGCGTCGAGCGTCAACGCCAACAACGTGCCGGACACGTGCGGCCGGTGCCACCACGGCATTGAGGAGCAGTTCGAGAACAGCATCCATGCCAAGCGCGTGAGCGGATACAGCAAGCCACTTCCGGTTTGCAACGATTGCCACACCGCCCATTCCATCCATCGCACGGATGAGAACACCTTCCGGCTGAACGTGATGGCTACATGCGGACGCTGCCACGAGAAGATTGCCGAGACCTATTTTGATACGTATCACGGGAAGGTCTCGAAACTGGGGTACACGAAGGCGGCCAAGTGCTATGACTGCCATGGCGCTCACGACGTGCTGGCGGTAACCGATCCGCGCTCGCACCTCAGCCGGGCCAACGTGGCCGCCACCTGCGGGAAGTGCCATGCGGGCGCGACCCGGCGCTTTGCCGGATACTTGACGCACGCCACCCACCACGACCCGAGAAAGTACCCGTTCCTGTTCTATACCTTCTGGGGCATGACCGCGCTGCTCCTGGTGACGTTCGTAGTCGGCGGCATGCATACGCTGCTCTGGCTGCCCCGGGCTTTCCAGATGCGCCGGGAGTTGCGCGCGGCGGAAGCGGAACTGGCGGTCGCGAACGAGGAGGGCGCCGATGTCTAACGGCGGAGTTCCAAAACGCCAGTTCGTCCGCTTCAGCCGGCTGCAGCGCATCCTGCACATCTGCATGATCGTGAGCTTCATGAGCCTGGCGCTGACCGGGCTAACCCTGAAGTTCTCCTACACAAAATGGGCGTCGGTGCTTTCGCATCTGCTCGGGGGATTCGAGAACGCGGGCTACATTCACCGCAGCGCTGCCGTAGTGATGTTCGGAGTTTTTGTTACTCATCTAGTGGACTTGTACAAGTTGAAAAAAAGAGAGCACGGTACCTGGATTGCGCTGTTGCTGGGGCCGGGCAGCATGACCATGAACCGCAGGGACCTGACAGAGTTTGTGGGCACGCTGAAGTGGTTTGTGGGCCGGGGCCCGCGGCCTGCCTATGGCCGCTGGACGTACTGGGAAAAATTCGACTACTTCGCGGTGTTTTGGGGAATCGCGGTGATCGGTTCCACCGGCCTCACGTTGTGGTTCCCGGTGTTTTTCACACAGTTTTTGCCGGGGTGGCTCCTCAACGTCACCACCATCATTCACAGCGACGAGGCGCTGCTGGCCACCGGCTTCATCTTTACCGTGCATTTTTTCAATACCCATTTGCGGCCGGAAAAGTTTCCCATGGACATCACGGTATTCACCGGGCGCATGCCGCTGGAAGAATTGGAAAGGGACAAACCCAGAGAGTATGAAGAACTGGTCGCCACGGGGAAGCTGGAGGAAAAGATGGAGGAGGCTTATCAGCCGATTGTCACGCAGACGATTCGAGCCTTCGCCTGGGCGGCGCTGGCGGTGGGATTCAGCATTGTGCTGTGGATCATCTACGCCATGTTGTTCGCGTACCGCTAGCAGAGTGTGGTGTAAGTAGAGCTCGCGCTTGCACCAACGACACGGTTACTGGTTTGTCGTCCTGAGCGAAGCGAAGGATCTGCTTCTGGCGGCGAACAGCAGGTCCTTCGCTTCGCTCAGGATGACAACGTACGGAGAAGGGTGTTGAAATTGCTTACGACTCGGGTTGTTTTGGTTTTCATGGCTTTGTCGTTGACTTTGGCTGCGCCTTCGGCCTTGCTCGCCGCCGATCAGGAATGTTTGGCGTGCCACGGCGAAGCGGGAATGAAGTCCGATGCCGGGAAGAGCATTTCGATTGACCCGGCCAAACATGCGGCCAGCGCCCACGGAGTTCTCGGCTGCAAGGATTGCCATACCACCATCAAAGAGTTCCCGCATCCCAAAAAAATCGTCAAAGTGCAATGCGCTAAATGCCACGCGGACGAAGCCAAGTTGTTCCCCGCCAGCGTCCACTCCATGCTCGGCGAATCCGCGTGCGCGTCGTGTCACGGCAACGCGCACGAACTCACCACCGCGGAAAATCTGATTCCCGGAAAGTGCGCGGAGTGTCATGCGCAGGAAGTAAAGGAGCTCAAATCCAGTATCCACGGACAGGCCGCGAAAAACGGCGATCCCGACGCGCCCAAATGTGTGTCCTGCCACGGCCCCGTTCACGCCGTGAAAGCCTCCAGCGAAGCGGACTCGACCGTTGCCCGCAAGAACCTGCCGGATACTTGCGCAAAGTGCCATAGCGATGCCGGGTTCTTGTCGCGGCACAACATTCCAGTGGTGCATCCGGTGGATTCCTATAAGCAAAGCGTTCACGGGCGCGCGGTTGCGCTTGGCAAGGATGCGGCAACCTGTTCCAGTTGCCATGGCAGTCATGACATCTATCCCGCCACCGACACGCGATCGAAGGTCAATCACTGGAAGGTGCCGGAGACGTGCGCGCAATGCCACCAGGAAATTGCGCGGGAGTTCAACGAGAGTGTTCACGGGGAAGCGGTCAAGGCCGGCGTGCGGGATGCGCCGGTTTGCGTCGACTGCCACGGCGAACACCTGATCATGGACCCGAAGAGCGCGGCCTCGCCCTTAAATGCCAGGAATGTCTCCGAGGAGACTTGCGGGCGTTGCCATGGCGATCCGCGCCTGGCCCTGCGCAACGATTTGCCCGCGGATCGCCTGCCATCCTATGCCGGTAGCTATCACGGGCTGGCCCTCCAGGAAGGGAAAGTGACGGCGGCGAATTGCGCTTCGTGCCATGGGGTGCACTCCATTCTTCGTTCCAGCGACCCGCGCTCGACCGTCAATGCCGCCAACCTCGCGAAAACCTGCGGGGCATGTCACAAAGGCGTGGCCGAAGCCAAATTCACCATCGGTCCCATCCATGTGCAGACTGGCGCGGGCCCGAATAACCCGGTGGTGAAATGGATTCGCTGGACCTACTGGGTGCTGATTCCGGCGACGCTGGGCTTCATGCTGCTGCACAACTTGGTGGATTTTCTGGCGAAGCTGGTTCGGCGGAAGCCGCGGAGGGAATCCGGCGAGGTGGTGCTGCGGATGAACTTGTGGTTCCGCGTTGCGCACTGGGGCATCATGGTCAGCTTCCCCACGCTGGTGTTCACGGGATTTGCCTTGAAGTATCCGGAGAGTTGGTGGTCGAAGCCGCTGCTGCTCTGGGAATCCGGTGTTGGCGTGCGCGGCGGGCTGCACCGCACTGCAGCCATCGTTATGATCCTGGCAACGTTGTACCACTTCGTGCATCTGGCGCTGAAGAAACGCGACCGCGCTTTTGTGTTGGCCATGATCCCGACGATCAAAGATGCCACCGACATGCTGCACGTCTTCCGCTACAACCTGGGCCTCACCAAGCAGGAGCCGCAGTTTGCGAAATTCAACTATGCGGAGAAGATGGAATACTGGGCTTTTCTGTGGGGCACGGTGGTCATGGGAGTCTCCGGCTTCCTGCTGTGGTTCAACAATTTCACGCTGCGCCATTTTCCGAAATGGGTGACGGATGCAGCCACGGCAGTGCATTGGTATGAGGCGCTGCTGGCGACCTTCTCCATACTTATCTGGCACTTCTATCTGGTGATCTTCGATCCCATGGTCTATCCGATGGATACGGCGTGGCTGAACGGCAAAATTCCGGCCGATCATTACCGCCATTCGCGGCCGGAATATTTCCGCGCGCTGAAACGGGCCGGTCTGGTCGAGTTGCCTGATGACCATGACGAATGAGCGATGAGCAGGGAACTGCCGGCGCTACGGCGGTCCGGGCGTCCTTGACAAGCCGTGGTATGCTGCTGCCCACGCCCAGCAGATCTCTGCGCGTTGGGACGTGAAGGCTGGCGGTTCAGATCATGCCCGCGAGATCCGAGTTCTTTTTCGCAGATCCCGAATCTGAGTCGTGTCTTTCGCGCATCGTCTCGCTGCCCAGGAGAACATCATGGCCAATCAAGCAGTGATCAGCCAAATAC
>CABEDA010000381.1_pt1 | contig 16040 bp, 16 predicted proteins | sample 3422771 | NCBI WGS metagenome assembly CABEDA01 (sample SAMEA5534329, study PRJEB31848) | metagenome | biome: tundra; feature: field; material: soil | place: USA | collected 2013-05 | depth 0.15 m
CACGATAGAGGTTTTGCAGACCTCGGCCTTACCACTTGGCTACCGCGCCGGCCGTTCTTGAAAAACGACACGCTAAGACTAGCACGCTAAAACGAAAAGCCCTCGCCGGGGCAGGGCTTCGAAGAACTGGAGCGGGAGACGGGATTTGAACCCGCGACTTCGACCTTGGCAAGGTCGCACTCTACCACTGAGTTACTCCCGCTCGACTGTATGAGTATAAACGAGGCCGTCCCAAGGGAGCAAACTTGGCGTCTACGGCGTCCTGGACGAGGCCCGCGACTGCCGAGCTGCGCTCGGCTTGGACCCTTCGACTTCGCTCAGGGCAGGCTCGCGAGGGCGGCCGTCCCCACACAATCACACAATCCCTAGTCTTCCTCGTGACGCGTGGCATAGTAACCGCTGCGGGCCTGGATTTTGTAGTCCCCCGGCTTGGACTTGATCTCGACTTTACGGAACGAGCCGTCACGGTTGGGATTGGTCGGTGTGTAACCGGCGTTGTACTGGCTGCGAAGTTCCTGGGAAATCTGGTCGAAAGCCTGGCGGAGTTTTTCGATCTTGTTGCCGACATCAATCACGCGACCGCCAGTTTCCTGGGTGAGCTTTTTCATGTCGGAGTCGCCGGAGTAGCCGAAACCGCCGTAGAAGCCGCGATCGGCAATGAGCAGTACATAGCAGATGGTATCCGCTTTCTGGGCGGCTTCGATGGCATCTCTGATCTTGAGGCGGCTGCCTTGATCTTCTCCGTCGGTGAGCAGGATCATCGCCTTGCGACCGACTTCGTGGCTGAATTCGTCGTGCGAGGCGAGATAGACGGCATCATAGAGCGCGGTACCGCGTGGGCCGCTTGAGGAGCAGGGAATCGGGCCCTGCGGGCCAAGCGGCCCTCCGGAACAGCCGACTCCGCCGGTGTTGATCTTGGCTTCGTTGAGCGCATGTTTGAGCCGGCTGACCGAACTGGTGAAATCCTGCAGCAGGTTGATATCAACGTCAAAGCTGATGACGAAGGCCTCGTCCTTGGGGCGCAGAGTGCTCTCGAGGAAAGAGCCTCCGACCGTCTTTTCCATGTCGAGGACGCGCTGCTGGCTGCCGCTGGAGTCGATGAGAATGCCGAGGGTCAGCGGGAGATCGGTTTCGGCCTTGAAGTATTTGATGGTTTGGGGCTTGCCGTCCTCGAACAGGTCGAAGTTGTCTTTGGTGAGGTTGGGGATCAGCGCGCCATGTTTGTCTTTGACGTTGAAGAACAACTGGACGACCTCGACGTTGACCTTGAGGGTCTCGGTGGGCTCGTCTTGCGATTGGGCGTTGGAGTTCGGCGGCGGAGTCGGGGAATTCTGTCCGGCGGCGGGCAGCGACAGGGCTACCGCTAGAGCGAGGAGACCCATGGCCAGGCACGATTTGCAATGGAATGTAGGCATCAGCGTTTTTATCCTAGGCTTTGTTGAAGCTGGTCTCATCAATGATTCGTCAATTCTTCCGGTTCGGATTTCCGGCCCTCGGGGGCTAAAGCCCGCATTTTTATTGGCCCTGAACGGCACGGCTGAAGCCGTGCCCTACCCAAAACCATCTATGAGACCGGTTCTTTGCTAGTCTATCCTGTAAGAACCTGTAACGGTTAGATGCACCAAAGGGGCGTGGCTGGGCATCTGAATTAGTAAAAAGTGCTCGAAGAAGAAAGAAAGACAGAGGATTCCGGGGATGGTCACGAAAACTAGCGCGCTACTGAGGCTGGGGCTGTCGTTGTTATTGGTGGGGTTGCTGGCGGGCGCCCTGGCGGCGCAGCAGAAGCCTGAGGACATTCCGGACGCTCCGTCGGCGACTCGTCCAATGCCGCCACCGGAGCTACCCAGCCCGCGACCCGGGGCGAGCAATGATGAGGAGACGCAGCCCAATGCGCCGCCAGCGGATAATTCCGGCGCCGGGGTGACCACCGGATCAAAGGAGCTTCCCCGAAGCGCACCCGATTCGACGGAAGCAAAGCCGGCGCCGCCTCCGATGCCGCCGGTTACGACGGTGCCCGCGGGCAGCGTTCCCAAGGATATGGACACCGGCGAAGACGTCGGTTTAACCATCAAGAAGACCGTAAACCTGGTGCTGGTTCCGGTGAGCGTGAAGGACAACGATGGCAGGCTGGTCGGTGGGCTGCTGCCCAAGAATTTCTCGGTACTGGAAAATGGGCAACCGCAGACGTTGAAGTTTTTTACCAGCGACCCGTTTCCACTTTCGGCGGCGGTGGTGATCGATACGGGCATGCCCGATATTGGGGTGAAGCGCGTCCAGGAAACTTTGTCCGCTTTGCAGGGAGCGTTCAGCCAGTTCGATGAAGTTGGGATCTATACCTACAGCAGCACGGTTGGCCGGGTGGCCGACTTCACCGGCGTGGGCAAGGAGTTGACCATGGCTCTGAACGAGGTCAAGGGCTACAGCGGAACCAATAATGGACCTCCGGTGACAGGCGGCCCGCTCGGTCCTCAGGGACCGACGATTAATGGTCTTCCGGTTGGCGCTGCTCCCGTGAACCCGGTGTACACCCCGCCCAAGCAGGCACGCGTGATCAACGACGCCATCCTGGAGGCGGCCCGCGATCTTTCCAAGCGCGACCGCGCCCGACGGAAAATCATCTTCGTGATCAGCGACGGACGGGAGCGCGGCAGCAACGCCAGCTATAAAGACACGCTGAAAGTCCTGTTGACCCAGAACATTATTGTTTACGCCGTGGGCGTGGATGGCGCGGCCATCCCGGGATACGAAAAGCTGCAGAAGATCCACCTGCCCAACATGGGATTGAACAAGTTGGGGTTCGAGCCGATCGGCTATGGCAACATTCTGTGGAAGTACGTGGGCGCCACCGGGGGCGGGAGGGTCTATCCCGAATCCGCCAGGGCCGATATCGAGCGCGCTTACGCTGACGCGATTGGAGACGCCCGCAATCAGTACACGCTCGGCTATACACCCAGCAATTCCGGCATTGGCGGATATCGGCAGATCGAAGTGCGGGTGCGAGGGCGAGGTGGCAACTTAAAGGTGTATGCGAAGGAAGGATATTACCCGCTGCCAACGGCGCGATAGTCAGTGGCCAGTGACAGCCGCCAGGGGTCAGTAGCTGGAGCGTCTTGCGCGAATCGGTTTTGGGTAGGGCATGGCTTCAGCCGTGCCGTTCAAAGCCTGCAAGAATGGGGGCTTTAGCCCCTGAGGGATGCGCAGTTTACTCCTTCGGTTCACCATGGCTTCTAGTGTTCTTTGCAACCAGCACCGCAATCCACAGGGCCATGGTTTCTGGTCACTGCCCATTGACCACTGCCTACTCACCTGAGTAACCAGCGCCAAAACCTTCCGGTGTGGTATAAAAATCAGCAGGATACTGTAGTCAAAGTGAATTGGTGGCGAGAGACTCGCGCGTTGAGGGAGTGGTTCGCAATCGCCTTTTTCGCAGGAGTTTCTGAGGAAACCTTTTGAGTTTCATCAACTTCGCAGCACGTGAGATCAACTGCAAGATCGTCTACTATGGCGCCGGGTTAGGCGGCAAGACGACGAATCTGCAGTTCATCTTCCAGAAAACAGCTGAACAGCAGAAGGGCAAGATGATCTCGCTGGCGACCGAGACCGATCGAACCCTGTTCTTCGATTTCCTGCCGCTCGATCTGGGCACGGTGCGCGGATTCAAGACGCGCATCCACCTGTACACCGTCCCGGGCCAGGTATTTTACGACGCCAGCCGCAAGCTGATTCTGCGCGGCGTGGATGGCATCGTGTTCGTGGCCGATTCCCAGCAGGAGCGCCAGGACGCCAACGTCGAAGCGCTCGACAACCTGACCGCCAACCTGAAAGAACACGGCTACGACTTCAATAAAATTCCCTATGTTCTGCAACTGAATAAGCGCGACCTGCCAAATATCCTGCCGGTCGACGCGCTCTCCCGAGAACTGCGCAAGAAAAACGAGCCGGTGGTGGAGGCGGTGGCATTCCAGGGCGTGGGCGTGTTCGAAACGCTCAAGGAAATCGCAAAGCAGGTGCTGACGGAGTTGAAGCAGGGCGGGTAGAGCAGTTCCCAGTTGCCAGTACCCGGTTGCCAGTTCAAGCCCCAACACAATCTTCCTGTAGAGACGCGGCTTGCCGCGTCTGCCGTTGCTGGTGGAGAGACGGGCGTCCTCGCCCGTCCAGGGTTGCGTAGGGACAGCCGCCCCCTTGATTGGGTTCAGGCGCTTACCTTTGGGTTCGGCGGCATCGGCGGCGTGCGCGCCGTCTCCGTTCACAGGCACGGCTGAAGGCGCCCACTCGTTCGCGGTTTTTGCCACACGAACCTCCCCTAACGTTTCCCGGCGGCAACTGGTTGGGCCAATCTGTCGGCCAGCCACAGCTTGATGAGCGACTGTCGCGTTACGCCCATCCGGCGCGCTTCCCGATCCAGGGAATCCACCATCCAAGCCGGGAAATCGACGTTGACTCGCTTCGCATCGGTACCAGCACGCCGCACCTTGCTCAGATCGAGTTGATCCACCACCTTCTCACCGGCATCAAACTTGCGATCAAATGTCTTCGCTCTCATAAATCGTTACCTCGTCGTCCCGCGACCGCCTCACGGAGTTCAGCCGGACGTTTTCGCCCCGCCGAGTGACCACCGCGGACCAGCGCTTCCCCTCGATCTTGCCGACTAGCAACCATCTCGCTTCATCGCTGGTACGCGCTGGAATCTCCACCAGCGCGGAGTCCGCCCGTAGCGCCTGCGCTTCCTCAAAATCGATGCCGTGCTTCCGCTTGTTCTCGGCGCTCTTCTCGGGATCATACTCGAACCTCATAGGCTCCGACGCCGCGAACCGACGGTATAGTAAAGGTATAAATACTATACCCGCATGATGAGATCTCCCGCAAATTCATCGCCGCTCAAACCGGAGCGGCGTCAAGGCGCGGTTTCGAGTGTCCCCGATAATTCTTCCCATTCCGTCATCAGGCTCTGGAGGTCGGCCTTCTGGCGAGCAAGTTCCTGGGTCTGGCGCTGGGTTTCTTCCGCGCTTACGAAGCTCTGGAGTTCGGTTTCACACAACGCGATCGCGGCTTCGGCGCGGGCAATCTCCTCTTCGATTTCGCGCAAACGGTCTTCCATCTGCTGGCGCTTGATCGGATTCATGCGTTTGCCTTTGGGTTCGGCAGGCTCGGCGGCAGGAGACGCGGCGAGCCGCGTCTCTACGGCGGGAGACTGCTTCCCGTTCGTGGGCACGGATGAAGGCACTTGTGAAGTAGCGGATGGCTTCGACATCTCTACCGCAACCACGCCTCTTCCCTGCTTGCGCCAGAGATAGTCTTCGTAATTCCCCGGATAGATTTCCACTTTGCCGTCGCCGATTTCGAAAACTCGGGTGGCCAGCTTGTCGATGAAATAGCGGTCGTGCGAAACGAAGACCACCGTACCGGTGTATTTCACTAAGGCCTCGAGCAGCACGTCTTTGGCGCGCAGGTCGAGGTGGTTGGTGGGCTCATCCAGTAGCAGGAAGTTGGCGGGGTGCAGCAGCATTTTGAGCAGCGCATAGCGATTGCGCTCGCCTCCGGAGAGAACGCCGATGCGCTTGAAAACATCGTCTCCGGAAAAAAGAAAACAACCAAGCAGGCTGCGCAGTTGGGTTTGCGTCGAGGCGGGCGAGAGTTCGCCGAGATCGTCGAGGATACGGGCGTCGGGATCAAGTTCCTTGTATTGATCCTGCGCGAAGTAGTCGGGCCCGACGTTGTGGCCCAGTTTGTATTCGCCGGCGGTGAGCGGTTCCTGACCGGCCAGCAGTTTGATCAGAGTAGACTTCCCTGCCCCGTTGACCCCGACCAGCGCGACACGCTCGCCGCGCTCGATCATGAAATTTACTTTCTCGAACACCTTGTGTTCATTAATCCCGCGCTCGCCGTAACTCTTCGCAACGTTCGTGAACTCGGCGACAATGCGCCCGCTCGGCTTCGGCTGCGGAAAGGAAAAGTGGACCGTCTTTTCTTCTTCCGGAATCTGGATGCGCTCCATTTTTTCGAGTTCTTTGATACGGCTTTGGACTTGCTTCGCCTTGGTCGCCGTATAGCGGAAGCGGTTGATGAAGACTTCGAGCTGCTCAATGCGGTCGTGCTGCGTTTTGTAAGCGGATTCGAGCTGCTCCTTGCGCGCAGTTTTGCCGGCGAGGTACTGGTCGTAGTTGCCGGCATAGAAGTGAATCCGCTTGTTCCAGATTTCCACGATCCGTTTGACCGTAATGTCGAGGAAGTAACGGTCGTGCGAGATGAGAACGAATGCATAGGGATAGGTGGTCAGGTACTCCTCAAGCCAGTTGCGGGCTTCGAGATCGAGGTGGTTGGTGGGCTCGTCGAGCAACAGCAGGTTGGGCTTCTGCAGCAGAAGTTTGGCGAGCGCGATGCGCATCTGCCAGCCGCCGGAGAATTCTTCGGTCTGGCGCTTCCAGTCGTCGCGATGAAAGCCGAGCCCGGTGAGGACCTGACCGACCTGGGCTTCGAGCGTGTAGCCGTCGCGCGCGACGAATTCGTGTTCGAGCTTCTGGTAACGGTCGGCGACGTTCGAGTATTCGGGGCCCTCGTGGTCGAGTTCCGACATGCTGCGGGTGAGCGACTCCATTTCCTTTTCGATGGCATCGAGTTCGGCGAAGACGGACATGCACTCGGCGAAAATGGTGCGGCCAGTCAGGGTGAGGCCGTCCTGCGGAAGGTATCCGGTGGAGATGCCTTTGGCGCGCGAGATGGCGCCGTAGTCGAGCGTCTCGCTCCCGGCAAGAATTTTCATGATGGTGGATTTGCCGGTGCCGTTCGCGCCGACCAAGCCAATGCGGGATTCCGGCGTGATCAGCCAGTCGGCGTTTTCGAACAGGAGCTTGTGGCCGTAGCGCTTGCCGGCGCCGGAGAGTTGGATCATGGGGGGTCTCTCCAGTTAAATATAGCGGACGGGAGCTGGCGGCAGCTGTCAGCTCTCAGTTATCAGTTGTCAGTAAGGTCGCCTTTTGACAACGTGTCACGATTTGTGGCACAATTACTATATGCCCAGCGTAAACATTCGCGAGCTTCGGGACACCAAGCGGCTGAAGGCTTGGCTGCGTGCCGGTAAGACTGTGGAACTTCGAGAGCGAAACGAGGTCATTGCCCGCATTGTTCCAGAAGGATCGCCACCGCAGCCCGGCGAATGGCCTGATTTCGCGGCCTTGCGTAAGGAAATCCTGGGGGATCGCGTTCTGCCTGGAGCGGACCTAGTTATTGAGGAGCGCGGCCGCTATTGAGCAGCGTATTGAGCACCTACGCCGACACCAGCTTCTTTGTTTCCCTCTATCTCACCGATCTGCACACGGCGGAGGTCGAGCGGCGGCTCAAGTCGCGACCATCCATATGGATGACGCCGCTGCATGTGGCCGAGTGGATGCACGCCATCGAACAGCACGTATTCCGCCAGGCTATTTCGCGCAGCGAGGCTGACCGTCTGCTGCAGCGATTCCAGGAGCATCGTGCCCAGAATCTATGGAGGGAAGCGCACCTGCCCGATCGAGCATTCGAAGTTTGTACGCAATTGGCTCACCGGCACGCGGCGCGACTGGGTGTTCGGACCCTTGACACACTACACGTGGCTTCCGCACTAGAACTGAAAGCCGAACATTTTTGGACCTTCGATGCGCGGCAGGAAAAACTGGCGCTAGCCGTCGGCTTGAAAACTAACTGAGCGCGGCAGACAGCCGAGGGCGGCTGTCGCTACGTGATTCGGTCAGCGAGCCGCGGCCATGCGTGCTATGCCGAGGTGCTCCAGCGCGCGCTCGATCACGGTCTGGAGTTCGTGGGCGTATTTAACTTCGCGGCCCTTGGCCAGGATGGTGCGCGCCTTTTCTGCGTCGAACCAGGTGGGATTGCGGTCGTCTTCCTCGGGTCGGCGAGTTTGGCGGACGTCCATCAAGAACGCTTTGACCACATATTCCTGCACGCCGCCCTGCTGCCAGAAGACGCCCTTGGAGTGAATGTAGATGTGGAAATGACGGGGCTCGATGGTGCCGAGGGCGCCTGCTTCTTCTTTGGCTTCGCGCTCGGCGGCCTGGCTGTGCGAAAGGCTGGGTTCGGGGGCTCCCTTGGGAAACGTCCACTTGCTGCCGCCGTTGGTATTGACCAGTAGGAACTCGGCATGCGAATTCACCCGCCGGTAGCAGACGGCGGCCACCTGCAGAGGCAGCGCGAATTGAGAAACCCGAGGCGAGCTCATGGTCCGTAGTTTACTGCATAGATATTTCGGGAATGTTAAATGCAACGAAAATTGTGCATCTCTTTGGTAACCAGCGGGCCAGTTCTCAGTTCTTGGTTCTTGGTTCTCAGCCACCCAATTTCCAAAGGATAAGAAAGGACAGCACTACTGAGAACTGGGAACTGAGAATTGGGAACCGGTTCCAAAACTCAGACCGCTCAGGGCGGCGATTTTCTTGGGATTGATCGCCCGGCTGGCAATTAACACTTGAAACGTCTCTCCCATACCTACGGGAGTTACCAGGTGTTTGAGCTGGAGGGCCACCTTTACCCGTTCTTGCGGAAGGCAGCAGCCTTCGAAGGCATCGGCAAACTGATTCTTCTCGCCAATACCCATCAGGAATTGCGATTGGGTTCGCAGCTTTTCTACCTCCATGCCTTCTTGCTCACAGGCGGCGGCCAGCGCGGTGAAATTGACGTGGGCGGTGAGGTCTTGCTCGCCGGGAGCCTGGTAGGGGTCGGAACTGGCGGAGTGATGGCGATACGCCATGAGCGTGCCGCGGTGGCGTCCGGCGAGTTGTTGGTTGCGCGTGTAACCGTAGTCAATCACAATGACGACGACCGCGAGCGAGCCGCGTTCCGTGGCGCACGCGATTTGCCGCATGCAATCCTGCGCCACGATGGGCACTTCGATGCGCTCGCCTGCTTCCGGATGAACGCCGTAGCGGTCGAGAAATTCCAGTTCTTCGGCGAGCGGCGGGAGCCAGGTTTCGTGCAGGCGATTGTTTTCGAGCGCCAGGTGGAGCTTGCCCGAAGTCCCGATAATTTCCACGGGGAGCGCGTCAAAGAATTCGTTGGCGAAGACGATGAGGGGAGTTTCAGGCGCGAGAGTGCGGCACGGGCCGGTCGGCCGTCCCTCCGGGACTTGGTCGTCCTGATCTCTTGTCCCAGCGCTGAAGCGCTGGGCTACGTTAGACCGTTCCTCCGGAACTGCAGCTTTGCCGGCATCAAGATGATCGCGCAAGGTTTCTTGGAGTTTCGTGCGCAATACGGGTGAAGTCTCCTGCAAGGTGTACGTGAGGGCGGCAAAGCAGTCGGGGAATTTCTTCCTGGACCAATCGAGCACATCGCGGGCGAACAGGCCGCGGCCGGGGCCGAGTTCGAGGATTTCGATCTTCGGAGGGCGGTCGAGCGTTTGCCATATCTCGTCGAATTGGCGCGCCAGCAGGCGTCCGAAGACGGCGTGAACGTCGCTTGACGTATAGAAGTCTCCGGCCTTGCCGAATTGATCGGCGTGGGCCGCATAGTAACCGTGGGAAGGATCGTAGAGGCAGATCTGCATGTAGCGCGAAAAGGGGATGGGGCCGCGCTCGCGGATTTCGCGCTCGATTTGTTCCCGGAGGGACGACTGGACAGGCAATGCGCTAACTCCCCTCGGTTCCCTCTCGCGCAGGCATCGGGCTACGGGGCACGGCGCGATCCTGCGGAGTGCGGATGAACATCTCGATGAAATAGTCGTGCAGTCCGTCATAGAGCTGGCGCTGAAGATGCCAGGCGAACTGCGGATGATCCAGGTCGCGGGAATGAATCGGAAGCACGTAGGTGTGAACGGGGACGGACGAGTTCTTCAGATCAATCAGAACTTCGATCACGCCGTTATCTTCGCGCGCGGAAAAAGCGAGCAACGGATGATCGTAGAGCTTGAGGTGTTCCTGAACCATTCCGAGTTTACTGGAGCCTGACACGCATCCATTCTACTTAGGATGGTCTACTTAGGCTGGACGGACGAGATGCCCGTCCCTCCACCGTAGGAATCAACCCGCGATCGCGGCCCTAGGCTGCCATGCGGAGCGAGTGGCGTTGCTCGTGAAAGGCGCGCTTGACCGCCGGCATCGCGAGATACAAGATCACGACGACGTTGACGATCCCGAAAGCCAGCGGAATTCCGTGTACGACAATCAGGACCGGCAGTAGCAAGACCAGACCAACCGCGGAAAGAAACAGGGTGAGCAGACGGCCCCAGTTTTGCATTCCTAGAACTCCATAGCCGGAGATCAGGTGAAGCAGGGCAAACAATATAATCACCAGGCTGGCCAGGTGCCCAAAGCCGCCAAAAAAGTGGCCGGTGGCTCTGCCCTCAGCGGCCAGAGAAGCGAGTTTAGCGGCCAGTCCGGTGAACAGCAGGAGTGACAGACCGAACAGCAACCCGAGTATTCCGCGCAGGATCTGATAGAAGCCGACCAAAGTGACGCCAAGTGGACGCATGAATCGAATCCTCCAAAACTTTGGGGGAAATATAGCACAGCGGGAGTGGGAAGAGGTGAGATGAGAAGAAGGGCAGAGGTCAGAGGTCAGATTGCAGACGCGAAAGCGCTCTCACTATAGGTTTTTACCTCTGCAATCTGACCTCTGACCTCTGACCTTCTTTTGGCTTTATTCGTAGCGCAGGGCTTCGATCGGATCCATGCGGGAGGCTTTGATGGCGGGCAGCATGCCGCTGATGACGCCGACGAATCCGAGGATCATCGTGGACGCGAGCAGAGTGGTGGAGTCGATGGTGAGATGGATGTCGCCTTCGGTGCCATTCTCTACGAATGCGCTCCACAGGGTAAGCGATCCCACCGACCAGGAGACAATGTAAGCGAGAACTACGCCGGCGATTCCACCGAGAAGCGTGATGGCAAGGGCTTCGGCGAGGAACTGGATCAGAATGTGCCAACTGCGGGCGCCGAGAGCTTTTTCGACGCCGATCTCGCGGGTGCGCTGAGTAACGGAGACCAGCATGATGTTCATCAGGCCTACGCCGCCGATGCCGAGCGTGAGCAGGCCGATGAACCCGAGCAAGATTTTGATGCCGGTGGTGATGACTCGAAGGTCAAGCAGATCGGCAAACACGTCGAAGACAAAGACGGCGCGCTTATCCTTGGGGTCGAAATCGTGGTGAAAGGCCATCGAGCGGCGCACCGCGTCGGCGACTTTCAGGTGGTCGCCTTCGTATTCCATGGCGACGGCGTTGAGGTAATAGGTGTTGGTAAGGTCGCTCATGGCGCTGTACGGAATGTACAGCTTGCCGTTCATGTCTTCGTCGCCATTCTGAATGACGTGTTTGAGCACGCCGACGACCTCATAGGAAATGCCGTCCAGCCGCACTTTTTCACCGAGCGCGTTCTGCCCCGAGAACAACTTCTTCTTGACGTCGGCGCCGAGGATGGCGACGCGGCTGCGCGTGTTTTCATCGAGGTCGGTGAAGAAACTGCCGTCTTCGACTTCCATGCGGCGCATCCGAGAATAGTACGGATAGACTCCGCTGACCCCGTAACTGCCGCTGCGCGTCCCGTAAGCGACGGTGCTTTGCTTGGCGGTTTCCGGTGAGATGCGCTTCAGCAGAGGAACCTCGGCCTGCAGGTAGTCGAGATCGTTGACGGTGAGTTTGACTTCGCTGCCGGCCTTGGTGCCGCCCGCTTGCATGGAGGTGCGTCCGGGGAAGATGAAGACCAGGTTTGTGCCCCAGGAACGGAAGGCGACCCAGAGGCCGCGCTCGAAACCGGAGCCGTAAGCGAGCAGCAGCACGACGGTCGCGATACCCCAGGCCATGCCGAGCATGGTGAGGATGCTGCGACGGCGGTTGTACTTGAGCGCGCTATAGGCCTGGCGGGCGAGTTCGAGAACCATAGGTTATTCCATAGGAACAGCCGCCCTCGGCTGTCCGGCGGGGCAAAGCCCCGCTCCCGTTGAGTCCAACAATACCCTGGCGGCTGCGCTCGCCTAGACAGCCGAGGGCGGCTGTCCCCACGCATACCTCGCTTACTCCTGGCGCAGCGCCTCCACCGGTTGCAGCAGCGCGGCCTGGCGCGCCGGATAAAGTCCCGCGGCGATGCCGGCAAACGCGAGCGAAAGAATGGCAATGGCCGCCGACGATGGAACGATGCGAGGTGTATCGAATCCTTCGGGCGCAGGCAAGGCGGCAAGAAGCGTGACTAATGCCGTGGTAATGGCCAGCCCAATGCCTCCGCTCAGCGCGGTCAGGAAGGCGCCTTCCACAAAGAACTGGGTCAGGATGGCGCGATGCGTGGCGCCGAGCGCCTTGCGCAGGCCGATCTCGCGGGTGCGTTCGGTGACGGAGACCAGCATGATGTTAATGATGCCGATCGCACCGAGAGCCAACGTAACTACACCAACCACGCCGAGGAACCAATCCATGCCGTCGAAGATCTTGTCGACGCGCTTGTTGTCCTCGATGGTGTCCCAGTCTTCGAAGGATTCGGTGAGCTTCGGATCGAAGCCGTGACGGCGGGCAATAATGTCGTGGACTTCCCGTTTCGCCACCAAATCCCCGCTGGGCGTGAGCGGACGGTAGTTCAGGAACGAGATAGCGTCTTCGCTGTTCTTCTCTTTCAGCCGGAATAGGTTGCGCATGGTCCCAATGGGAATGAAGATGCGCGCATTGGTGCCGTTGTTCCCGTCCTGCCCGACTTTGCTCAGCACGCCGATAATTTCGAAGCGGACGCCGTTGAGTAGGATGGGCGAGCCCACGGCCGGGCGCCCGGGAAATATGTTTTTCAGAAGCTCCCAGCCGACGACCGCCACGCGGCGGGTTTCGGTATTGTCCTCATCGTTGAACCAGCGACCCGGGCCGACGGGGATATTGCGGATCTGGTTGTACTCGGGCGCGATGCCAAAGACCTGGCCGTTGGTGGAACCGTAATCGCTGACCGCGCGAATGTCTTCGCGGTTGAGCACCGGCGAAACATACTTGAGCGAGCGCGCCTCACTGCGAATGGCGAGATAGTCCTCATACGTAAAGTGGTAGGTGCGGCCGGACTGCGTGCTGCCTTCGACGGCGGGGATGCGTCCAGGGAAGGTGAACATGATGTCCTGGCCAAGATTCTTCAGTTGCTTGGCCTGGCCGCTACGAAAGCCCTCGCCCAAGCCGACCAGCAGGAGCAGCGACCCGACGCCCCAGGCAATGCCGAACATGGTGAGAAACGAACGTAGTTTGTGAGCCCAGAGGGTGGCCAGCGACTGGCGCACGATTTCGAGGAGCATCCGCATGAGTTGGTTCACGAAGTTTGGTTCACGGCAAGCCGCCTTGCGTGCGAGGCGGAGCCGGTGCCATGCACTCCTAATTGTGTAATACGGAAACGGGTGCGGCGCGGTTCCGCAAAAAAAGCACACTTCAACCCTCTTTGTTAGACGCTGGAAACGGCTCAGAGGTTAGCGGCGAGGCTGGCCAACAGCCACGGCTGCTATGACAGGCGTGTAATTCCCGGGAACCCGTCAAACCCGGAATCAAAGGTCAAGATGCGCTCGATGCCATGATGTTCCATGACGGCAAGGTGGACGGCGTCGCGGGCAGACATTTGCCGATGCCCCAGGACAATCTCTTTCGCACGCTCGGCAATGGCTCGATCAACCGCCAGCACTTGATCGACGATATCGAGTAGGGCGTCGAACGCTGGCTGGATGGCGTCGCGGCGGTTGATCGCGACGTAGCGGTGCAGGATCTCCTGAAGCACTTCGGCATCCGTAACCAGGCGCTGGCGGTCGCTGACCAACTTCTCGAGCCATTGTTGCGCGTCGCTTTTGTGGGGATGAGGCGCGCCCACGAGATACATCGGAATGTTCGAGTCGACCAAAATCACGGCTGCGGACCCGTGACGTATCCTCTTTCGATCTCCGCCAGCATGCCGTCGATATCACTCACGGGATAGTCGTATCTTGCGGCGGCGCGGATGACTTCAAGCCTTGACGCTTCATTGCCGATCATCGCGCCGCTGCGGTTGGTGATGAAGCGGGCTCCTCTTCGATCACTGCCACTTCCTTGCCCATGCGCTGGGCGACCTCCACGACGGCGGCCAGCGTGTCGTCATCGGTTTCGAGCGCACGCACGACTTCGATCCGCTTTATCTCGTCGACGGGATTAAAAAAGCGCATGCCGACGCACTTCTGAGCGCGATAGGTGACACTTGCGATCTCGGTGATGCTGAGCGAGGAAGCGTTCGAGGCAAGAATCGTGCCGGGACGGCAGAACTTGTCGAGCATGATGAAGATTTCCATCTTCGATTCCATTTCCTGGGGAACGGCCTCGATGACGAGATCGGCCTGGCGCGCCGCTTCATCGACCGAACCGGCATACTCCAGCCGGGAAAAAGCCGCGTTGGCGTCGGTGGCGTTGACCTTGCCGAGTTCGACCGCCTGGTCGAGATGGGCGCGGATTTCCGTCTCCGCCTTGCGCAGCGCGTTCGGAAGAAGATCTTCGAGAATGGTGCGATAGCCGCCGAGCGCGGCAGCCTGCGCGATGCCCCGGCCCATCACGCCGGCTCCGATCACCGCCACAGTGCGGATTTCGGTCACTATTATTTGTCCTCTTTGCCCGCCTGCTCGAGATGCTGAAGCACGCTCTCATAGCTGGGTTCGGACTTGCGGATATATTCGCCCAGGCGGGCGCACTCCTCTTTGGTCATCGCCGGGATGCTGGCGCTGATGCGGCGCAGGGTGGTGGCGATGTCGTCGATGTAATTCATGAGGCGGATCAGTTCTCCAGTTGCGGGCATGAAGGCTCCTTGCGTTTCCCCGACGCATCCGCGGATCTAACCGCCGCGGCCAGGGCAACTATTCATTGTTCAACATGCGGGCCGATTTGGCAAAGGAGGACAGCGCTCAAGTGGGCGTACTGGCAATCAACTTATCCGATGGAGCGACGGGCGTCTCGCCCGTCAGGCCGGGCGGGGACGCCCGGCTCTTCACTGGCAGCATTAGCGGAACCCATGGAAGCGCCGGAAAGCGGCGCAGTCCCACCGCGGAAACAATCTTCAAAAACACTTGCTGCGCCGGATTGGCTGGTCGGGTCTCCGATCGACTCAGGCCGCCCACTCCTCCTTGGCGGCCGCTGGCAACGGCTGGGGAAGGCGATCGTAGACTTCCGCGAGCGTGGCAAGTTTTCTTGCCACCTCCGGCCGCAACCACTCCGCGGCAAGACGCCAGCGCCAGTTCCCTTCTCCGCGGCTGGGTACATTCATGCGCGCATCGCTTCCGAGCCCCAGCGCATCCTGCATCGGCACTACGCAGAGGCTGGCAACGGAGCTGGAAGCAGCGCGAATCATCGCCCAGTTGACGCCATCGTCACACCGGTCTTTATCTTTACAGCCACCCAGGTACGCTTCCACTTGCTGACGTTCGTATTCCGTTGCACCCGATTCCCACCAGCCGAGCAGCGTGTCGTTGTCGTGCGTTCCGGTGTAGACAACCTTCTCGGTGGTGAAAGTGTGCGGCAGATGGGTATGCGCGCCAACGTTGCCAAAGCCAAATTGCAGCACGGCCATGCCTGGAATCTTCAGGCGCTCACGGAGTTCATGCACGTCAGGGGTGATGTATCCAAGATCTTCGGCGAAAAAGGGCAGGCCGCCCAGAGCCTCGCGCAGCTTCACGAATAAATCGTCTTTCGGACCGTCGACCCAGCGCCCATGAACCGCGGTGGGTTCGCTCGCGGGAATCTCCCAACACTGCGAAAATCCGCGGAAATGATCGAGGCGAATGTAGTCGAAATTGTGCGTGGCCCAGCGCATCCGGTCGATCCACCACGCGTATCCCTTCTCCTTCATCACGTCCCAGCGATACAGAGGATTCCCCCAACGCTGGCCGTCTGTGCTGAAAGAATCCGGGGGCACGCCGGCGACGACTTCGGGATCGAGCTCGGAATTCAGGCGAAACAGATCGGGGTGGGTCCAGACATCGGCGCTGTCGAAATTTATGAAGATCGCGATGTCGCCCACGACGCGAATGGAACGCTGCGCGCAATAGGCACGAAGCGCCTGCCACTGTTCGAAGAAAAAGAACTGCACGGCGCGGCGGAC